>ERZ891418.337-NODE-337-length-16685-cov-6.943416_pt1 | contig 16685 bp, 7 predicted proteins | sample MGYA00521236_ERZ891418 | MGnify/ENA primary metagenome ERZ891418 (study PRJEB32303, sample SAMEA104408696) | aquatic metagenome | biome: Brackish water; feature: Chemocline; material: water | place: Baltic Sea | collected 2014-10-18T10:34:00 | depth 100 m ... | reverse complement strand
GGCTCTGGTACTGATCGATCAGGCCACAACGGAAAGCGTCGAGGCCGCACTCGTCGATCTGCGAGTCGCCCTGGAACTCGACAGTCGATTCGCTCCGGCCTGGGAAGCGTCCGCCGAGATCCGCGAGAAAGCCGGACTGCTCGATAAGGCCCTTGAGTATTACCGGGTCGCGACTGAGATCGATCCGAACTTCGCCCTCGCCTGGAACAACCGGGCCTGGATTCTGGCAACGGCCGCCGACGCAAAGTTCCGCGATGGACAGCTCGCCGTTGAGTGCGCGACCAAGGCGTGCGAACTGACCGGTTACGAGAAAGCGGACATTCTGGACACGCTGGCCGCAGCTCATGCCGAAGCCAGCGAGTTCAAGCAGGCTGTCGCGCGAGCGAACCAGGCCCTGAAAAAAGCCAGCGAGCCGGAAAAGAAGTCGATTCAGGCCCGTCTGAAGCTCTACGAAGCCGGAAAGCCGTTTCGGCAGACAGCGCAATAAGTCACCCGAAGCGAATCCGCTTCACCTGGCCGGCGCGATCTTTGTCAGCTTGCCGTTGAGGTCACACTCAAAAACGGCATTCGCCCGCGAGTCGACAACCAGCAAAGTCTCGCCGCTGAGCGACAGCCCGACGGGGTTGGAAAACGGCTCGCCACTGACCAGCTTTTCCGGAGCCGCTTTGCCCGCGATCTTCCAGACGCATTTTCCGTAGCCGTCGGTCACGAAAACGGTTCCGTCTGCAGACACTGCGATATTGTGCGGAAATTGAAACGGTCGGCCAGGAACGACAACCGTCGCTTTGCCCTCGGGAGTCAATTTGAAGACCTGATCGTCAGTCGTCGACAAAACAAACAGGTTGCCGTCCTTGTCGAACGCGACTCCGCGCGGGGCGGCGATCGTCGCGAACTCTTCTGGTTTCCCGCCGGCGGCCGGAACCTTGAAGATCCGGTGCAGTTCCAGGTCCGCGACGAACAGGTCTCCATCCGCGTTCACGGCGATCGACATCGGAATCCCGATCCCTCCACCGGTGAGGGCTGTCGCTTTGCCGGAATCGTCGATCCGGTAAACCTCGCGCGTCGAGGAATCACCCACCAGAACTTTGCCGTCCTTGTCGAGGGCGATGCAGCGCGGTGCGTTGAGTGGCTCGCGAAACCTCTTTGAGCCCTGAACCAGTACGCTCAAATTGCCTTCGGCGAGCTTCAAGACACCTGGCAGTTTCCGATCCACGATGAACGTCGTGCCGTCCTCAGCCCGAACGGCTCCCAACGGGTATTGCAGTCCGGATGCCGCGGCGTTGTCCTGTTGAGCAAGCAATTCAGAGTGCGACGACACGACGGCAGCCAGCGACGCTGCTGCCACAGCGGCGAGAAGAATCCGACTCATTGAAAACTCCAGATCGAAACAGTTGCGTGGTCCTCAGCGCAAAGACGCGAAAGCGCAGAGTTCCGCAAAGTAAATTCAGTGGTCGTTTTTGTGGTCCTTCGCGCCATTGTGACTTTGCGCTTTGGACCGCTCATCCTGACGAACTCGGTAGCGAGTTTCGTCGAACATCAGCCGCCAGAATTTCGTGCGGCTCTGAGTTCGGCTTTGATCGGCGAACGGTTTGGCTTTGTCCTCACCGCCCGGATCAGGGTAACCGCTCATCCCGGCAAACGGCAGCGGATCGACGGTCTGGCCGAAGACCGTGTTGAGATCCGCATCCTTGTCCCAGCCGACGTTGTGCAGCACGAAATCTCTCGTCCAGCCGTCCGGAAGCGGTTTCTTTGACGCAGCAAACCGGACTTCGATCGAGTCGCCTGCCCCCATCGCGACCATTCGATCGTCTGTTTCTGTGAGCAGTTCGAGTATGTCTCCGTAGCGAGTGAACTGACCCAGGACCGGCGGCCAGTGAGGCTCGGTCGAGACTTTCGAGCCGTCGTAGCGCTCCGGGCCAAAGTTCGGGTGAGGCGTTCTTGTTGAAAAGCCGCGGTAGCTCATCACGGCAGACTTCAGCGGGAGTTCGTTGATCTGCAGCTCGACCGGGTCCTCGTCCACGGTGAAGAAGACATCGTCCCAGTAAATCTCCATGCTGGTCGCCAGGCGGACGCGGAAGTCGTTGGTCAGGAAGACATCGGAAAGGTCGACCGAAATCGTCTTCGTTTTTCCGCCAGGGAAGCCGATGAACGGGCGGACCTTTTGCCACTCGCCGTTCTTGTCGGGAACGTGGATCGATGGTGGCTGCGTCGATTCCAGATCCGGCCGCTGTGAAATTGCGATGTTGAGCGACGTGTCCGTCGGCCGGATCCAGCCGGTCAGAAACAGCGTCACATCTTTCGCACCGGACAGGTCGCCCAGGTCGAGCTCGATGAAGTGTTCCTCGGTGAGTCCCTGCTTGAACTTTCGATCAAACGCCTTCGCATAGACATCGTCGCGTTCCTGCAGCTCGGGCATCAGATCGCGGCCACGATGATTGATGGCCGACAGCGGCTTCTTCGGCGAGCGGACGGTGTGGACTTTGAATTCCGAAATGCTCGGCGGTCCGACTTTCTCGTTCGAGTAGACCTCAACGTCTTTCGGGTGGATGACTTCCAGAAGTCGCATCAAGTCAACGTAGCCAACCTCCCACAACTCTTCGGTCATCAGCAGCGCGTACTCGCCGTCCTTCTCAACCAGCCGGTCGCCGTCGATCTTGAGGTACTCCCACTCGCGGCACGGCGCGAGAACTCCGTCGGCCACCTGTAGTCCGATCGGAGCCGCCCACAGGCAGTCAGTGAAAAACGCAAACCGCTCGCCGTCCCACGTGTAGATGTACGGGCACGATCCTTTCAGCCTTTGCTGCAGGCAGATCACCTTCGCCGGGTCTGGCTGGATGATGTGTTCGGGAATACCGTTGGTCCAGATGACGCGGATCGAATCCGGTCGCGACTGTTTGCCGAGCCCGATGTGAGTCCACTGGCCGGTCACGGGAAACGCCTGATAGTTCGGCCCGGTCGCGACTTCGATCAGGCTGCCGAGGCAGTGCATGTTGACCCGCTGGTTGGCCGACTGCGGCTTCGGATCCGACTCGGCACGAATGGGGAGGCTCATCGACTCGTTTGCGTTTCCGCCTTCGTTCAAAATGAATTCGAGCGACGATTCGCACAAGACGAGCAGGTCGAGATCGCCGTCCTGGTCGAGGTCCACCGGCACGCAATTCTTCACTTTGCCAGGCAAAGTGACCGTTCCGTCGACCGCCTGAAACTGCGTCTGCGGCCCGCCTCGGATCGTTCGAACTTTCGAACCGTGCCAGACGACGACGTCGAGGAATCCGTCGTTGTCGAAGTCCCACGTCGTCGAGCCCGCAGCCGCTTCTTTCGACGCAGAAACTCGCCCTTTGAATTTCACGACGCCGGCATCCGGGTTCATTGTCGTCGCGACCGAGACGCCCGAATCATCCGCTGTGAGGATGTCCCACGAGAAATTCGCGTCGGACTCGAGCACGGACAGGGAATGCGAACCACCGATCCAGTCCGCCTCTTTCGGAAACGCCTGCCACCGCAGCCGGCCATGCAGAATGTTTCCCAGGTAGCCGGCGGTGTTCTCGCCCAGGCACAGAACATCGATGGCGACATCGCGGTCCCAGTCGACCGCGATCAGCGAGTGAATCTTTGCGTCCGTTGGAGGCAGCTTCGAGTACTGGCTGTGCGCGATGAACGTCCAGTCGGCAATGTTCAGCCACATCGACAGGCCGTCTTCCGCCGAGACCACCAGGTCCAGGTCGCCGTCGTGGTCGTAGTCGACCGGCAGGACGGCAAGAATGTTCCGCAGCGCGGACAGCCCGTCGCCCGCTTCCCTTTGAATCAGCGATCGTGTCCCGGTTTCCGCGTCGAGCGAATTCTCGACCAGAAAGACACCGCCCTCGCCGAAGACGATCAGATCGGGGTCGGCGTCCCAGCAGTGCTCCAGTTTCACGGCATCCCGGTCGAGGCCGACCACGCAAACGCCGCTCAGACCTCCGTCGATTTTCAGCGAGGCTCTTTCGCTCCAGCCGCCCTTGCCGAGCTGCCACAGCTCCACCGCGTTTTCGCGAACCGCGACGATGTCCGGCTTTCCGTCGAGGTCGAAGTCTCCCGTCGCGACGGCTGTCGGCTCGCCCGGAATCGCGAGCTTGTCTGTCGCCAGAGTGAGCTGAACCGGAATCGCCTCGGGAAACGAACTGCGGAATTTCTCCAGCCGAGTCGTCAGGTCGGGCGTGAATTCAAAAACGAGGAACTCAAGCAGGTGCGGCTCGACTTTTTTCTTGTCGTTCTGGCTGGCGACTTCCGGGGCGAGCACGTTGCCAATCATCGCGCCGGCTCCTCGCGCCGCGCCCCAGTTCTCTTCCTTCAGAGCAGCACTCCCCTGATCAATCAACGCCATGAGATCAGTCCGGGCGAACGTCTTAATTTTCTCGGCGTACGGAGCGACAAGAGTTCGTGCCGTCTCGAATGTCTCAGCCACTTTCGGATCCTGCTGTCCGGGTCGGGTTTGTTCCCGAAACATTTCCCGCATCAAATGCAGATTGTCCGAGTCAAGTTCCCAGGCCTTTTTGAGCGCTTCGAAGGCCTCGCCCTGGCGCGACTGGTCGCGCGACAATCGCACCGCGTCAAACAACTGGTAATGAAGAAACGCATCATCCGGCCGCACGGAGATCGCCTTGCCGTACTCATCGATCATGCTGCCCGCGGCCGAGTCGAATTCGTCCGTCGGCAGCAGCCGCAGGAAGTAACGGGCTCTGAAAAGATGCGTGACCACATCGTTGGAATATCGCTCGGCGAAGGCGTCGATGGAGGCTTTGGCTTCTTCCAGCACACCGGCCAGCTCAGGGCTTCCGGTCTTCGTTGTTTCCGGCTCGGCCTTCAGCAGCTTTGCGATGGCGAGGTTCTGCCACGGCAGCCGCTCGTCGGGGACGAGTTCAGTGAGTTCACGAAATGCCTCGGCCGCTTTGTCGTACTCCAGATTCTCGACCCAGGCGAGCCCCAGATTCCGCAGCTCGGTGACTCGCGCAAAGTCGACATCCGATCCGGGCTCCAGGATTTCCTCAGGATTGAGAAAATGGTGGACGGCCAACGCGCCGCCGCCGACCGCACAAAGCGCGATGACAATGAGGAAGAGGCGGCGGTCCGATTTCTCCGCCCTGCCCCGACCTTCCGCTTTGCCCTGACCTGCGTCTGTGTCCTGAGTCATTCTCAACGTCCTGTCTGCTTGCTGGCCTGGCGCAACCGGGAGCGAAAGCCGCTCCGATGAAGCATCGTCGCTTCGAGATTCTTCCTACGCGACCGGACGATTTCCCGCAAAGCCTGAGAGCCCGTTTCGCGGGATTCCGCGGAAAACATCTGATGCCGTCTTGATGCCTCGCTTGCGGACTGCGAAACCACGCCGCATCATCGACGGGCGAGGATTGTCCGACCGGCTCGCCGAGCTGTCAAATTCTCCGACTGCCCACCTGCAACTTCCGCCGAAATGTTCCTCACCCGCTTCGCCGTTTCACGCCCCGTCACAACTCTGATGGGCAGCCTCATCGTGGTCATCCTCGGCTGGACCTCGTTGACGAACCTGCGCATCGACCTGATGCCGGACGTGACCTGGCCGATCATCAGCGTCAACACGGCGTACCCCGGTGCCGGCCCGGAGGAAATGGAAACGCTCGTCACGCGGCCCATGGAACAGGCCATCGGTTCGGTGCAGGGGGTCGAGGAACTGCACAGTTCCAGTGTCGAGGGAAGTGCCAATGTGCGAGTTCAGTTCGCCTGGGGCACCGACCTCGACCCGGCCATCGGTGATATTCGCGCGAGACTGGAGCGGATTCGCCAGAACCTGCCGCCCGACGTCGAGACGCCTTACATCCGCCGTTACGACTCGTCCGATTCGCCGATCATCTACCTCGGCCTGGAAACCGACCTGCCTCCCGTTCAGGCCACCGAGCTTGCAGAAAACATCATCGCGCCGCAGCTGGAACGCGTGAACGGGGTCGCGAGGATCCGGGTGCGCGGCCGGACCGCGCGGGAAATTCAAGTCGACCTCGACCGGCGGAAGCTGGAGTCGCTCAATATGAGCGTCACCGAAGTTCTGGACGCGCTCCGCCGGGACAACATCAATCAGCCGGCCGGCGACTTCGACGAGGGACATCTCAAACTGCTGGTCCGAAGTCGCGGTGAGTTCACATCGCTCGACCAGATTGCCGACACCGTCGTTCGCGAGGAAGCCGGGGCGTCCGTGCAGATTCGCGACGTCGCCACGCTGGTCGACGGCGAAGAGGAACGGACCGAGGTCACGCGGGTCAACGGAAAGAAAGGGCTGCTCCTTTACGTCTACCAGCAGGCGGGAGCGAACACGGTCGAAGTCAGCGACGGAATTCGCGGAGCGATCGACGGAATCAACGACTCGAATCCCGACATCCACCTGTCCATTCGGATGGACAAGTCCGACTTCATTCGGCAGGCCATCGGCAACGTCCGCCAGGCCGCTCTGCTGGGGTCCGGCCTGGCAATCCTCGTGCTCGTGCTCTTCCTGAGAAGTTTTCGCAGCACGCTGGTGATTGCCGTTTCACTTCCGCTTGCCGTCCTGGCCACGTTCGTGCTGATTTACTTCAACGGGTTTACGCTGAACATGATCTCGTTCGGCGGCCTCGCCCTGGGAATGGGACTGCTCGTTGACAATTCGATCGTCGTGCTGGAGAGCATTTTTCGAAAGCGCGAGGAAGGCCTGCCGTCGGCCGAGGCCTCGATCGAAGGAACTCAGGAAGTCGCATCGGCAATCGTGGCGAGCACGCTGACGACGCTCGTCGTGTTTCTGCCGCTGCTGTTCATCGGCGACCAGACGGGAATCCTGCTTCGCGAGCTTGCGACGGTCGTATCGTTCTCGCTGATCTGCTCACTCATCGCGAGCCTCACGCTGACGCCCATGCTGGCCGCTCACTGGATTCCCGAAGCCGAATCCGGCCGGTTTAAATTGCTGCTCGTCGTCGTGAATCTGTTTCACGAAATGAGCCGGCAAATTTTGAGCGTCTTTGAGAAAGCCTACGCCTGGCTGCTGGGACGAAGCCTGAAAACGCCACTTGCCGTGACGGTTCTGATGATCCTTTTTCTGGCCGTCTCGGTCGGCCTGACTCCCCGCATTGGCACCGAATTCATTCCGAAAACTGACGAAGGCCGCCTGATGGTCAACACCGAAATGGCGCCGGGCATCCAACTGAAGCACCTCTTCCGCCAGGCAGTGCAGGTCGAGAAGACCGTGATCGACGCCGTGCCGGAATCGACCACGACCGGCTCATTCATCGGTGATGATGCGGACGATGCCGAAGACTGGAACCAGGCCTGGTTCAGCATCCATCTGGTCTCGCGCGACGAACGGACGCGGACGGTCGAGGACATTCGCAAGGACCTGGAAGGGCAGATCGGCCGCGTGCCCGGCATGGAGATCAAAGTTCGAGTTCGAAACGACACGTTCGGGTCGGGGATGTTCAGCCAGAACGGCGAAAACCTGGCTGTCGAAATCCGAGGTCACGATCAGAAAACGGCCGAAGAGCTTTCCGAACGAGTGGCCGAGGCAATGAAACTCGTCTCCGGCCTGGTGAACGTTGAGTCGACAAAATCCGACCGTCGCCCGGAGCTTTCCGTCCGCTTTGACCGAGAAAAAGCCAGTTCGCTGGGCATCAGTGTCAGCGACATTTCTCAAACACTGGAAACGGCGGTGCATGGAACGCGAACGACCGTCTTCCGCGAAAACGGCAACGAGTACAACGTCGTCGTGCGACTCCGCGAAGGCGACCGCAGCGAACTGGCTCACATCGAACAGGTCGGCGTCGCCACTCCCGCCGGACGAATCGTGCCGCTGAAAAATCTCGTCTCATTCAATCCTGGCGAGTCCCCGGTCTCCATTCGTCGACAGGACCGGCAGCGGGTCATGTACGTCACAGCGAATGTCGAGGACCGTGACCTGGGACACGTCGTACGGGACCTCCAGCAGGAGCTCAAGAAGCTGCCGCCGGTCGAGGGGTTTGTGCTGCGTGTCGCCGGCGACTGGGAGGACCAGCAACGAAGTTTCCAGGCGTTAACCTGGGGATTCATCCTCGCCGTCCTGCTGATGTACATGGTCATGGCCTCGCAGTTCGAGTCGCTTGGCGATCCGCTTCTCATTCTGCTGACATTGCCGCTGGCCTCAATCGGTGTCGTCACAATTCTTCTTCTCAGCGAAACAACGCTCAACGTGCAGTCGTTTATCGGGCTGGTCATGCTGGCGGGAATCGTCGTCAACAATGCGATCGTCCTGGTCGACTACATGAACCAGCTCCGCCGCCGCGAGCCGGGAACCCCCATCACCGAGATCGTGCAGAAAGCCTCCGTCCGCCGCTTCCGCCCGATCCTGATGACGACGCTGACAACCGTCCTGGCCATGACACCGATCGCCCTGGGACTGGGCGACGGAGGCGAACTGCAGGCTCCCATGGCGCGAGTCGTGATCGGCGGCCTGACATCCGCAACGCTGATCACACTCCTGGCAATCCCCATCGCCTGGCGGGCTGCGCATTCGGTCGCAAAAATCACAGCCATGCCAGAGCCAGCCAAGGCGGACGCTCAGCTTGTCTGAACTGCGAAGTTGCGGCACGAATCAAGTGTGAAACCTCACAACGACGCTCCGCGGCTCACCCCCGCTGACGCAGGCCGGACCAGGCGCATCGCCGTTCCGGCAATTGGAACGGTTCGGTGTCACTTGAGGCCGGCCTGCTGCAGAGCTCGCAAGGTGCCGGACACGACAGCGTCTTTCGAAACGGTCGCTCCGCTGATCCCGTCCACCTGAAGGCTCTGCTTCTCGATGATCCGTTTCGGGATGATCACGCTGGTGTTCTGGTCGATCTTCTCCTCGTGCTGCGTTTTGATTTCGGCGATGCGGCCGCCCTCGATCTTCACGGTCAGCTTGACGTCTCCCGAGTAGCCCAGTGCGGTCTCCTGATAGGTTCCGTCATTCAGCGACGCTCCCTCAAGCGAGGCGAGCGACAGCAGCCGCAGTTTGTCTTCGACTTTCTTCGCCCGGCGAGGCAGCAGATGTCCGCCGTACGAAGGCTTGCCGAGCGGGTACAGCCTCGCCGCCTCGCCGTAGCTGGCTTTGGCTTTGTCGAGCTGGCCCCACCTGGCGTAAAGATCGCCGAGAGCGTCGTGGAATTCCGCCTGCCGCATTTCCAGCGACTCGGACTTCGGCGGAGCCAGCGTCAAACCTTGCTCCAGCAGTTTCTCGGCCTCCTCAAACAGGCCGTTGTCCGTGTACAGCGATGCCAGAGCCTGAAGCCCGAAGTACGGAGGGTTGTCATGGTCCGTCCGCGCGACCCACTCGCGGTAAACGTGGATCGCCCAGATCGGCTCGTTGCCGAGGAACAGGTACATGCCGTATTCGTCGCCGTTCCCGATATCTTCCTTGTTCAGGTAATCCCAGGTCAGCTTGATTCCCTCACGGCGGGAGGCGTCGTCGCCCGTGCCCAGCAGGCGGCGAATTTCGACGCGGCCCTCCTTCCACGGTTTGAGTTTGACGTCCCACGTCGACGGCACGTCAGCCAGCCAGGCCGGAGGAATCTGGAGCTGCGCGAGTTTGTGAGCGAGCTTCGTCTTCGGATCAGCGTCGTCAGCCAGCTCGCTGGTTTCTTCCGCGTCTTTTTCAAACGGCGAGCGGTCGGCAGTGCCCGACGTCTTCGGAGGGAGCTTCTTCTCGGCGACTGGCTTTGCCTTAACGATCGGGATCTCTGATTCCGCATCGGCGATGACCGAGTCGACCTGCTTCGCGTCGGCCTTGATGAAATTCGGATCGTCCTCGTCGACTTTGGATGAGTCGGCCTCACCGGTGAGCGGCTTCAGATCGAAGTCCGATTCCGACGCGGGTTCCTCTGGTTCGTTGCAGCCGGCCAGGCTGAAGCTCATGACAATCGCAACAGACACGGTCATCATGCGGCAGCGTTGGGCTGCGTTTCGAGGCTTCATCTGAAAACTCCGAGTCGATCCAGTCACGGTGCGAGGCGGTGACGCCTGCGGAACCACGGTACCCCGACAGCAGTCCGTCGAAAAGCCCAGCCACGAGGAGTTCGACCGGCTGGACTTTGACCACATCCATCCCGGGCCGATCGCGCCGATGGGGACGCGGCTGACCCGAGGTTCCGTTCCGGGCGACCGCTCACCGCTCACCCCGGGTGACACTCTTCCGCCACTCCGCGGCTCGTCGGCGGTGAATCTCACTTCCTGCCCACGCGGGCTGTGCGCGAAAAATCACGCCCATGTTTTTTTAGCGACACCCGCGTTCGTGTTTCCCTGCCCTCCTCTATTCCTGCGCTCGCGTTCCAAAGTCGCTCTGAACGGGTTCCGCTGCTGATTTCTGGCTGGCTGAGCCAAGGCGTCAAACTTTGCGCCGTTTACCAAATCCCGCTGACCGGCAGATTCTGCTCATGCGGAAGACTTTGCCTGACCGATAAAGCTGAAGAGTGCCCGCGCTCTCGGCGCGAGTTCCTCGGGACGGCATGGAACTTCGCTGACGGCCGACACGCTCGGACGTGGCTCAGTCGATCGATTCAAAAGGAGTGGCAAGGATGCTGCAGAAAAAACTCTGGCTGGCGGGGGCTGTCGGAGCGGTTTGCCTGGCGATTTCCGCAGGCATGGCTCAGGAACAGTTGCCGAAAACAAATCCAGTCAAGAACCCAGCCTCTCCTCAGGACTCACTCGGAGGATTGACGCTGATTCCGGGGCATTTCGCAGCAGGCACGCAAGTGGCGCAGGCGGACACGCTGAGATCGCCCACCGACGCACGTCGCCACCAGCGCTCGCGCCCGGCCACGTCGAGTGACTCTTCACAAACAAACGGAATCCGCAACTACCACCAGGAGCTGTTCGGTTCCGAGCCGCCAGCCGTCGGTGCTGCCGGGCAGAACTCTGCGAGTCCACTTTCGCTGACGGAACTTGCACCCGCCGACCGGACAGCGGAAACGCGAGCAGCGGGATCTTCCCGTTCGAGCATTCAGCCAGCGGGATTCTCGGCGCTGCCACGTCAAGACGGCGGACCGGCGGCATTGACTCCTTCCGAAGCTTCAATCCTGACGCGGCAGAGCCAGCAGGTTGTGCCTGCTGATTACAGCGCCGCCGAAACTCGAAAAATCGTTGTGCCGGTCAGCGCGGTTCAGCCCGCTGCACCGATCCTTCCGTCGAACCTCGATGCCGCGCTGCGTGAGTCTTCGGAAATCGGGACGGCGGCGAACGACGTCCTGTCCGCAGCAGAGGTGGCGAGTGGCTCGGCGGACGCTGCTCCGACGGCCCACTCATTTGCGGCGGCTCAAGCGCTGGCCGGTGCTCCGCGAAAACTCTTCAGCGACTCTCGCGGGGGCTCGCCCAACGTGGTGACCGAATGGCGGAAAAATGGCGACATGAATGTCGGCCAGAAATGCCAGCTCGAACTGATCGTCAAAAACACCGGCACGGCGATGGCCGCGTACTTGGAAGTTGCCGCCGAGTTCCCCTCAACGCTGCGAGTGACGGAAACTTCCCCGAATCCGTTTGCCGACGGCACCTGGAAGATCCCCGTCCTGGCCCCCGACAAAGAATTCCGGATTGCGATCACGGTGATTCCGCTGCAGCGTGGTGAGATCGCTCCGAATGCCAACGTCAAATTCACAACGGCCACCGCGGCGGCATTCACCGTCGAAGAGCCACTGCTGGCCCTCGCGGTGAGCGGACCGGAACAGGTCACGCTGGGTGAAGCTGCTTCGCACGTTGTCACGATCTCCAACCCCGGCACAGGCGTCGCCAGCGACGTCACCGTGATGGTCACTCTGCCGGAAGGACTTGAGCATGTCAGCAAGCGGGATCGGTTGATGATGGACCTCGGGTCGCTCAGCCCTGGTGAAAAACGCAACGTGCGACTGGCTCTGACCGCGATCCACGGCGGAGATCAGTCTTTGATCATCGACGCGAAAGCGGGAGCAGAGCTGACTTCACAGTCACGATCGCTGGTCAAAGTGCTCGCCCCGCAACTGGAGATTGCTGTGGACGGCCCGGGCCTCCGTTACGTCGGCCGCGACGCCCGTTACAACGTGAGCGTGTCCAACAAGGGAGCCGCTCCGACCAACAATGTGCGAGCGATGTACGCCGTTCCTGACGGGTTTGAGTTTCAGTCGGCCTCGCGAGGCGGCAACTACGACAAGACACGACGCATCGTCAGCTGGTTTGTCGGCAGTGTGAAATCGAACGAGACGATCGAATTGAGCCTCAAGCTGCGTCCAGTCAAGCCCGGCGACTTTGCTCATGCCGCGCGAGTCGTCTCTGAACACGGTGACATCGCCGAAGCTCAGGCCGCGACCCGGATCGAAGGGACGGCTTCGCTGCTTCTGAAAGTCGCCGACCTCGACGATCCGGTCGAGACCGGCAAAGAAACGGCCTACGAAATCACGATTCAGAATGACGGCTCGAAGGAAGCTCAGAACGTCGGCCTGTCGATCGAACTGCCGGTCGGCGTCAAGCTGGTCGATGTCAAAGGCCCGTCGACTCACATCGCGGAAAGCGGACTGGTCGTCTTCAAATCTTTGCCGACTCTGCCCGCCGGCAAGACGGCCACCTACCGGGTCTTCGTGCAGGGATCCGAAGAAGGAAATCAGCGTCTGCGAGCCCGACTGACCAGCGACTCCATTCAGGAACCGCTCACCGTCGAGGAGCTGACGCGGTTCTACGCGGAATAAACTCCTTGCGGAATGACGACTCAACCAGACCCGGGCCGCCGGCAACAGCGGCCCGGGTTTTTTCTTTTTCTGAAAACGCATCTTGGAGATCAGCCACCGCGGGATCGCTCGCCGGCTGGCATCTTCCTTCCATCCCGTAAATGATTCCGGCCTGCTGACGGACCGACGAAGCTCCCTTCGCCACACCGTTCAAGCGGACGTTCCTGAATCATCGATCCGAGAGGAAGACTGAGATGCTCAACTTCTCCACCGCGTTTCGCTGCAGCACCGCGTTTCGCTGCGGCATCGCGCTTCTGCTGGCAGCAGCATTCTCAAGCGTTGCCGCCGCCGACGGGCTGCAGCTTCAGGACATTTTCGAAATCGAATTTGCCAGCGATCCGCAGATTTCTCCCGACGGCGAGACGATCGTTTATGTCCGCAACTTTTCGGACATCATGACCGACCGGCAGTATTCCAATCTGTGGTCGATCAACGCGGATGGATCGAAGCATCGTCCACTGACGACGGGGCTGCGAAACGACGGCGAGCCGCGATGGTCTCCGGATGGCAGCCGGATCATTTTTCTCACGAAGGAAGACACCGATCGCCAGATTGCCCGCGCGGAACTTCATTGCCGATGGATGGACACCGGCCAGACAGCCCGGCTGGCCGCGTTCGAAAATGCTCCTGCCGACCTCACCTGGACCACTGACGGACAGCACATTGCGTTTTCGATGGTTGTCGAGGCGCAGCGGGAACCGTTTGCGTCGATCCCGGCCAAGCCAAAGGGCGCCGACTGGGCGCCGCCGCCGAAGGTGATTCGTCGAGTCAACTACCGTTACGACGGGATGGGGTATCTCAAAGACGGCTATCGGCAACTGTTCGTGCTGTCGGCCGAGGGAGGGACTCCGCGACAGGTGACCGACGGCGAGTTTTGTCACGAAGGCCCGCTGGCCTGGTCGCCGGACGGCTGGCTGATCTGTTCGTCGAACCGCAGCCCCGACTGGGAGCTCAATCCTCAGGAGTCGGATCTGTACCGCGTGCCGGTTCCGGGGATCTCGCGCATCGCCGGTGACGGAAAAATTGCGAGGATCACAACTCGGCCCGGCCCGGATCACTCACCGGTTTTCAGTCCGAGTGGCGACCGCATCGCGTGGCTGGGTTACGACGATCGAAAAGTCGGCTACCAGATTTCGCACCTCTACGTGGCCGACACCGCGGACGCGATGAAGAACTCACCCCCGAAAAAGATTGACGTTCTGGGCGGTGAGTTTGACCGTTCGGTGGAGTCGCCGGTGTGGGCTCCGGACGGCAACGGCCTGTACTTCAATTACGACGACCGTGGTCATGGGCAGCTCGGCCACATCAACTTCGACAGTGATGTGCGGGAAGTCGCGAAAGATGTCGGCGGCACGTCAATCGGGCGGCCGTACCAGGGTGGCTCGTACTCGGCTTCGAACAACGGCGTTCTCGCGTTTACCTGGACGTCGCCTGATCACCCGGCCGAGGTGGCGGTCGTTCGCCCGTTTGAGAAGGCGAAAGCCGAGAAGGCGAAGGTGCTGACTCTGTTGAATGCGGACCTGCTTGAGCAGCGAACGCTCGGGAAAGTCGAAGAGTTCTGGTTCGAGACGTCTCTGGAGTCTCACAAGATTCAAGCGTGGCTGATGACTCCGCCAGACTTTGACCCGAAAGCCAAGGACAAAAAGTATCCCCTGATCCTGGAAATTCACGGTGGTCCGTACGCGAATTACGGCTGGCGTTTTTCGGCCGAGATGCAGATGTACGCGGCGGCGGGATACGTCGTGCTGTACGTCAACCCGCGAGGCAGTACCAGCTACGGCCAGAAGTTTGCCGAGCTGATTCACCACAACTATCCCGGTGAGGATTACGACGACCTGATGAAGGCAGTCGACGTCGTGCTGGAACGCGGCTTCGTCGATCCGGACCGGTTGTTCGTAACCGGAGGCAGCGGTGGCGGCGTTCTCACCGCGTGGGTCGTCGGAAAGACGGGTCGCTTTCGTGCAGCCGTCTCGGCCAAACCGGTCATCAACTGGTACAGCTTCGCGCTGACGACCGACGCGTATCCCTACTTCTGGCAGTACTGGTTCGCCTCTTATCCCTGGGAGGCTCCGGCCGACTACCACAAACGCTCGCCGATCTCTCTGGTCGGCAACGTCACGACACCGACAATGCTGCTCACCGGTGAGCAGGATCACCGAACTCCGATCACGCAGTCGGAAGAGTTCTATCAGGCGCTCAAACTGCGAGGCATCGACACCGCGCTGGTCCGAATTCCGGAAGCGTCCCACGCGATCGTCAAACGCCCGAGCAACCTGATGAACAAGGTCGCCCACATCCTGAAGTGGTTCGAGATTCACGAAGACTGAGTGAGGGTCCGAATCGAATCCGTGAACTTGTCCGAAGCGAGCGCGGGGCCTCGACTCCAACCGTTTTTTCACCAGGGCGAATGGAAAGCGGGAGCCAACCTTCGCGGCTCGCGCCGTTCCGCTACTTTATCCGGGCTGTCCCTCCGGACGTTGTTGCCCGAATCGGCATTGCCGCAATCGAACGAAGACTCACACGAAGGCACGAAGACACAAAGGATTTATTTCCGTTCTTTGTGTCTTCGTGTCTTTGTGTGAGACATCAAAGCACTCTGGCCTGACGACTGAAGAATCAATGCGGTGGTTCCCCGCGTCGTCAGTCCGCGAGACGGAATTCACTCAGGGAGGCTTCGCAGGCCGGCCCGAGGGCTGCGTGAATCGTTCTCGCTTTCGGATCGACGACGGCGAACGCGCAGCTGCGCGGGTTGTGGCCGGAACCGTGGCGGCAGATTCCCGTCTCGTCACCGCCGTCGTGATCGGCGAGCAGGCGGCGAAGGCTCTCCGGCGTAAACGGCTCGGAGTGACTCTCCATCCGGGAGGCAAGCCGCGCGAGGCGATGCTCGGTCGAGCCGCGTAGGACGGTCGGGTCTTCCAGCGGTTTGAGCTTCTCCGAGAGATAGTGGTTCGAGTGGACGTACCACGGCGCGGCGATCGAAAACTCTTCGTGCTGGGCCGCCGTCGTTTCGATGTCCGACCGTGCCCCGGATTCGTCGCCCATCATGTAATTGTGCCCGGAAGCTCGCGGCGTGTCGGTGATCACGGAAACGGCGTCCCGCCACTCGGTCTGTCGCAATGCCTGGTGCAGCAGTGCGAGGTAGATGACGCCCGGCCGCGCGTCCGTCGGCCGCAGGTTCGTATTGCCGACCGCGATGCCCGCCGAGTTGACTCCGATCAGCGTGAGGCAGCCGGCCGTCGTCAGGGTGAGCGATCGCGGGCCGTCATCCGGAGTCCGATGAAAGATCGAGATAAACCGCTCGGCACTGGCATGCATGTCCCACGTCTGGCCGATCATTGCTGAGCCGCTGGCCGTCGCGTCAGGGCCGACCAGAAACGACGTGCAGCCGTGAACTTCGACGCCGGAAAACTGCCACAGCACATCCTGAAAATCGGTGAGGGCGTTCGCAAAGAAGACATCCTCGATCGGCATTCCCGCTCCGCCCGCGATGCCGCGCCACTCGTCGACAATCTCCGGGCAGTGTTCTTCGTGGATCGGCAGATGAACTCGGGCAAGCTTGAGGCAGTCCTCGCGAGAGACGTCGACCCCGTGCTCCTTCGCAAACCGACACGCCAGGTGAAGCCGGATTTCGGACAGCTCGCGAATCTGATCGGCGAGCAGTTCCCCGTGCTGAAGCCCCATCTCGTGCGGGAGGAGCACTCACTGATCGAAGCCGGCATCTACAGACGGATTCGCCACCCGATGTACGCGGCGATGTTTCTGCTGAGCATCGCGCAGGTTCTGTATCTGCCCAACTGGTTCGCCGGGCCAACTTACCTGCTGACGTTCGGGCTGCTGTACCTGCTTCGCGTCGGCCGCAAAGAGCGCATGATGCTCGACCGATTCGGCAGCGAGTACGAGGCGTACATGCAAAGAACCGGGCGACTGATCCCGGCCTTCCGCAAGCAGCCGTCAATCCCG
>ERZ891418.336-NODE-336-length-16688-cov-16.988216_pt1 | contig 16688 bp, 14 predicted proteins | sample MGYA00521236_ERZ891418 | MGnify/ENA primary metagenome ERZ891418 (study PRJEB32303, sample SAMEA104408696) | aquatic metagenome | biome: Brackish water; feature: Chemocline; material: water | place: Baltic Sea | collected 2014-10-18T10:34:00 | depth 100 m ... | reverse complement strand
GAATTTCTGTTGCCAAACGGGCCTTGAGATATGCCAGGTCAGCCCTAATATCCGAACCAAATACTTCACCGGTTGATTTCATCTCAGGACCAGGTGCTGGGTCTAACCCTCTTAACTGAATGAACGGGAAAACTGGTGCCTTAACACAAACAAGACCTGTTGTACGACGAGGTATTTCCTGTTGTGATAACGGAATACCGATTATGATTCTTGCAGCGATTCTTGCCATTGGTAAACCAGTGGACTTAGCAACGAATGGAACTGTTCTAGATGAACGTGGATTTACTTCTAAACAGTATAAGTTGTCGCCTTGAATTGCAAATTGAATATTATAGCAACCCTTTATTTTTAGTTTCAAACCAATTATTTTTGTTTGTTCTTCGACTCTTTTCAGCATCTCTTGTGAAATGTTCTGTGTTGGAATGAAGCATGTTGAATCTCCAGAATGAATTCCTGCTTGTTCCAGATGTTCCATTATCGCACCGATCAATACTTGCTCACCATCAGCAGCAGCATCAACATCAAGTTCAGTGGCATGGCCAAGATACTCATCTATTAGCAATGGTTTGTCTGAAGCCAAGTAAGCCTCTTTTAAGTAAGCATTAACTTGCTTATCTGTTGAAAGTATCTCCATCCCCCTCCCACCAAGAACATAAGATGGTCGAATCAATACTGGAAAACCAATGTTTTTAATCGCCTCGCGTACATCATCAGCTGTAGTTCCGGTTTGACCACGCGGCATGCGTATTCCATTACGCTTGGCAAACTTCTCAAATCGATATCTATCACTTGCTTCATCGATAGCATCACACGAAGTGCCCATTATACTCAATTCTAAACCTAGTGTTTCCAGATGTGGCATTCTTTGCTGTAATGGTTCTGCCAAATTAATTGCAGTTTGTCCTCCAAATTGCAATAATATTCCATGTGCATTCTCACGCAATAAAATTTCAGAGACATATTCTAATGTTAAAGGTTCAAAGTATAATCTATCAGAGGTATCAAAATCAGTAGATACTGTTTCAGGGTTATTATTTATCAAGATTGCATCGTGACCGGCTTCACGAATCGCCTTAACCGCATGTACGCAGCCATAATCAAATTCAATACCTTGTCCAATTCTAATAGGCCCTGAACCTATTGTAACCAATCGTTGCTTTGTTCTAGTTTCTAAATTGGACAATTTATCTATTCCCAAATCATCATTAATTTCATATGTCGAATAATAATAAGGAGTCTTAGCAGCAAATTCGGCTGCGCAAGAATCTACCATCCGGTATTTTGGATGCAGCCCTAGTTCGTGACGGCGTTGCATTACCGCTTGTTCATTATGACTACTTGGCAGCGATTTCGGGCCTAATGCAGGGAATTTGGACAATGCATCTGCGATGTGCGCATCACTGAATCCGTGACTTTTCCAGTGCCTAATTTGGCTATACTCTAATTGGCTCGGGGAAGATTCTGTTGCGGATATTTCTGCTTCAATTTGAGCGATATTCTCGAAACGATAAAGAAACCATCTAGTGATTCTTGTAATCTCATGTACTTTTTCTACGCTCCAGCCACGCCTAAAGGCTTCGATTAAAGCACCCATTCTTCTATCGGTTGCAACTCTACACCATTCTACAAGAAGACTATCAGGGAGTGTTTCCAAAGCCCTTGAAGCCATGCCTTCACCTTCTGATTCATCTGCTCTTGTCAGAGGTCTTGGATGCGCATAACCTTGCTCAAGGCTAGCCCAAGCCTTGAGGAAAGCCTCCTCAAAGTTACGTCCTATTGCCATTACTTCACCAGTAGATTTCATGCTTGTGCCCAATGTTCTATCCGCAGTTCGGAATTTGTCAAATGGCCAACGCGGTATTTTGACAACGCAATAATCTAGAGTTGGTTCAAAAGCAGCAGTCGTTCCCTCTCCAGTAATTGGATTTGGTAATTCATCAAGAGTATAACCTACTGCAATCTTAGCACTCATGCGAGCAATTGGATATCCTGTGGCTTTACTCGCAAGTGCTGAAGAACGTGAAACGCGAGGATTGACTTCAATTACTCTAATTTCACCAGTTGATTGGTTGAAAGCGAATTGAACATTACAACCACCCTTGATATTCAAGGCCCGAATTAATTTAAGTGCTTGATCTCGCAATATTTGGTGGTCTGCATCGCTGAATGATTGAAGTGGTGCAACGACAGTTGATTCCCCCGTATGAACTCCCATTGGGTCAATGTTTTCCATTGTGCAAACGATGATCGCATTATCCGCATCATCTCTCATGACCTCATATTCTAATTCTTGCCATCCGAGAATTGATTCCTCGATAAGAACTTGGCTTATTCTTGAATTTCTAAGGCCTAAAGTCGCAATTTCGACTAATTGTCCCACATCCCAAGCAGTTCCGCCACCTAGTCCACCAAGAGTAAATGCAGGTCTTATCAAAATAGGCCAAGATGCTAATTGTTCTGCTGCTGCAATAACCTCATCCATGGTATTACAGGCGATAGCCTTACTCAATGGTAAACCTATAGACTCGCATACATCATTGAATAGTTGTCTATCTTCTGCCTTATCAATGGCATCCAAATCAGAACCAATCAACTCAATACCTAATTCTTCTAAAGTACCATTATGTGCTAGTTCGCTAGCAATATTTAGAGCGGTTTGTCCACCCATTCCTGCCAATAATGCACAAGGCCTCTCAATTTCCATGATTCTTCTTATTGTTGCGGGCAGCAGAGGTTCAATATACACTACATCTGCCATCTCCGGATCATTTTGAATTGTTGCTGGATTAGAATTAACCAAAATAACTCGATATCCATCCTCTCGCAATGCCTTTACTGCTTGACTTCCCGAGAAGTCAAACTCTGCAGCCTGACCAATTTTTATCGGACCGCTACCGAGAACGAGAATCGTTTCTATGTCATCTCGCCTTGGCATTACATGCCACCTCCCAAATGAGAATCAACCATTTCTCTAAAGCGTTGGAATAATGGTGCAGCATCATTAGGACCGGGGCATGCTTCAGGATGAAATTGAACTGTAAATGATGGGTGGCCTACGATATCCAATCCCTCAACTGTTCTGTCATTAGCATTGACATAGCGGACTTTGACCTCTACTCCATGCTGGTTTTCAACCAACTGCGAACAGGCTCCACTTGGATGAGCTGCTAACATCCCAGACTCAGGGTCAGCGACTGCAAAACCATGATTTTGACTAGTGATTAAAACAGTACCATCTGCTAAGTCAATTACTGGTTGATTCGCACCACGGTGCCCATATCGCATTTTATAGGTCTGCAAACCAGAAGCAAGCCCCATCAATTGATGGCCTAAACAAATCCCCATGACCGGCATATGGTCCATTACTGCATCTGCAAGAGTATTCTTAGCATTATTCGCCATTCCACCATGAGCAGGATCACCTGGCCCATTTGAACAGAATAATGCATCGATTTGAAAATCATTTTTCAAAGTGTTAAAATCAGTGTTAGGTGGGCACCAAACAACTTCAAAATGACGGCAAAGGTTTCTCAGAATATTATACTTAATCCCGCAATCTAAGGCTCCAAGGCGAGGTAAGGGCCGATTTAACTCATCAACTGCACCCTCGTTGAGAATAACAGGTGAGTTAATTGATACTTCATCAACGAGGTCTTCCAAATCCGGTGAGGTCAATTGTTGCAATCTTGCATTGAGTTGTTGTTCTGAGTCTTTTGGTCCAAATACGCACAGCACTGTTCCAAGTTCCCTAACTCTGCGGGTAATAGATCTAGTATCAATTCCCTCAATTCCAGGAACTCCATGCAACCTCATCAATTCTCCAATCGTTGCAATTGAATCACGGTGGTCGGGTTGAGTTATTGCATGTCGGACCACAATTCCACGTGGCCAGACACTAGATGATTCAGACTTTCCTTGATGAATGCCGTAATTTCCAATCAATGGATAAGTGAAGGTTAGTACTTGTCCGGCGAATGATGGGTCCGTCAATGATTCTTGATATCCCATCATTCCAGTTGTAAATACCAATTCACCTTCACCATGTGTTTCTGCACCGAAAAGTGAACCCTCATAACGGCCACCATCTGCAGTTAATAGAATTCCTTCACCGCTTGCAGAAGGTGGTAATTCGTCGCCGTAAACCAATCCATCTGCGGCATCAAAAAAGGTGGGAGTGATACCAACACCGCGGCATCTAGAGCCGGGGGAGAAACTGCCGTACTGCGAACCGTCTCCTGACATCAACTTTGGTCGTTATCGGCGACTCATAATCATTAGGTATGAAAAGCATAGATTTTCAAACAAAAAACCTTGAACCATTACAAAGTAATAACATCAATAAGTACGCCTAGTAAGAAAATACTTACTCTTCTTCTTGACGCTCTAAATCTATAACTTTCTTACCATCTGGCGATGGCTCAATTATCAAGCGGGCACCATCAAAATTTCTTTCGCTTGCAGCCTCTCCATACCACGCATCGAGAAAGAGGGCTAAAGCGGCAACTTCCGAATGTGGTTGATTTCCAACCGCAACATTATATTGTGATAATTTGTAGACATCACTAGGTACTTTCGCACCACCAACAATTATTGCCACAGGTCTATCTCTCCTAATTCGAGGTATCGCTTCTCTAAATGGTTCACCGTACATGGTGAGGTGGATCGCAACTCCAGCCTCGCCATCGCCTGCATCTTCCGACACAAATCTCCGAAGCCAACTCATTGGACTCTTGATATGCTCGCACTGCATATCGCCACCGAATCGTGCATTGACTGATTTAACATTATCAAACATCTTTTCATCATCATCGCCAGCTAGTAGGAATCTATCAGCCCCAAGCGCTCTTCCAACAAGTGCAAGATGGGTAGTGATGCGTGGGTCACGTCCTCTGCGATAACCTAGGCGTAAAATATCAAGTCTCTCACCTGCCATGCCGTAAGCCAACAATCAGTCCTTCAAGAGGATGCCGTCACAATAATTCCGTCAATACATCAGTATCTTCAGACATCTCTTGTTGTGGTTCTTGATTCTTTGATTGAATATCAATTCCCTTGGCATCACAGAATTGTTTGAGCCACATTAGTAATGCTGAATCAACTAATAGTTTTGCTCCAATTGTAACACCAACCCACAGAATGGCCAATCTAAATGTTCTAAATAATCCTTCATTCAAGTCAAAATCATTTGACCATAGCCCATTAATTAGCGGTTCAAAGACATAGAGTGCGCTGAAAATGACCATTCCACCAGAAATGAATGAAGGTACTAATAGCCCAAGTTCTCTACTAAAGTCCTTGAGAATTGAAGCGATTAGGGCTAATCCAATCACAATAAGTGCAACTTCTGAGAAATTAAAACCAAAGAACTTGGAAATACCAACATCTAAATTATCGGTTGCAGAATATACTGCTAACCACCAAAATACTACCATTAGAGTTACTAATCCGCCCCCAAAAGACCCTTTCTTAGAGATCATTTCTCTCAATGCACCTCGGTTTTCTGGACTCAATCTTTCAATAAGACGATTGGCTAATTCAAGATTGGACTCACTGGGGTCATCTACCTCAAGATAGGAGGTAATAGGTGCTCCATCCTCAAATTCCAATACTTCGGCCTCTTCGGACATACGGAGTGCTTCACTGTCACATCTTATGAAACCTGCCGCGCTGGCCTTGACGATGAGGCGTGACTCCAGACCCAATGATTCCCGCCGAGAGGTCGTTTCTGCGGCTTTACGCAGGAATGATGAAGATTCATGCATAATAATGGGGATACTCAATATCACTCCCGATTCATTCCATCCAGCCTCAAGGCAAGAAAGTCTAGATTGTGCTATTGAAAATGGATTGGAGATGTGGAAGCAAGGTGCAACTTGGGTTGATGTCGGTGGTGAATCAACAAGGCCTAATGCTGAAACTGTTTCACTACAAGAAGAACTAGACAGAGTAATTCCTGTCATCAATGGACTGAGAAAAGCAAATCAAGAGGGATTGATTTCGATTGATACAAGAAGAGCCGAAGTTGCACGGCAAGCGATTGCAGCAGGAGCCGATATGATAAATGATGTATCTGGGCTACGCGACTCTGAAATGGTTGACGTTGTACTTGACAGCGGTTGTGCTGTTTGCATTATGCATATGCAAGGTGAACCAAATAAGATGCAAGCAAAACCAACCTACGAAAACTGTAGCCAAGAAGTTTCAGAAAACTTGAAAGAAATTGCAAATGCATTGGTTATGGCTGGACATCCTGAACAGTTGATCTGCTTAGACCCAGGCATCGGTTTTGGAAAAACTCTACAACATAATATGGAATTACTCCAAAACCATGAAATGTTTCGCGGAATTAGCAATTATTCTATCCTATGGGGTGTTTCAAGAAAATCAATGATATCTCAATTAACTGGTAAAACAAATACAGATGATCGATTGTCTGGAACTCTTGCAGTTGCTGCATTTGCCCATAATGAGGGCATAGATATTCTACGTGTTCATGATGTTGAGGAGCACATTGACTTACTCAAGGTTCTCAATAATTTGTGAGTTATAATCCGAATCCACCGAGTAACCCTGCTGCAGCCACCCATGCACCTGCCATACTACCAAGATTGGTCATCGCTGTGACCATCAAAACTCTACCTGCTTTATTTGACCAAAACATTCCAAGATTATCTAATTTTAAGAAATCTGCTAAATCTTCTGCACTAGGTTCTGCCATTTTCAATTGTACATATCCTGCAAACCATCCCGCTGCTAGTGCCGGATTCAATGATGTTATTGGAGAGGCGAGTGCTGCTGTTAGTATCGCCAATGGATGGCCTCTTGCAATAATGCATCCAATAGCGGCAAACAAAGCGTTCGCTGCAGCCCAAACTGTGAAAAATTGAACCAAGTCAATATCACTACCTGTGGACAAATAATAGGCCATCAACCCCATTACCAGCATTGGTATCGCCCACGGTATTACTTTCATAGCGACTGTTTTTCGTGGAATGCTTTGTAATTCTTCTATACGTTTAATATCACATTTATCCTCAACTAAGTAACTCTCAATACCCGCTAGATGACCTGCACCGACTACTGCCAAAACCTTCTTGTCTGAATTTAGAGCAGAGATTTTTGTCGCTAAGTATTCATCTCTTTCATCAATTAATACTTTACCAGCGCCTGGAGAAAACCCTCTTAACTCCTCCATCAATGAAGATAACAAATCACTATCTTCAAGAAGTGTGTTGACATCAGGGGTTTCTTCTTCTGCATCTTCTTGAGCCAATAATGATTTTAGAACTCTAAATTTTTCAATGAATCGCATATTCTTCCATGCTCTTCGTAATGTCACTTGGATATCTCTGTCAACTAATGCAACTTCTAAGCCGGCTGCTTTTGCTTCTTCGACTGCAGCGATTAATTCCGCACCAGGTTGCTGGCCTTCATCCAAACCAAGTTTTCTCTGCTCAGCAGCCAATAATGACTGAATTAGGACTAAGGGAGCCTTACCTTCTTTGACTACTTTGAGCAACCCTTCTTTGTCTAATCTACGATCACTTGTCAAAGCATCATGTCTTGATTTACATAATTCCACAGCTACTATATCTGGCTGATATTGTGCAATATGATGCCTTACTGCTTCCACACTCGCTGTAGCAACATGAGCAGTTCCTAGAATTCGTAAGTTAGGGCTAATATCAATAAATGGTGAGTTAGTCATTCAATCCCTCCGATTCAATTGAATACTTTTTCAAGTTCTATTGCCATGGCTTTCAATGCATCATCACTTGCTTGATTCACATCATCTACTACTTCATCCAATAGCACTTCGAATGGAATTTGCCCACCTGCAAGGGCTTTGTGCCCTCCCGCCAGTCCATCAGGCCACCTTTCCGCCAATAAACGACCGATGTGAATGTCAGGGTTGCTAGTTCTTGCTGAAAGAATAATTCTGCCGCGCCTTGGACCGAAGACGATGACATTGTCAACACCTGCAGTTGGGAGTAAAAAATCGGCTATTTGAGCTAATGCATCGCGATTTGGCATTTGACTAATCGGTGCTAATAGAGTCTTACCAACTAGAATCCTATTATTGAGCCCTTCACTGAATGATTCAAGAGTTTGTTGCGAGCGAGGAGGCGCTTCTATAGAACGAAGTAAGTCTGAATCTACCCATGCATTCAACCATGATAAAGCCCTAATATCAACCGCATTGAAATCTCTTGTGAATCCCAAAGTGTCGGTTCTTATTCCAAATGCTAATGCGGTTGCAACTCTAGCATTCATTGGGTAATTGATACTCATCAATAAACTAGCAACCATTGAGGATGTTGCAGAAAACTCAGGACGAACCATTATGATGTCAGCAGCGACACTAGTTTCAACACTATGATGATCAATAATGATATGAGGCACACAATCCTCTGGTAGGATGTTATTCGCTCCAGGTCTATGGAAATCAACGGTGATAATTACATCGCTCTCCCTAAGAACATCCGCCACCTCCCAATCTAGAATTAAGCGGCGCACTGGAATGTCAAGAAGATGAACCATCGCCCTGTTTTGTTGGTGTTCAATCAATCCACCATGGTATAATTTAGCATCAAGACCCATCGTATTGACAAATTCATGGATTGCAAGACCAGCAGCAAGTGCATCGGGGTCAGGGTTATCGTGGCAAAAGATTGCAACCTTAGAGCCACTAGGGACGCTTGAAAGATAATGCTGCACTACTGTTGAACCATCTTTCCGGTCCCATGCCCGAATCCGATCTTGTATTGCTGCAAATGAAACATCATCGATACTAACTAAATCAATTCCATCTCCTTGAAGCGGTAATGTGGTCAAGATTGGAACAGTTGGCCACATTGTATTCAGGGCTTGAATAGGATCCGAATCATCCAAAGCACTTGGGTCGAGTAATAATACTGCAGTTGGAGTCCTATCACCGAGTGGTAGTGAATTCAATGAAACAGCATGCGGTAATGCCATAACTTCAACATTTTTAAGTTCTTCTTGTTGCTGAATTGGCAACTTTTCACTCAAACCAACGATGATGCAACTTCTGCTACTCTGGCACCAAGTAGCCAACCGTATTGCTAGGTTTCCGGAGCCGATTATCAAGAACATCGAATCCCTCTAATTTTACAATTAATGCCAATGGTGTTTGAATGTTATGCAATCTTCGCATTTTCAATAACAGTGGTTAAGTCCGTGTTTTAGACAAATCGTCTCCCCTCTTTGAACTCTCCCCTGCATCATATAGGTAAAATCAATCACTTCGGCAAGCGAATTTATTACATCTATCCGTTAGTATCATGTGCAGTTGTCATCCCCGCAACATCATGGGGCTACGTCAATCACCTGCAATTCTGTTTACCCTCCTTATGATGAGTGCTACATTATCCGGATGCTTTGGAAATGAAGAAGTTGAGCAAGCAGTCGAAATAACCAATCCTCTAGACGGTTTATTCTCGTCTACATCGTGGTATCATTACCCTGGTGCAGTAAATGCTAGTAATGATACGATTGGATATGATAACTTAACTGGTAACTCAACTCCATATCCTGCTAGTGGAACTTATTACGGAATAGGAGCAACAACCTTTGAGCCAACAATAGGAGTTACCTCAACTGGTGGAATTCATTTCTCATCTTATGGTGGAACTGGTTCAGGTACAATGGTCTATACATCAATTGACCAAGGACAAACTTGGAATAACATGGGTCCATTTAATCCTCTAATAGACATAGGCCAGGTGCCTTCATCCAACGACCCTTACATCTATGTTGACAAATGGACTGACCGCATTTTCAAATTCGATATGCATGGACTAGTAGCGATGTTTGTTGAGTATTCAGATGATGATGGAGAATCGTGGTCAATTCCATTCACAGTAGATGGCTATTATAGCCCGCAAGACCACCAATCTATGGCTTCTATGCCAGATATAGATGGTATTGGTTTCTATGATACCATTTTGGTATATTGCATAAATACTGGAAGTTCTGCCGCTGGACCACAATGCTCACGTTCCTTAGATGGAGGGCACATATGGGATATTCAGCGGCCGGGATACCCAACAGATACTCCTCAATGCTCTGGACTTCACGGCCACGTCGCCGGTTCAAATGATGGCGCAATATATCGAGGAAACCCTTCATGTGATGGACCTGCTGTTTACCGTAGTTTAGATGGCGGCTATGAATGGACTGAACATACAATTACCACAAATGTTCCAATGCAAGAAGGTTGGCATAGTCATGAAGTTGCCGTAGCAGCAGATGATGCCGGCAACCTATTCGCCTCATGGATTAGCATTGACGATATGCCTTGGATGGCATATTCTCGTGACCAAGGAGACACATGGTCAGAACCTATGATGATGGCACCGCCAGGAGTTAATGAAACGGGATTCCCTACTATTTTTGCTGGTGCAGAAGGTAGAGTCGTCGTCGGATATATCGGCGAAGGCGATGACAATGGTGGTTGGAGTGGATACATGTCGGTAATGACTGATGCATTCGCAGAAAACCCATTGATTACAACAGTTGCAGTCAATTCACCAGATGACCCACTAGACATCACCGATGATTGTGGAAATGTACGCTGTGGTGGATTTGGAGATTTCATCGACATTGAATTTGATGATGAAGGAAGACCATGGATCGCATTGTCTCACAATACAAATGGAGAAATTGGAATAGTTGGAACATTCATTACTGGACCTGCACTATTTGGAGAATTGAGGCAATTACCTAAACTCTCACCTGGTGGACCAAGTACTCTTTGAGGCGTTACTTTAACGTGAACCTATTACAAAGATGAAATTTAACAACGCTTGGAAAAAGAGAAACCATCCTAAGAGCATCCCAACGAGTGGAGCTAGTGGAGGATCTTCGCCAAATACCGTAGTGTAGAATATGATACAAGCGGCAAATCCTGCAACGAAAAATACTCTGTAGAGAATCTGTGCACCTATTCTTTTTCCTAATGAAAGTTGCTTCCATCCCTCAAAACCAAACCATAGCCAAATTAAATTGACCATTCCAGTATCGCTTTTATTGTCTTCATCCATAGCGAATCCAATTGAACTCAATGAATAACTTAATCGGACTATTTCTGAATATAAGTACGAACAACGACTGATGAAGGATTCTTGGGGGATTCACTAAACCCAAACTTGCATTGCTCGGTGATAAGCGTTTTTTTGCCAGCATCTTTACCATTGATTGTTGCCTTAGCCTTTGTTATCTTGGAAACTCGGTCAACAGCATACCATTCCTTGCGGTTATTGTTGGAACGACCATGAGTCTTTGTTCCCCAAAATATTCTCGCAAATAAAGATTCAACCGTTGCTATGAAAAACAGTGACCGACTAAATGGTATCGACCATCCTTTATTCCACTTGTATTCAAGGCTCAGTGATTCAGAATTCAAGGTCATTTCTTGGAGCCGATTATCAACTTTTATATCTTCAATCAATACTTCTTCAAAGGTATACAATGATTGTATAAAATCCGATATTTGAGCATTAGGGGCTATCAGAATTCTCTTTCCTTCACTTGTTGCCCACATCACATCGGTAAAACTTCCAAATGGAGATTCCTTCCAATCGCCGATGACAATTCTATCACCACTCTCAAAACCACAAGAAGTTATTCTGCCAGAAAAGACATCCATCTTTTTGATGTTTCTTTCTTCTCCTTTGAAAGGAGTAATCTCTCCAATCCAGGCAATTATAAAAATCAGAATAAATTGAATTACCAATCTAACTATGTGGAAAGCGCGACCATATTGAGTGTCATTCAAAGGGATGTCATTGTACCACATGTTGAAATTGGCCCAATACAATGCTACAAGCATCCAAGCGATACCAGCCGATGCCAACGCTCTCGTCCGCGGGATAATCAATAACAGTCCAAATGAGGCCTCAAAGAGGCCACTAAGCAATACCCAAAATTTGGGTGAAGGAAGGACTTCAGGAACAATAGGTTGGTACCAAGAAGGATGGATGAAATGATCAATTCCAATAAAAATGAAAGCCAAACCTAAGCCGAAGCTAAGGATTTCCCGCACATTGAACTTGACTTTCATAAGTTGCCGTAATCCACTTTAGAGATAAAGTAATGTTAATTGGCATAGGAAGTTATTTTCATTAGTAAGTATCTACTGATTAATGTGTTAATTGATTTAGATGGCTCGGTTGTAAAGGGGAACTGCTAAGAACAAAATGGATACACCGGCAAATGAGGCAATAGCATGAAACTTAGAATTCATCAATTTCTTTCAAAATGCGGTGAGTTTTCATCTAAAGGAGATGTCAAGCAAGCCATTTGGAGTGGTGACATCACTGTCAATGATTCTATTGTCAAGCATATTGCCTATGAATTCAATCCTGCAACCCGTACTGTGAAGTACCGTGGAAAGAAATTATTTCTCCCTTCCGATGATGTTTATTTCCTCCTCAACAAACCTTCAGGATGTATTTGCTCTCGCCTCAATTCACAAGAACAAGAACATCACAAAGCCTCTGTCTATGAGATTTTCAGGGACGAAGTAGAACCATCTGTCTACGAATCACTGATCACTGTAGGCAGACTAGATGAAGAAACAACTGGCTTGCTTTTGGTTACTACGGATGGAAAATTAGTCCATTCTGTAACCGACCCGGATAAGAAAATTAAGAAAACCTATCGAGTGGAGACTGAGGAGGAGATTACTGAAGTTCAACTTGAGTCAATTCGACAAGGTGTTGATGTATCCGTCACTGAATACGGTTCATTAGAAGAGTTTCAAACTCGGCCTGCAACCATCGATTTAGAACATTCAACATGTGCTATTTTGACCATAGATGAAGGAAAGAAAAGGCAAATCCGGAGAATGTTCACGACTCTTGGAAACCATGTTACTAATTTACACCGATTATCAACCGAGAAGATGGTATTGAAAGACTACGATCTTGAACCCGGCCAGTTTTGCACTCTCACACGTGAAGAAATAGACCGAATATTGTTCTCTTGATTTACAACTCTTCACACATCAATCTTACTCGAGTGTGAAATTATTTGAGTTATATTTTCGGGAGAGATTGTATCGACCCCTCTTAAGAGAATGGTTTTGCTGACATGGTCTATCAAAAACCAATGAATAGATTTGTCGTTGGCTATGCCCAACTTCTCTCTGAATGCTTGTTTATCAATGTAAACGGTGACCGTTCTTTGACGAATATGTCGATCTCTAATCACCGCTCTCATCAACGTATCAAGGCGAATCTGGCGAAACCTTGTCGAACGTTGAATCACCGGTATTTCAATAATTGAATGAGTGCGGTCAAGTTTACTTTCTTCGAGAATTGTAATTGCATCATCAACAATTCCCTGTTGCCACTGTTGGAACGCAACTATCACAAGGAGATTCTTCTCGCCATAATCATCGGGAATGGTCAAAGTTTCTTTGTTGAGGTTTCTCCCTGTGACGGACGGGAATAGTTCGGACATAATGGATACTTCCAGTTTTTTCACTTAATGATTTGTCACAGCCCAAGGCCGAATCATAACCCAATACCATTGGTATTTTTCAATGACTTTGTAATGGGTGTTCGGATATACCAATTACTAATGAAAATAGAAAACAAGAACCATAGTTTGATAAATTGGGCCACTGTGAACAGACACATCAGGCCAGTGGTGAATTGAATGAACAAAAAAATCTCATACTTTCTCGCTATTCTTTTTTCTGTAAGTATTCTATCTGGTTGTATCGGACCCGAAATGGAAATGGTTGATGATTCAATTGAATTTTGTACTGAAGGTAATATCCCAGAATGGCATGTAGGCTGTGAATTCCCAAGTTTTGATTTTATTGATCAAAACGGAACTCATTGGAATGAATCTTCTGCAAATGATAGTGGGCGTTGGGTTGCCTATTTTTCTGCATCTTGGTGCACGCATTGTAAGCCAACAATAGATGCACTTGACCAATCTATTATGCCAAATCACTTACTCGTTCTCAACAAACAAGCAGGTAACGATAGTTCGAATATGACCAAATGGAAACTTATGATAGAGGGTGAACTTAATCGGTCGTTAGACCGTCCATTTTTACACGCACCATTTTTGTCAGAAAATTTGTCTGTTTCTTCAATTCCACATATATTATTAATAGAAAATAATACTATTATTTCTGCCCGAATCGGATTGTGGAATAGCCCACATGAGATGAGCATGTGGTTCAATGCGACCGCTCCTCAATCAGGATATACCCAATCCATGAATTCAAATATGTCTGGAATGGACTGATTGTGAAATAATTTACAAGAACGGTCGGTTGATGTAATATTCGTATGAGATGGTGAGTGGGTAGCGTCTGAAAGGGGCACTGATAGCCCATTGATTCGTCTGTTTATCGTTAGTCAGGGTCATCTATTCGCTCTTAATTTCCCATGGTCCGGAACGGGTCTGCATCTCCAAGGCTTCCTTAAGATGGGCTTGAAATTTGGAACGAGGCCAAAGTCTAGCGCCGAACCTCTCTTTCCATGCGGCGCTCGTTTGACAGTCAAACAACTCAATCCCCCATTCTTTGAGGGTGCGAACCAAATAGACGAAAGCAACCTTTCCGGCGTTATCCTCCGAGTTGAACATAGACTCTGCGAAGAAAACTCCTCCTAGGGATATGCCGTAAATCCCTCCAACAAGTTCCCCCTCCCTCCAAGCTTCGCAACTGTGGGCGAACCCCTGTTCGTGCAGTTTGGTGTATGCCTCGATGATTGTATCATCAATCCAAGTCCCCCCCGAGCGACTATCGTTTATGTCTGTCACTGCACAATTTCGTACCACACTATTGAAGGCTCGATCAAGTGTTATCTTCAGAGATGAGCGGGAGAGAACTCGGCGCATAGTTGCCCCCACATGCAACTCGGAGGTGAGTAAAACCATTCGTTTTCTAGGTGCATACCACTCAATCTCTGGATTGACCTCCCAGGGAAAGACTCCACATTTGTAGGCATCTATGAGGAGTTCCGGAGAGAGGACGCCACCTTTGGCGATCCACCCCTCATCAAACTCGTCAACGACGGCTTCCACCCCGGATCGCTCGATCCAGTTGTCGATGGACTCTTCTCCAGTTCCTACCTCCGCCATATGTTCTTATGCGTTTCCGCCACTTTAGAAATTAACGGTATTACGGGACAGACGAAAGGGGCCCCATTCGATTACCGGCGAGCGGATGGATACCGTTCGTATTGATGGTATACTAAGGGGTCCCTTGTTATTTTGTCAATTTGAACTTCATTCCTCTTCAGATTTTTGTTTGTCAAATTTGGCTTTCATTGTTGGATTTTTTTTAGTCAATTTCTTTATAGTAAGGTCTTGGGCTTTGTCATTTGCCAATCTATATTGCCTACCTGTTGTGGTTAAACTCTTTTTTACCATCTCCAACTTCGTTATAGAATCATCAATTTGTTTTATTGCTTTGTCAAAATGAGTCTGGGCGGAAAGGTAGTTCTTCCCAAATTTATCTTGGAAATCTAATAAATCATTTTCGAAATTCTCTATGTCTATATTTTGAGATTTATATATTGCCAATTCATTTCTAATTTGTAATGATTTTCGTGCTTCGTTTCTTATCAAAGTAAGTATTGGTATGAAATTCTGAGGCCTTACAACATACATTTTTTCATATTTGTGAGACTTGTCAACAATTCCGCTATTATACAGGTCATTTTCCATTTCTAGCATCGATACAAGAACTGCATACTCACATTTTTTCTTAATGCGATCTCTATCCAACTTCGCGAGGTGGTCTTCATTTTTTTTCCCTGTTGTTTCATCCATCTTATCTTTCATTTCAAACATGATGGAAATAAATTCTGTACCATTTGAATCCGCTTCGCGGAAGATGTAGTCTCCTTTGGTTCCTTTTGCTTCATCGCCTTCTTTTACACTTTCATTGTCTTTTTCAAAAGAGGCCCCCGGAAATGCACTAGCCCTCAAAGTATTGAATTGGTTTTCGCACCACTGTTCTAGTTTTTCGCCTATTTCTTTGACGGACATTTTTAGTTTCATGTCCTTTATTCTAGATATTACATCGTCTTTCAAATCGATAATATCTTGTTTGGATTTAAGTTCCTTTTGATGGGATTCATTTCGGGTTTTTTCAATCAATTTATTCGCTGTTTCTTCTGAACTAATCTGGTTTTCAAGTTCTACGATCCTCTTTTCGAGGGGTGATTTTGCTTCATTTACTTCCAACTTGTTTTTTATTTCAGCAGATTCTACTTCATTTTTTAGTCTCTGAATCTGCTTATCTTTATCTGCAGATTCTTTCGTTTTTTCTTCGGCAACTTCTTTTTTTGCTAGTTCAATTTGCATTTTGTGTTTTTCTTGCTCGGCCTCTAATCTGGCGTGAAGCTCACTTTCGAATTCTGAGTCTTTAATCTGTTTTTGAATATCTGCGTATCCTGCTGCATCCATTTTAAAAATTTCTTTGCAGTGCGGGCATTTAACTTCCTTCATACATTGAGTACAATGGAGGGGTATAAAATACTGTGCACTTATACCTGTTTTTGAATGTGCGCAAAGAGTTCATCCAATACCCTTGGCAATCATATGAGAATGCGATGGGTTGCAGTGGGTTGCTGCTAAGGCTAGCCACTGCTCAGCATTTGCAAATCAAAGGCTTTCGATTACCAGTGCGATTC
>ERZ891418.335-NODE-335-length-16727-cov-6.717850_pt1 | contig 16727 bp, 10 predicted proteins | sample MGYA00521236_ERZ891418 | MGnify/ENA primary metagenome ERZ891418 (study PRJEB32303, sample SAMEA104408696) | aquatic metagenome | biome: Brackish water; feature: Chemocline; material: water | place: Baltic Sea | collected 2014-10-18T10:34:00 | depth 100 m ... | reverse complement strand
CTCCCCCGGCCTCGACTCGCCCGGCTTGGACTCGCCCGGCTTTGACTCGCCCGGTTTGGACTCGCCCGGTTTGGACTCGCCCGGTTTGGACTCGTCCGGTTTTGCTTCTTCGGTGCCGGACTCGCGTTGCTGTTTTTCCTGCTCATCTTTCAGGATTTGCCGGAGGGCTTCCGCGTCATCGCGACCGTCGTTGCTGAGTTTCTGATCCGGCTGAGTTTCCGACTTCGAGCCGGTTTTCTGCGTCCCTTCGGTTCCGTCTGAACCGGTTTCTTCGGCGCCTTCTCCCGTTTCCGGTTTTTCACCTGGCCTGGATTCCGAGCCGGGATCCGACTCACCGCCTTCTTTTTTCTCGCCGGTCTTTCCGCCTTCTCCGCCTTCGGATTTCTCACCGCCTTCGGATTTCTCTCCTGGCTTTTTTTCATCCTTCGGCTTTGATTCTGGATCGGTGCTTTTCTCGGCGGGCTTCTCGTTGCCGTCGTTTCGTGGCTCGGGTTCGTCAGGAGATCCTTCTTTCGGATTTTCAGGTTGGCCCGTTCCCGCGTCGCCCTGATTGTTCGCGTCGGCTGCTTTTTCCAGCTGGTCTTTAATCTGTTCTTTCTCCGTTTCGGCTGCCTGTTCTGCTTCCTGCGGAGTCACCGGTTCTTCGATGTTGAGTTCCTGTTCGAGAGTGCGAACTCGATTCGCGCCGAGCTGGATGCCGGTCTGTGAGAAGTCGACGAAACGATTGTCCTGAGCCTCGATCAAATACGTGATCGTCTCGCCCGGCTGCACACGCAGGTTCTCGACCTTCAGCTCAAACATTCTCTCGACGCCCTTGTCGTTCCCCTCGTAAATCATCTGGAACGGCAGTGACTCGATGCCGCGTTTGAGGATCAGCTTGACCTGCGAAAGCCGGAAGTCGGGATCATTCGATCGGACGAGCATCGGCACAATCGCGTTTGATGCGACCGTGCGATCGGCAGTCGGGGACACGAGCGTCAGTTCCGGCAGCTGATCAGCGGTAATCGCGATCGGGTGAACGGCGGGTGACGGTTCGGTCGCACCGGATTCGGTTCGACACCAGAAGCGGTAAAACTTTGGGAACTTTTTCTTGTCGCGAAGCTGTGGCTGAAACTCGAATGAAATCGATTTCGAATCCGATCCGAGAATCACCATCGCCTCTTCAGACTTGCCCTCAAAGAGCTCTGAATCCGAAAACTGAATTTTTGCCAGCTTCACTGGCATGTTCGCCTTCGCTTCGATGCGAATTTTTGTCCCTTCGAGAGTCTCGATGGCTCCCCCGTTTGATGTCTGCCGTTTCAGTCCTGTGTAAGCTGGAAAGTCGTACTGAACCGATCCAACACTGACCGATGGCGGCTGATTGACGGTGATGTGAAACAAGTCGCTCTTCGCGTCGCCCGCCTCAACCCAGTAGTCAACACCCTGAAGCAGTCCTTCGCCGTTCTCGCCGTTCAAGACGCACCGGTACTGCTTGAGGCCTTCATCCGTCTGCCGCATCGGCACGGGTTCTTTCACGAAGGAGCGATCGTCCGTCGTGTAGTAGAGCGTGATTTCCTTTGGGATCTCGCCGGTGAGATCGACGGTGACCTCAACGATTTCCCGCGCGAAGGCTTCCGCATCACCCGGTTCGATCGAGAGAAACTGTGTCTGCGTCGCAACCTGCACCGACGAAGCCGGCAGAAGAGCTCGCCAGATCGACGGGCCGACTCTCTTGGGAGACAGCACGGTGTAAAGACAGAACGCGACGACAACCACCAGCAGCGCATAGCAAAGTCGAAGCAACGGCTGCCGGTCGACTGCCTCATCGACTTCGACATGAGACAGCGTCACCGCCGCCTGTTTTTCCAGAGACGTCATGATCTCGGGAGCCACTTCGCGGTTGGCAGCTTTCAGGTCGACATAGTTCAGCAGCGTGCTGTTGAATTCGGGCGAGGCATTTTCAATCGCCTTCGCCGCGTAAAGCTGATTGACGCTCTTCAGCCAGGGCATCACGACTTTCCAGCCGATCCAGGCGAGTGTCCCGACCAGCAGCAGCGACAACAGACCGACCCGCCACAAATACCCGAAGCCGCCAGGCACGACCCAGTGGTCAAGCACGACAAACACCAGCAGATACGTCACCACGGCGACGGCCACGCCACAGGCCGCCGTGAAGATGTCCGTCGAGCGGATCCCCTGGCGGGTCTTCTGCAGCTGAAACCGGATGTACTCGTCAAACTCGGCGTACGCTTTTTTCTGCTTCGTGCGTCGAGTCCGCGTTTGTGTCTGATCAGCCATGTGAAGTCCTCAGAACGGTCACTCAGGCTTGAAGTGGAAGTCGAGTGCAGGGAGCAATCCGCTCGCAATCGTAGCACAGCCCGTGACCCGATTGGCAGGATTGTGCCGCCGAATCCAATTACGCGGAAGGTCGCCGTGAGGAAAATCAGCCAGGGTGAGCGAAGACTCCTGTCATGTCGACAGGATGTTGCGGCCGCCTCAACCCAGCTCGACATGCGAGGGCGAATTGGGCGAATCCATGCGTCACATCCTTTACGAATGACACGCCCGGCGAAGGCGGTCGTTCAGAGCCCGGCCGAGGCCCACTTCGGAAAACGGCCAGGCGACGATCTGGTCCAGATCTCCCGCGTCGAGTCGACGCAGCGCGGCAAAAAACTCCGCGGCCGCGGTCGTGAGGTCGCCGTTCGGGGCGAGGATTTCCTCGTGAGCAAACGCAGACCCGGCATCGACCCCCGACAGCGAAATCGCACCGAGCCGCTTTCCGCTTCGCGAGAGCTCTTCGAGATTCACATCGTCGATCAGCGAGAGGGGCGTTCGAGGTGCGTAATGCTGAGCCAGCATTCCTGGCGACAGAGCGGCTTCAGAATCGGTCGCATCGCCCGTCGGGCTTACCGTGCCGACGGGACCGATTACTTTTTCAAGCTGCTCCTGCGTCACGCCTCCGTGGCGAAGCAGCCGCGGGGGCGATTCGGTCATCAGCAGGACAGTCGACTCGACGCCGACCAGGCACGGACCGCCGTCGAGGATCAGATCAATTCGCTCACCGAGCGTCGCGGCGACGTGCCGGGCGGTTGTCGGACTGAGTTGCCCGAACGGATTGGCACTTGGCGCGGCGATCGGCAGGTCGACTTTCCACAGCAGCTCGCGGGCCTGAGGATGCGACGGCATCCGGACGGCCACCGACGGCAGGCCGGACGTCACCAGGTCCGGCACAAGATCCGTCTTCGGCAGAACGAGCGTCAACGGTCCCGGCCAGAACGCCTCCATCAGTTATTCGGCGAGCGGGCTGACTTCAGCGGCAAGCTTCGACAGCCATTTCGCATCGGCAATGTGGACGATGAGCGGGTCAAAATGCGGCCGGTTCTTCGCCTCGAAAATCCTCGCGACGGCTTTCGTGTCGAGAGCGTTTGCCCCGAGCCCGTACACCGTCTCGGTCCCGAACGCGACGAGGCCTCCGTCGCGCAGCGTCGCTGCGGCAAGGTTGACGTCAGTCGTGATCGGGCACGCGGGCATAGATTTCGAATCAGGAGGGAACGGCACGGCGGACGGGAGTTTTAGTCGCTGGCACCGGTCGCGTCACGCAGGCGGATTTCTCAGAACTCCGCCTGTCCTGAGACCGTGACTGCCGATTGTGCCTTGAAAACAAAAACGCCAACGCACCCGCGAGACATGCCGATTTCGGAGAAATCGGCCTACTCCCAGGGGCTCTCGCCAGCATCTCGATTGGCCTGAGATTCCCCCGCCAGCAGCCGCGACACATCTTCCCGAGCGACCGCCAGCATCCGCTCGAACATCAGGTCGGCATCGAGGCTCTCGTAATTGCGAATCTTCCCGACGATTCCGTTCGGCCGACCGGTCTCGGCGAAGCGGAAAAAGTCGTCGAGGTTCGCCGTCAGCTCGACCGCGCGTTCGAGTGTCATCTCGCCGGCTTCAATTTCAGCGATCCGCTCTGGCCACCAGTTCGGATCGAGCAGATCCTTTGAGACCCGTTCCACGAGAGCCGTCTCGACGCCGCCCGCATGCTGGTCGCCTCGCTCGGACGCGAATTCGACCAGCGAGTCGTGCAGCCAGCGGAAGGCCCACCGATCCGCGTTGCTTGCTTCGAGGCCGGCGACGATCGCTCGCCGATGGACGATCGAGCCGTGAACGTCGACCACGTAGATTGACTCCGGCCGAGCCCATTCCAGAACGGCGTTTGTAAACCCCGTGACGTAGCGCGTGACGAGTGGCGGCGTCAGATCGACGCTCATCCCGAACGGCAGGCCCCACGTGAGGTGCCCGTAATCAACGGGCGGGCCGGTCACGAATCCGTCGACCTCGCCCGCAAGTTCGTCGAGAACCGAGTAGCTCTGAATCGTGTCCGTAGCCAGTGGAAGATGCGGGCCGTGTTCCTCGACCGCCGTGTCGACGCTGAAGGCGAGAATCTTTGGCGCGTCGCTCACCGGGTGGGACCGTGGCGGAAGTTCGACAATCTCCAGCTCGGGAATTGACTGGTCGCGGGACGAAAGACTCCGCGTCCAGCCGACATCCGAACGGCGATCGTACGGAAAGCACCTCTGAATCTGCGCGACGATCTGCGTCTTCAATTCCTCGGTCAATGCCTCGTGAAAAATCGGTGGAAGAACAAAGTCAGCAAGGCTCGCGATTTGTTCGTAAGGAGTTCCCAGAGAACACACCGGCAGAACAACCCGCGACCCCGGCAGTCGTTGTCTCAATTCAAACAATGTGTAAGAAGTGAGCTGACTGCCGTCGTTAACTTTTGCCGGGATCTCAAAGCAGTTTTTCATCAGGTTGGTTTCGGCTGCTGTTTTTAGATTTGTATTCGCGCTGAATTCGGTTCGCGCAGCCTGGCGAAGATCAAGCGGTCGCGATACAGATTCCGCGTGGTTTTCAGACTTATCCACAATCGCAGGGAAAGTGATTGACCTGCCGCAGACTCGCGGAGATCCTCAACGGTGAGTTTCGTGCAGAGTCAAGCGGCCCGACAGGAGACACATCATGGCAACTGACGCCTGGAGTCGACCGACGCTGGATGAACTGAAAGAGGTCCTGGCGAGTTTTCAACCGGTCGACGAAAAACCAACTCACAACCGCTGTGCGGAGCGGCTCGAACTGAGCGTCCCGGCCGACGTGTTCACTTCGCGAGGCAACATCGTGCCGGCGATGACGCGCGACATCAGCCGCTTTGGCATCGGCCTGCTTTTCAAAGGAAGCATCTCGCCCGGCGAGATCACCGTCACGATGGCCAGCGACACGCGCGAGTACAAATACCGCGTGCTCCTTCACTGGAGCCAGCCGACGACCAACGGCATGTGGATCGGCGGCGGCGAATTTATCGGGAAGCTGAAGGGGTGAAGAAAGATCGCGCATTAAATATCTCGAACGGCTTCGCGTTCTGCAGTGCGAGCGAGCCGTGTCGAATTGCAATCTTCACGACAGGTTCAACGTGCCGCCCGGGCTGAATTCAGACCGTCGCCTTGTCGCCAGCTCCAGACCCTGCTTCGCCGCAGGACGACCGCCGCCTTACACCTTGACCTCGCGAGTGATCACCGCCAGACACTCGCCCTGCTTCGTCAGTGGAACCGACCGTCGCGTAAACAGGATGCCCGAGGAAGCGGCGAAGACTTTTTCCGGATCGCGTTCCGGGTGCTCGATCGAGTGAAGCTGCCCCACCGCCTGGCCCGCTTCGACGGCGTCTCCGATTTCGAAGAACGGTTCGTAGATGCCGCTTGAGGGGGACATGATGTAGTCCTGCTCGTCTTCTGCCGCGACGACGAGCGGCTCGGTCGTGCCAGGATCGTTCGGACACTCTTTGAGAATACCCGCATGGTGAAGCACGTTGCGGACTCGCGCGGAGTGCCGCAGCATCTCGACACCGAACTGAGCTTTGCTGCCCATCTCGGTCCCGAGCGTTACTTTGCCCAGGCTCTCAGCGTACGTCGGCAGCAGGCCGCTCCCGGCGATGTCGGCATAAAGAAAAATGTACGGAGCTCCCCAGGCCCGCGCGGCGGCGAGCATTCCGTCCATCTGCTCTCGATTTTCCATGCGGTGCATGTTGACCGACGGCAGCATGTGCATCGACGAGCCGCCCGAGTGAATGTCGATCACCAGATCCGCGGCCGGCAGAATCTCCGTCGCGACGTAGTGAGCAATCTGCCCGGTGATCGAATCGCGCGGGCTTCCTGGAAACGCCCGGTTCATGTTGACCCCGTCGATCGGCGAGAGCCTGGTCCCGCCCGCGACGGCCGGATGGTTGAGCATCGGCATGAGAATGACTCTCCCGCTGATCTGTTCCGGCGAGAGTTCCCGCGTGAGGTTCATCAGAGTCACCGGGCCCTCGTACTCGTCCCCGTGATTTCCGCCGAACAGAACCGCCGTCGGCCCCTCGCCATTTCGAATCACGGAGATCGGCACAAAGTACTTGGCCCATCCCGCCGAGTTCGTTGACTGCGGCACGGCAAGAAAACCTGACCGCTTTCCATCCGTGGTCAGGTCGATATTACAGGTCAGGTGGCTGCGTTCGGTCATGGAGTTTCCTCGTCTGAAAAATGAACCGGCAGATTCCGGATTTACTTAAAGTGGCACGGCCTTCCAGGCCGTGATTCACGCAGGTTCCGCATGGGCAGGATGCCCATGCCACTTCTTCAGCCGCCATAAGCGGTGCGATTCAAACGAAAAGTTATTTCCGGCACGTTCCTCAGCGGCGAAAGCGGAACGTAGCCGAATCGTCGCCGGTTTGGGATCATCTCCGGAAAGATGCCGACACCTCAAGGAGACTTCGATGCGACGCCTTCTGATTCTGTGTCTCGCCCTTTCAATTGCATATCCGATTGGTGTCTCCGCAGAAGATTCGCCGTCGGACAAAAAGTCCGTCCGCGTGGCTGGCATCGTTCTCAAATGGATCCGCACAGACAAAGAAGCCAACTTCAAGCGTGCCGAGAAAATGATTCGCGAGGCTGCAAAAGGCGGCGCGAAGATCGTCTGCACGACCGAGTGCTTCCTCGACGGCTACGCCATCGCCGACAAGTCGATCCCGCTCGAAAAGTACCGGGCGCTGGGCGAACCCATTCCTGACGGAGCGTATTTCAAGAAACTCGCTGCGCTGGCCGGCGAACTCGACATTCACCTCGTCGCCGGGATGCTCGAAGCGGACGGAGAAAAACGCTTCAACACGTCCGTGCTGATCGGCCCTGATGGAAAACTCATCGGCCGCTACCACAAGCAGCGACTCGGGCACGAGTCGGTGCGGAACGCGGCCGGCGAACTTTCGTCGGGGTTCGAGACTCCATTCGGGAAGACAGGAATGATGATCTGCGCCGATCGGCGCTACCCGGACGTCGTCGACGGATTCTTCAATCAACGCGACAAAGCCGACTTTCTCCTCTGTCCCTCGGGTGGAATGTTTGGTCCGAAGCGGAACGACCCGATCCTGCAGGCCCGCTCTCGCGAAAACCGCAATTACATCGTCTTCGTGCATCCGGCCGAATTTCTGGTGACCGGCCCCGACGGGTCGATCGTCGAGCGAACGATCCTCGGCGATCGGCTTTACCTGGCCGACGATGAAATCGACACAGAGATCGACTCAAAACGCGTCTTCTATTTCGACCTGCCGCTCGCCGATCCGCTGCTGCCGGGGGCGACGAGGCCCCGGCCGAAGGGCTACAAAGGATTCGACATCCTCATCACTGGCGGCACGATTATCGACGGAACGGGACGGCCGCCATACAAACAGGATATTGTCATCCGTGGCGACCGCATCGAGATCATTGGCGGCGTTTCAAAGGCCGGCGCGATTCATCAAATCGACGCGACGGGGAAGATCATCGCCCCGGGTTTCATCGATCTGCACAGCCATGCGGATCGCGGGCTGCTCGATCACCGGGCCGCCGAGAACTACATTCGCCAGGGCGTCACGACACTCGTGTGTGGAAACTGCGGAAGTTCGCCGATCGACGTCAGTGAGTTTTTCGAGCAACTGCGTGAGGCGGGCACAGGCCCCAACGTCGCGCTGCTCATCGGACACGGCAGCGTCCGCAGCGAGGTCATGGGGCAACTCAACGCACCACCGTCGGAGGAACAGCTTGAGCAGATGAAACAGCTCGTGCGGAAAGCGATGCAGGACGGAGCGATCGGCATGTCAACCAGCCTCCGCTACGGGCCGGGAACGTACGCGAGCACCGAAGAAATCGTCGCCCTCACGAAAGAGATCGTTCCGTTTCGAGGCTTCTACGCGACACACATGCGCGACGAAGGCACGAGGATTCTGGAAGCCGTCGAGGAAGCACTGCTCATCGGCGACCGAGCGGGTGTGCCAGTCCACATTTCGCACCACAAGATTTCTTCGGCATCCGTCTTCGGCCTCACGCGACAGTCGCTCGCCCGCATCGACCAGGCCCGAGCCGGCGGCCGTGACGTCACGCTCGACCAGTACCCCTACGGAGCCGGCAGCGGCAGCATGTCGCTTTACGTTCCGCAGTGGTCGCTGTCGGGAGGCCTCGACGAATTCAAGAAGCGGCTCACTGATGAAGAGACGCGAGCTCGAATCGTTGCCGGTGTTGAGGAACTCCTTCTTCGCAAGATCTACGAGGCCGATCAATCGCCCGAAAATCCCGACCAAACGGCGAAAGCGCTCACACGCATCCGAGTCGCACGGGCGCGGCACGACGAGAAGCTCGAAGGCAAAACGCTGACGGACATCCTGAAAGATCGCGGCGAGGCTGTGACGCTTGCTGCCGGCTGCGAGCTTCTCATCGAGCTGATCAAAGAGGGCACGGGCGGCATCAATCACACCCTGGAAGAACGCCCGGGCGGAGACGTCGACCGCGTGATGTCTCACCCGCAAACGTGCATCGCGTCCGACGGAAGCGTCTTCGAATTCGGCCTCGGCAGCCCGCACCCGCGTTCCTACGGTTGCTTTCCGCGAGTCCTGGGCCACTACGTCCGCGAGCGAAACGTCCTGTCACTCACCGAGGCCATCCGCAAAATGACCTCACTGCCTGCGGCTCGGCTCGGCTGGAAAAACCGAGGGGTCCTGAAGGCAAAGGCGATTGCCGACCTGGTCATCTTCGATCCGAAAACGATTGCCGACAAAGCCACCTTCGCCGACCCTCACCAGCATTCTGTCGGCATCGACACGGTCATCGTCGGTGGGCGACGAGTTCTTGCTGAGGGCAAGATGACGGGTGAGCTACCGGGACGGCCTGTCGGATTGGGGCACCGACAGTGAGAGTTGTGGTTCGAGTTTCGGGCGTGCCTGGCTCCTTGTGGGTCTTCGGTCACACAGGCATAAATCCTGTTAGGGGGCTTTCTAATGGCAGGAACTCGTGCTAACTCCCTGGGTACGACCTGGTTTGGTTGGTACCTGATTACTTTCGTGCTTCTCGTCGTCACTGATCCACATACGAGTCATTCAGACAGTTGGAATGGCGTTCCTTTCTCGTGCTGTGTAATGCTCTTTGGGTCGTACCGATTGTCTGTCGCTGGGGCGAGGCCCGGGACTTGCTTTGTTTACGGTTGCGGTAGTGCCATTCTGTTTCTTTATCGCTTTTTTGGCATGGACCGTTTCAGCTTATGGCTGGAATACCAGGCGTCATCCACCGAAGTCATAGTCTTTCAGTGGATCGCTCTTGCCCTGGTGCTGGGAGCCATCTGTGGCAGCATTGGCATGCTTCGATCGGCGAATTCGGAAGCGCAAACTGACAGTGACTGATATGCCGCTGGGAATTGGCCGTACGATCAGCCAACCAGTTCGGGCATCGCTTTATGGTCGCCGAGCAGAAACTGCGGGCGGCCAGCCAGGTCGATGTACTGAGTCGTCGCGGTGTCGATGCCGAGGCGATCGTAGATCGCCGCGAAGACTTCCTGGAAATGCACCGGACGGTTGAGCGGTTCTTCACCCAGACGTGATGTCGATCCGATGACCTGGCCGTGTTTCATGCCACCGCCGGCGATCAGTCCTCCGGCCACATTCGGCCAGTGGTCTCGGCCGGCGTTGCCGTTGATTTTCGGTGTGCGACCGAATTCGCCCCAGGCGACGACGATGACTTCGTCCAGCAGACCTCGATCGGACAAGTCCTCAATCAGCGCGGACATGCCGAGGTCAAACAGCGGGAGTGCTCCTCGCGCTTCGTTGAAGTTGTCCTTGTGCCAGTCCCAGTTGTAGTCGCCCTGCAGCATCCGCCCGAATGGCCAGCGACTGAAGGCGAGCGTCACGCAGCGGGCTCCCGCCTCGATCACTCGCCGCGCCAAAAGGAACTGATCAAGCAGCGTTTTGCCTTCCCTCTCTCCGGGGTACTGCCGGTCCAGGCCGTACTTTGCTTTCGTTGCCTCGTCCTCAAGAGAGAGGTCGAGTGCCTCAGCGAGGCGCGGTGAGGTCAGCACCTCGAAGGCCTGCCGGTTGAACTCGTTGATGCCGTCGGCCGAGTTCGCTTTGTCGACCTCGCGACGGAACTGGTCGAAGCTCGCCAGCAGCGTCTTCCGATCCGCAAGCCGGTTCAGGCTCGTCCCGTTCAGCGTGATGTTTTTCCGATCGACCGCCTGAACCTTGAAGCCGGCATGAGCCGGGCCAAGGTAGCCGCCCACGCCAGGGTCGGTTCGCATGATGAACCGCGAGTCAGGGTCGACCGGCGCGAGGTCAATGCTGGTCGGAACGCCGGTCACTCGCGAACCGAGGTTTCGCGACATCACTGCTCCCAGCGACGGCCAGTCACCCGTCGGGTAACCGGGGATCTCCGGCGAGGCCGGCATCACCTTATGCGACTCCCAGCCTGTGATGTTCCAGTGAGAATTGTGATCGTTGTGAAAACCGTTCAGCGATCGCAGCAGCGTCAGCTTGTCGGCATTCGCGGCGAGACGCGGCATCAGCTCGCAGATTTCGACGCCGGGCACGTTGGTGGCGATCGGCCGGAACTCGCCACGAATCTCTGTCGGGGCCTCCGGTTTCAGATCGTACATGTCGAGGTGCGAAGGTCCTCCGGGAAGCAGCACGTTAATGATGCCCTTTGCCCTGCCGCTGCTGCTTGCCCGTTCGCTTTCCGCTTGCAGGATATCCGGCAGAGCCAGACCGCCCAGCCCGAGGGCTCCGATCTGCATCCAGCTGCGGCGCGAGATTCCGTCGCAGTAAAGTGATTTCGGTCCGGCGATTTTCAGCATCGTCGTTCCTCTGGCTGTTTGGTTGCGCGGTCCTGAACGCAAAGTCGCGGAGACGCAAAGGCTCGCAAAGTGGTGTTTGTAGTAGGTCAGGCTCTGCCTGACGAAGTCAGCATCGACAATTCCAGGTTGAATTCACTCTGATTTCCGTTTTCGCCAGGCGGAGCCTGACCTGCGGATGTCTCATGGTCACGCCTTCTTCTCGTCCATGCGGGAAATGTAAACGTGTCCGTTGTGGTGAGCCGTCGCGATTCGCAGACCGTCGGCGGCCATGTCGAGGTCTCGCGCAGTGTCCGCCAGTTTGAGCTGGTGAAACTCGTTCGCGCCGTCGGGCTTCCAGAAAAAGAGGAAAGCCCCGCTGCCGCCGGAGGCTGCGATGCGGGTTCCGTCCGGGTGAATGGCGACTCCCCACGCCACGCCCTGAACTTTGGCTTTGGACAGGTGCTCGATCTGCTTTTTGCCGGTCTCCCAGTCAAAGACGACAACCGAGGGATTGCCAACACCGGCAAACGCGTTGGTGACGTTCGTCATGCCGCTCGCCGCGACGAGTTTGCCGTCCGGACTGAAGGCCATTCCGCGGAATCCGCCCAGAGTCGCGATGAACGTCGGGTCGAATTTCTGAAGAGTCTCCGCCTGCCACGTGCGAAGCTTTTTGCCGGTTGCCACCTCCCAGTGAATGAGGTGAGCCATCAGGTCACCCGTCGCCAGGTCCTTTCCGTTGGGATGAAAGGCGACGTTATAGATGTGCGATTCGTGACCGGGCATTTCTCGAACGAGCTTCCCGTCGGCCATGTTCCACAGCCGCACGACGAGGTCATTGCCCACCGACGCGAGCAGCGAGCCGTCCGGGCTGACGGCGACGGCCCTCACCCAGCCTTTGTGCCCCTCGACAATCCGAATCGGCTTCGGTGTTTCGTCGGCGACTCCCCACCAGATCAGCCGCCCGTCGTAGCCGCCGGTGACGAGAGTCTGGCCGGTCTTTTCAAACGCAAGCCCGCGCACCCACGCCTCGACTGGCAGTTGCGTCTTCTTGCCGGTCTCAACCTCGAACCGCCACACGCTGTAATCCTGAGCCCCCGCGAACACGAACTTCGCCGACGGATCGAACCGACACGAAATCAGCGGGCTGTTATGGGCGAGGTCTTTTTCAATGTGAGTCTTCGTGGCGTCCACGGCAAATTCCGATTGAGTGACCCGATTGAGTGACAAGGGGCAATGCCTCAAGAATACCTGCTCTCCGCCTGAAGGCGGTACTGCAAACAGCCGCTGCTTCTGTAAGATGTTTGTCCTGCCTCAATCCTTCCCCGGATTTTCGGAGACGGAAGCTATGACTTCCCGCATCGCTCTTTCCGCTGCTCTCGCCCTTGCCGCAACCACTGCGAGCTTTGGGGCCGATGAGCCCAAACCGCCAGCACAATCCGCGGAAGGCGTCCGCTATTTCGAAACGCACATCCGACCGCTCCTTGTGAAGCACTGTTACGAATGCCACGGAGAGAAAAAGCAGGAGGCATCGCTGCGTCTCGACACGTGGGCGACGCTCATGAAAGGTGGCGACACCGGTACGCCGATTGTCGAAGGCAAGCCCGAGCAGAGCCTCCTGCTGACAGCGGTGAAGTATCAGGACCCGAATCTTCAGATGCCGCCGGAGAAACGACTCAGCAAACAGGACGTCGCAAAGTTCGAGCACTGGATCAAGATCGGGGCTCCGCATCCCGACGCGGGTGACACACCGATTGTCGCCAGGAAGAATCGGATCAGCATTGAAGAAGGCCGAGAGTTCTGGAGCTTTCGCCAGCCCGTGAAGCCTCCGCTGCCGGAAGTCAAAGACGGAAAATGGGCGACCTCAGAGATCGATCGATTCATCCTGAAGAAGCTTGAGGAGCACGGACTGCAGCCCGCTCCGCCTGCGGACAGGCGAACGCTCATTCGGTGTACGACCCAGACGATGATCGGCCTCCCGCCGACTGCCGAAGAGGTCGAGGCGTTTCTGAACGACGAATCGGCGGACGCATTTGAGAAGGTCGTCGACCGGCTGCTCGCTTCACCGCATTATGGAGAGCGCTGGGGGCGGCACTGGCTCGACGTGGCCCGCTACGCGGATTCGAACGGGCTCGACGAAAACATCCATCACGGAAACGCCTGGCGGTATCGCGATTACGTCGTGAACTCGCTCAACAAAGACAAGCCGTACGATCAGTTTCTGATCGAGCAGATTGCCGGCGACCTGCTGCCGACCGAAGGCGTCGATGAAGCAACGCGCTACGAGCGACTCATCGCGACGGGTTTTCTGGCGATCGGACCGAAGGTGCTCGCCGAAGTCGACGAAACAAAAATGGAAATGGACATCATCGACGAGCAGCTTGACACGCTGGGCCGGGCGGTGATGGGCCTGACGCTGGGCTGTGCCCGCTGCCACGACCACAAGTTCGACCCGATCGGCAACGACGATTACTACGCCCTGGCCGGCATCTTCAAAAGTACGAAAACGATGGAGCACTACACGAAGATCGCCCGCTGGTGGGAAGTCCCCATCCCGACCGTCGACGACCGGAAAAGGCAGGCCGATCACAAACAGCAGATCGACGAGGCAAAGTCGAAGGTCGACTCACTCATCGTCGAGGCCAGTAAAAAAGTGCTGGCATCTCTCCCCGAGGGAACGTCGACTGAGGGAAACCTCGAAGACAAATTCCCGGCCGAAACGAACGCCGAGCTGAAGAAACTGCGCGACGCCGTCACGAAGCTGGAGAAAGCTCCGCCGGCCGTCTCCACCGCGATGGCGGTTACCGAGCGGGAGGCTAAAGACCTGCCGATCCACATTCGCGGCAGCCATCTGACGCTGGGCGATGTCGTGCCGAGGCGTTTTCCGCGCGTCCTCGCCGGCGATGACCAGACACCTCTTCCGAAAGACGGAAGCGGCCGTCTGGAACTCGCCCGCTGGCTGACGTCCGACGAGCATCCGCTGACAAGTCGCGTCATCGCGAACCGGGTCTGGCGCTGGCATTTTGGAAACGGCCTGGTCGGCTCACCGGACAACTTTGGAATCATCGGCCAGGAACCGATCAACCAGCCGCTGCTCGACTGGCTCGCCGTTTCGCTGACGGAAAATGGCTGGTCGCTGAAGTGGCTTCACAAAAAGATTCTGATGTCGCAGACCTGGCAGATGAGCAGCCAGCTCAACGAGCACGCGCAGAGCGTCGATCCGGAAAACCAGCTGCAGTGGCGAGCGAACGTCAAACGGCTCGAAGCGGAAGCCATCCGAGATTCCATCCTCGCCGTGTCCGGACAGCTTGACCGCACGTTCGGCGGCACGCTGATCACAATCGAAAACCGCTCGTTCTTCTTCGACCACACGTCCAGAGACCTGACCGATTACAGCTCGCTGCGGCGATCGATCTACCTGCCCGTCGTGCGGAACCACCTTTACGAAGTCTTTTCCTTATTCGACTACTCCGACGCCGGCAGCGTCGTCGGCAACCGGACGACGTCGACGGTCGCTCCGCAGGCCCTCTTCATGATGAACAGCGAGTTCATGCAGAAGGCCAGCGACGCCCTCGCCAAACAGGTCGAGTCGTCGCGAAACAACGAAGAAAAAGTGAAGGCCCTGTACCGAATCGTGCTGACCCGCCCGCCGAGCAAGGACGAACTTTCCCGCACGCTGCAGTTTCTCCACCAATCGAAGCAACTGTCCGACAAGGCCGAAGTGGATTCGATCCGCCTGCTGGCTCAGACGCTGCTTTCGTCCAATGAGTTCATCTATCTGAGGTGAGCAAGGTCAGAGCACTTGCTTGCCAGAGCACTTCGTTTAACGTCGAACCGGAGGCGAGAATCAAAGCATCGCGGAGCCCTCAATTCAAAGCCGACCGTGGCGGCGCTCACGCGGATTCCTGTCGAGATCGCCGTGACCGAAGTTCTCGCCTGCGGCTCGACGTTAAACGACCAGGCGGTCTTGAGAAACAATCGTGACGTGCAGAGCACGGTCGAAAGAACTGGCGGATTACTCATGCAGAAGAGTCTGAAAAATGTACGTTGACGGATCAGCCACAGGGCATTCACGCCGCTCGATGTTGCAGCGCTCGGCCATTGGCTTCGGGTCGCTCGCACTGGCCGGGCTGATGTCCGACGAGAATGCCAAGGCTGCGACGAATCCTCTGGCCGCTGTTGAGCCTCACTTCACGCCTCGCGCGAAGCGGATCATCTTCCTCTTTATGAAAGGAGGACCATCGGGGATTGACACGTTCGATCCAAAACCACTTTTGACGCGCGACGATGGGAAAGAGCTGCCGTTTGACAAGCCGCGGGTTCAGTTTGCCCCGACGGGGAAGCTGCTGAAAAGTCCGTGGAAGTTCCGGCAGTACGGCGAGAGCGGGCTGCCGGTCAGCGAGTTGTTTCCGAATGTCGCCCGGCACGTCGATGACCTTTGCGTTTTGAATTCGGTTTACGGGACCAACCCGGCTCACGGGGGAGCCTGCCTGAAGCTGAACACGGGCAGCGACAATTTCATTCGGCCGAGCATGGGGTCGTGGATCAGCTACGGTCTGGGCACCGAGAACAACAACCTGCCCGGCTTCATCACGATCTGCCCGACGCTGGCTCACGGTGGCGTGACGAATTTTGGTTCGGCATTCCTGCCGGCCCGTTACGCCGGCACCCCGATGGGCGTTGCGAGTGCTCCGTCCAAGACCGCACGCGTGAAGTTCACTCAGAACGAGTCGATCTCGCGCGAGCAGCAGCGATTGCAGCTCGATCTGCTTGGGCAGTTGAATCGAGGACACATCGAAACAACCGGAGCGTTCGCCGAACTGGAAAGCCGCATCAATTCGTTTGAGCTGGCCTTCCGCATGCAGCACGAAATTCCGATCGTCGAGGACATCTCGGACGAGTCGGAGGCAACGCTCAAGCTTTACGGCATGAACGAAACTGTCACCGAGGACTTCGGCCGGCAATGCCTCCTCGCCCGCCGCTTTGCCGAGCGGGGCGTGCGGTTCATTCAGGTGACTCACAGCAACACGAAGGTGCAGTGGGATCAGCACGCGGATTTGCTCAACGGTCACACAGAGAACTCGCTTGAAGTCGACCTGCCGATCGCCGGTCTGCTGACCGACCTCAAGCAGCGCGGCATCCTTGAAGACACGCTCGTCCTGTGGGGCGGTGAGTTCGGGCGCACTCCCGTCGCCCAGGGCAACAACGGCCGCGACCACAATCCGGAAGGGTTCACAATGTGGATGGCCGGCGCCGGAGTCAAAGGCGGCTTCCGCTACGGAGCGACCGACGACTACGGCTACTACGCAACCGAAAACCGCATGCACGTCCATGACCTGCACGCGACGATGCTGGCGCTGCTCGGTCTCGACCACGAGCGACTGACTTATCGCTACGCCGGTCGTGACTTCCGCCTGACAGATGTCGCCGGCAAAGTCGCGCACGACATCTTTGCGTAGGGACAGCCACCGGGACGGCGAGGCTCCTGCTGAGCCGCCCGCTCAATTAACCCGACGAGGTTGTGAGTTCAGCCGCGAAGCGGCGACAGCACACCACCAACGATATTGCAAACATTGGGGAAATACTGGATAGGCTGATTCCTC
>ERZ891418.330-NODE-330-length-16959-cov-4.669841_pt1 | contig 16959 bp, 17 predicted proteins | sample MGYA00521236_ERZ891418 | MGnify/ENA primary metagenome ERZ891418 (study PRJEB32303, sample SAMEA104408696) | aquatic metagenome | biome: Brackish water; feature: Chemocline; material: water | place: Baltic Sea | collected 2014-10-18T10:34:00 | depth 100 m ... | reverse complement strand
ACCACTTCGTCCTGAACGGTTCCTTTTAGCTCGAACTTAGAGTGTTGAGCTACTCGAACGGCAGCGAAGTTCTTTGGGTGGATCGTCATACGAAGTGACTTCACACCCACTTGGGCCAATATCCAATCGACCACAGCCTTGGTCGCCTCTTTGGTGTAGCCCTTGTTCTCTTGATACTCGTAGATCGAGAAAGCAATTCCAACAGCGCCAGTGTCACCTGGTGGACCACTAACGCCTACCGTACCCAACACTTTTCGAGATTCTTTTTCTAAGAACATCCAGCCCCACCAGCCCACTTGCGACGTCTCGTAGCGCAATCGCTGTGAAACGGCCGTGAGATAGTCATCCATCATCATCGGTGGCAATCGGAACGGATCAGGGAATAGGAGTCGAGATTCCGTTCGGAGCAACGCGGGATCGCCCACGATCATCCCCTCCGCAGTCTAAATCGACGCTCTAAGAACGCCCAGTATGACCAATTCGCAAACGCAGTCACAGGCACAAATCAACGATGCAAGATCGCAAGCCCAACATTCTTTTCATTCTCACCGACCAGCAGCGTCGAGATTCGATGCGAGCTTACGGCAATGAATGGATCAAAACCCCAAACCTCGGCAAGCTTGCCGATAAGAGCTTCGTATTCGAAAACGCATACGTCACGCAGCCGGTCTGCACTCCTGCCCGAGCATCGATCATGACTGGCCTGTACCCGTACGCAACTGGGCTGCAACGAAACAATATTCCGTTGTCACGAGATATTCCGACGATTGGCAACATGATCGACGACGAGTACTACACCGCCCACATGGGCAAGTGGCACTTGGGCGATGACATGACGGCTCAGCACGGTTTCGATACTTGGGAAGCCGTAGAAGATTTCCAACGAGTGCGCATCACTCGCAAGGAATATCGATATCAGGAAGCTCCTTACAACCAGTGGCTGCGTGACCACGGAGTTGAACCTCCATCTATGTCGATGTCTTACGAAGGCTGGGTGGGAGTCGCTGAGCTCACCGAAGAGCAGGCCCAGACCGGATTCTTAGGACACAAGGCATCTGAGTTCATCAGGGAGTTCCCTGAAGGCGATCACACCGATCAGCCGTGGATGCTATACGTGAACTTTTTCGAGCCGCACCCACCGTATACCGGACCGTTGAACGATCTTTACGACCCCAACGAAATTGACGTTGGTCCCGGATTTCGCGTTCGCCCGGATTCAGGATCACTCGTAAATCGATTGAGATCTGACTACTACATGGGCGGAGGAAACAATCCGGTGGGCTAAGCCGGTGGTGACGTTCATGACACGACTAACGAAGAAGGCTTCCGCAAGCTGCGCGCTCAGTATTTCGCCAACGTGACGCTGGTCGATACGCAACTCGGAAAAATATTCGAGTCGCTCGAAGAAAGCGGACAGGCCGACAATACGATCATCGTATTCACGAGCGAGCATGGCGAGATGGCTGGCGATCACGGCATGCTCGAAAAACGATCTTTGTACGAAGAGGCGTCGAACGTGCCGTTCCTTATGTACGTCCCTTGGCTGAGTAATGACCAACAAACACGTATCGCAGGTTCCGTTGGACAAGTCGACCTTGTACCTACGCTTCTAGATCTTTCAGGTAGCGAAATTCCTGATCACATCGAAGGAAAATCGCTACGTTCAGTGCTTCGTGGTGAAGGAGACCTTTCAGACAACGACGTATTCATCCAGTGGAACGGAATGGGCGATCGCAATCTCGGATCTCCTGATATCAACCGAATGGTTTCGATTCCGTGGCGTGGTGTAGTTACCGGAGATCGCTGGAACCTGAACTTGTCGCCCGGTGATCAATGCGAGCTATACGACCTGAATTCAGATCCTGCTGAACTCAACAACTTATTCAACAAGACGGAGCACAAAGACCGAATCCGCCAAATGGCGGCTCGAATAAGGATTTGGCAAGACGAAACTCGTGACGACATGGCGCTACCGACTGTATAGCTGCTCCTGTCCAAACTCTCTCTCCAAGTGGGAGGTGGCTGGGGTGAGGGTGAAATCGTGAACCGTGGACTAAGAATCTTCACAGCCACTCAGCCAGCCACTCGCAACATGATCATGAGCCCCGTCGAAGGGTCGCTCCCGGCACTCAACGACAGTTCAAGCTAGCGACCCAATCGCCGCCCGCTCAAATGCCAGCATGCTCCGCTTGGTTTCGATTCCGCCAGCGAATCCCGTTAGATCACCCGAAGCACCAATAACGCGATGGCACGGCAATATAATCGATATCGGATTCCTACCAATTGCTGCTCCAACCGCACGAACCGCTTTCGGTCGACCGATTCGCATTGCCAGCTCGCCGTAGGTCGAGGTTTCGCCAAGCTGAATCGATGCTAGTCCGAGCCACACTTCCTGCTGGAACGCAGTCCCTCTCAAATCGAACGTGAGATCGAACTCGGTGCGGCCACCAGCTAAATACTCTTCGACCTGAAGATATGCGGCTGAAAGCACCGAATGATCGACATCAGCAACCAACTCAGAAGGCAGAGGCACCCGAGATGTCGAGTCATCTGGCCAAATCAACGCCCGCAGACCAACATCGGTCGCAATCAACGTCAGTTTGCCGAACTGGCTGTCCACAGTGGTGGAGTAGTGCCGATCATCGGTCATATCGCGTGTTCTCTTTCTCAAGCTACCAATTAGTTCGTCCACATTAGCTGGGATGACCTGAAATCTCCAAACGCTAATTACACACACGCGTAACCACGCACTGGCAGGTGTGGAGTTAACACGTAGAGGAACAATTCACCCTGAAACAGGAAAATTCCGACGCTGAATATATGAGCAGACTAATCGCTGTACCGGCCGCAGCAACGACACTAATCATCCTTCTACTTTTGATGATCCAAGTCGTTTGGAATTTCTAGCGACTCGAAAGAATCGCTATCCAAAAAGCGCCGCTAGCTAAACAATCACCACGTTTGGCTGTTCGGAAACCGAGGGGTCGACCGACGCCCAGTATCGGTCGAATACGTCTCGAGTCTCTTGGTAGCTCTCTGCACCAAAAAGTTCGACTCTGAATGTGCGTACCCGATCTCGGCCACCTGCGTACCAAGACAAGTGTCGCTGCATCTGAATCAGCCCGACTTTTTCAGGGAAGTGATCCATAATCAGCGGCATGTGACGATCAATGACCCGCGACTGGTACTCATATTTACCAGCTGGCGAAAGATCCTCAAACGACTCGTCGAATACCCATGGCTTGCCCATGGCTCCTCGACCGATCATCACCGACTCAACGCCGGTTTCAGCTGCCATACGTCTTGCATCCGACATCGACTTCACGTCACCGTTTCCGGTGACAGGTATGTTCACAGCATCAACGACCTGCGAAATCATGTCCCACTTCGATAGACCTGAGAATTGCTGAGAACGAGTTCGAGGGTGAACTGTAATCGCATCCACGCCGACGTCTTCCGCCATCTTAGCGACTTCAACTGCATTGAGATGCATTTCGTCCCATCCGCTACGAATCTTGATCGTGAATGGAATCGTCAGTACAGCACGCATCGCCTCGAGGATTTTGGCGGTCTTCTCGACATCTTTCATCATCGCTGAACCGCGACCAGTTTTTGTGATCTTCTGAACAGGGCAACCCATGTTGAGGTCGATGATGTCAGCGCCTTGATCCTGCAACCACTGCGCACCCGGAACTAGCGTTTCGGCGTTTGATCCTAGGATCTGAAGAGCGATCGGTTTCTCTTCGGGAAGGTACTTTGCAATGTCGTATCGGGTCTTCGTGTTCTTCCGAGTCAGACCAGTTGCGTCGATCTCTTCGCTGGTCGTAAGCGCGCTTCCGCACTCGCGAGCGACCGTGCGGTACGCAGCGTTAGAAATTCCAGCCATCGGGGCCAGTCTCGCCAGCCCTTTTACTTCAACATTGCCAATAAACATATATTGAGTATACGAATTGAATGGATCGAATGGCGTTAATCGGCGATTAAACGAACGTGTACGTGTCACCTAGTATCCGGTGTCTCCGGGTTCGGGCCAATCGAATATGACGTATTCGCTGTAGGCGTAGCCATCTTCGAAATAGATCCCCACGTTCAGCGAATATCTTCCACCGACGATTAATGGCACGTCTCGCAGCACCGCTGTATCGACATCCCAGTTGAACACGTTTGATATGAACACTTCAGGGGTGTCTTCCAGTTGGAAGATCATAGCCTGGTAGTGCATGTATTTGGAAGCTTCGGCAGGCGGATACCATTTCACGACGATGTCACGACCGTCACGCTTCCATTCAACTTCGGTCGGATAAGAAACTACGCCTGAATCGTATGGTATTACCTGCTCGTAAACGAGTTCTGCGCCCTGTGAGTAGCTGAACACGTAGTCGCCTTTTGCGGGTAAATCACCGTCTGCAGGACCGTATAAAACCCAGCGGCGAGTTATCTCCCCAGAGAATTCGTTCGTGTTGAAGTCCTTCTCAAGCTCAATGACACCACCGGACGGAGTTGTGACCGCAACGGAAGTCATATCCGACAGGAAGCAATGATCTGTGTGTGATGACGCCTCGCCGCAATTGACCTTGTATTCCCAACTCTGGATGTTCGGAGCATGCTGTGACCATACCTGTGGCCAGATTCCATGAGTTTTGTCGCCGTGATCTCGTCCCGGCAATTGGCCATCAAACTCCGGAATATCCGCTTAATCGCCACTGGCTGCCGGTTGAGAGGAATCTTCTACCGGCGGATCAGCGGCGAAATCGTTTTGGGATTCGTCCACCGGATTCAGATCATTCGACTGGCCTCCGACGCGAGGATCATCTCGATAACCGTCGTTGCTTGCGGTGCAAGCAACGACCAGAAGCATCGTTAGTGCTGACGCTAGCATGATCAAATATTTCGCGTGATTCCGTAATGAGAACATCTTCAAACCACAGTGCATCCTGCCAGAATCCGAATCGACAGATTCCGTATTGCAACGTCCAACCATCGAACAATGTCGTAGATTGTTGTAAGACGACTGAATCGAAAGGGCAATATCGGCAATCACAGTGCCCGCTGACGCCGACGCCACGATCTACGACGCAGTGATGATCTACTGTCAGCCGTTCCAGGTAGTGTTCACGACGGCACCGCTGAATTAATCAATATCGAAACAATCTCAGCTGGCAGCTCCCGCTGGTTCGGGATTTTCACTGGGCGTTTCAGACATGATGATCTGCTCTTCACGCTCCGACATCAGGTGGGCTGTGATCGCCTGCATCGACTCAATGTGAACGTGAGCATTCGCCCCAAGTACAACCGAAAGTCGTGACATCGTCTGTGCTGAATCTGCCTCTACCAGCACCACGAAGTCGTACTGACCCAAAGTCGCGTATCGAGAGAGCAATCGAGCACCAGGAACATGAATGCTGTCGCACGCCTCGGCAAATGCATCGGGATTTTCTACGCACGCCTGAAGTCCTTCATCGGTCAGGTTAGCTAGAAGGAAGAACAGCATTAAATAGGCTCCAGAAGTTCAGTTGCAAGGCGTTTCTCGAATTATCGGTTGCGACAGACCATATCTCAGATTCAACTTCACTTCAGCGGGTTACGTTGAAATTGAGTTAGGTGTCGCTAGTGAAACAACAAAAATACGTGCAAACTGACCGGTAATTTCGGGGCAACAATACCAATAACGAACTAGAACGGAAACGTCGATGTCAAAGCCAAATATCGTACTTATAAACTGCGATGATCTGGGATATGGCGACCTGGGAGTGTACGGGTCGACAATCAACAAGACTCCTGCACTCGACAAGATGGCAGCCGAGGGCGTGATGTTCACCGATTTCTACGTTGCCTCAGGTGTTTGCTCGCCTTCCCGAGGAGCGTTGCTCACAGGTTGCTACCCGCAGCGGATTGGTTTTGGCGAATTCGACGGCTTCCGAGTGCTATTCCCGGGTGACGGAATTGGACTAAACCCCGACGAAACGACGATCGCAGGCGCACTCAAAGACGCTGGCTACTCGACCAAAATCATTGGAAAGTGGCACTGCGGCGATCAGGAAGAGTTCCTACCCACCAACCACGGTTTCGATAGCTATTTTGGTCTGCCCTACAGCAACGACATGGGTCGTCAGGTTGAGGATCCGACCATCGATGATCACGATCGAAAAGAGCAGCTTCGTAAACGACCACCTTTGCCACTCATTCGAGACGAAGAAGTCATTCAGGAACAGCCTGATCTCCGCGCCTTAACCGAGCGCTACGCAGAAGAAGCAGTTCGATTCATTCGTGGAAATTCGGAAAATCCTTTCTTCCTCTATTTCGCCCACATGTACGTTCACCTTCCGCTATACGCACCGGAAAACCTCGTGAATGAATCCGAAAATGGCGACTATGGCGCATGTGTTGCCGGAGTCGACTGGGTCGCTCGGGTGCTGTTTGATGAACTCAAACGACGTGGTCTAGACGACAACACTCTCGTTATCTTCACAAGCGACAACGGCTCTCGTCTGGACGATCAGGGTGGCAGCAATGGCGAACTTCGCGGCAAGAAAGGTACTACTTGGGAAGGCGGTCAACGCGTACCGTGCATCATGCGATGGCCCGGCAAGATTCCAGCAGGAGAAGTCCGAAACGGACTTATGTCATCTATCGATTTCTTCCCGACTATCGCCGGACTAACCGGCGCTCAAGTTCCGCAAGATCGAACTACTGACGGGGTCGACGTGTCACCGCTAATGTTCGAAACGAATCCAACTGAATCGCCTCGTAGCGAGTTCTTCTACTACGAGGGAAATACTCTTGAGGCAGTGAGAGACGGCAAGTGGAAGTTACACGTTCACAAGGGCGATGAAGAGATCAACGAGCTATACGATCTCGAATCCGACAAGGGTGAAACGGTAAACGTGTTCGATAGCCACCCTGATATCGTTGCTCGCCTTACAGGGCTCATTGAAGAGTGCCGCATCGACCTTGGTGACAAAGTGAACGGAATCGAAGGAAACGACGTCCGGCCTGCTGGTCGAGTCTCCAACCCCGACACCCTCACTCACTATGATCCAGAGCACCCCTACATCTACGCTGAATACGACAAAGCCGAACGCGGGTAGAGGGTTACAGGCGAGTTTCATGTCCAAATCAATCGCTCAAGTTGCCGATCTGGTAGATGATCTAGAAGTCATCGCAAAGTACGAGGAATACCACCGCAAAGCGTGGCCGGAAGTACGAGAAAAACAAAAGGCGATTGGCATAGAACGGATGGAAATTTTCCGTACTGGAAATCACCTATTCATGTACATAACGGCGCCCGATGATTTCGACTTCGAAAACGATTTCAACGGATTCAAACCGACTCCACGAAATCAGGAATGGCAAGACATCATGTCGACGCTGCTACAAAAGGTTCCAGAGGCGAACGACGGCGAATTGTGGCGTCGAATACCAGCCGTTTTCGATTCAGAATGGTCTGAATAACCCAACTAGGTTCATTGCTCGGTTCACAACAATTGGAATTCATTGAACTGAAACAATCACTTAATAGTTTGTTAACACATGCGAACAAATACATGTATTATAATTCATGTATCGAACTTCACTGTTTCTGCAACGTGAGTAGTGACCTTGGCCGACGCAACAACAACCTGGACCTTCCTAACGAACCATTCGCATGTCTTGTTGGCAATCTCGAAAACTCCGGGCATCAAAGTCCGTGAGATTTCCGATCTTGTCGGCGTGACTGAACGAGCGGTTCTCAGGATCATCAGCGAATTGAACGACGCCGGGTTTATCAGCATCGAAAAGATCGGCCGAGAGAATCGCTACTCGGTTACTTCCGATATTCCTCTGCGCCACCCCCTGGAGCAGCACCGCACGGTAAGCGAACTACTCGAAATGCTCTCGGCGGATGGTCCAAATGACAACTATTGAAACACCGCTCGCCTTGCCAGAACACACCCCATCAGTAACGAAAGCAACGAAAATGCAATTCATGGTTGAACTCACACATAGCCCTGAGACCTGTATCTCTTCTCCCGGTTCGAGCGATCGTGAGCACCATGCCCAGCTGCTAGGCGAGATCCAACAAATTGCCTACAAGCACGGAGTCGACATAGTGAACGGTTGGGCGTTCCCGATTGGTCACAAGCTTTGGTACGTGGTTAGCGCGAGAGATGCACAAGACGTCACTGACACGTTCTTCTCGACCGACGTGCACCGATGGAACACGGTGCAGATTCACCCGGTGCTCGATCACAACGCATTCAAAGCCAAGGTTCTTGACGAAATTACTGGTCGAGTAGAAATCTCAGTCTAGTCAGTCCGAACGCTAGCCGTTCGTCTTTTTCCACACTTCGTACTCAGCTCGAGCCTCATTTGTCATCGGGTAGTACTTGCGAAGATCGCCACCCTCGGCGAGTTTGATCCTCACAAACACTTCCCACTCCGCATGTTCGCCGCCAACTTCTGCCAGCTGCTCGGCGAGTTGAGCCGGAACGACCACCGCACCATCGTCGTCAGCAATGATGATGTCGCCCGGCATTACCAACGTTCCAGCACAATCGATCGGCACGTTGTAGGCGTACGGGAACTGCACCGTCTGAGTGTGTGAATACGGCGTAACACCCTTCATCCACATACCCAAACCGAGTTCTTTGGAGTCGCCGTAGTCACGAATAGCTCCGTCGATCACGATACCGAGTCCGCCCTTGCCTTTGAGGTAAGTCAGCATCATTTCGCCGAACACACCACTGCTGATTTCGCCTCGTCCGTCGACGACTATGATGTCGCCAGACTGAACGTTATACAGCGCGTGCCGGTGAACTTGCGATTCTGGATCGCGGTATTCACCCTCCGGAAACTGATCTTCCCTTTTTGGCATGTATTGGAGCGTGATCGCGGGGCCCACAACGCTCTTCCCCGGAACGAAAGATGTCAGACCGTCTATGACAGCGGCCTTGATTCCAAGTTTGCGAAGTTCGCCTGAAGCCGTGGCGCTCCCAATACCTTCAAGTCGCTTGATCAAGTCCTTTGAAGGTCGTTCAATATCGATTTTAGGAATGGGAGTCTTGATAATCATCGGCAGCGGCTTTCACGTTGTAACAAGGTGCAATGTAAGTACGCATCGCACTTTAATCCGTTCCCAACTTATTGGACGACTATTTCCACGAGCCAACTACTCGAACGACCCGTCACTCATACTGCCCCCTGGTCGAGCGAAATTGCTGCCCAAACTGGAATAAGTCGCAGGTAAATGCAAGAACGTGGAGTACGTGTGTATCAACCACGAAACGGGTCCACGGAAGAAATATCGATCTGCCTCGGCAACTTGGTCGATCTCCTTCTTGTATATTTTGGTAGTACCTTTTGTCAGGTGGAATTTAAGCACGACGGTATCTTCGAAAACCTCGTGAATGATGAGAGCATCCTCGCCAGCCGCTTGGTAGACCTCAAACCTGTGAAGTCCTTCTTCAATCGAATGGGCATCAGTCCCAACGCGCTGCCACCAGTATTTGAGCTCGTCCAACCGAGACGAATCACTCGGCTTGCAAATCCACTTCGCAGTGACGTTGATCGCCGTTTCCTGATCAGGTCGCTTGTAATCGTCTCTTACGTACCCAAAGAGATACTCACCGAACACCGCAGATACATGCTTCGCCGAGATGGCATCCCGAACCGCTTGTGAAATATTCGCACCACGAACCAGATGCGTGTCCGGCTTTGCAACTTTCAGCAACGCACCCATATGTTGGGTTGCTGTAGTCGAGAAATAGTTAATCAGAGCTTCATCATTTTCGAAAACATGATGGACGAGGACGGAATCTTCGCCGACCGCATGATTGATTTCTGTCGACAAAACTCCGGGCGCAGCCTGGGCTCCCGCATGGATATCTTCCCACTCTTTCAGCATTTCTTTTGCTTCAGCTGACTTTCTGAACAGTCCGCCTTTTTTCGTCGGGATCCATTTCCCAGTGATGCTGATCTCTGTATTGATCTTGCTCGGTTCTGATAGGAAATCAGGCATCGGTTCAGTCGGTGTAGTCATGTTCTTTCTATCGCGTCATCTGTTCGTCGTGCACATGGAATTTCACCAATCAATCATCCGGAGCAAGTTCACCGGTTGATTTATCTACTGATTGGTACAATAATAAACCAACAACACAACGTCAAGCATTTATGTACCGTTCAGTATGAAATCTAAAGAATCTTCCGGAAAACGTGCCCGAGGTCGACCCGTATTGTTCGATCGAGACAATGTTCTTGATGCAGCAGTATTGGTTTTCTGGGAGAAAGGGTACGACGGCTCATCACTCGACAATCTCATAGAGGCGATGGGTATAAAGCGCCCGAGTTTGTACGCCGCGTTCGGTAATAAACGTGGACTATTCGAAGCCGCTATCGATAGGTACGCGTCAACGCGCGGTGGCCTTGAGTTTGGAGTGTTGCAACACGACAACGAACCGCGCCAAGTTGTTTCAGATTTTTTCAAAATGAGCATTAGTTGCGCAACTGAGGAGGGCAAACCTCGTGGCTGCATGATTGCAAATGTTGCGACTGACGCTGCTGAGAACGATGAGCTGCTTCGTACCAAGCTTGCGAATATGTTCGATCAAACTGACGAGGGTATTGCACGCAGATTCCGTGCCGATGAAGAATCAGGTCGCCTGCCTGAAGGGCTCGACCCCGACACTCTGGCGCAGATGGTTCACTCGGTCATCCACAGCATCAAGACTCGCGCACGAGCAGGTGCAACCGGAGAACAGCTATCAGAAATTGCAGGCAGTTTCGTTGAGATGTTCTTTTCGAAGAAATAAGACGTTCAGTCTCATTGGTCCAGAAGTTGCATGCTGAACAGGGGTTTACCAAGATTGTCAGTTCTGGTGAGCAGCGATGAGCAAAGGAACAAATCTTGGCGAAATTACATGTGCTGGGATCGGGTGGACCTAGACCAATAAAGGCTCGATTTGGTTCCTCGCACGTCGTTGATGTGGGCGGCAGGAAAATCATGTTCGATTGTGGTCCTGCTACTACCTACAAGATGGCGCAAATGGATCTACACCCGCTCGACATCGACTATCTGTTCTTCACTCACCACCACTTCGACCACGATGTCGACTACCCGTGCTTCATGATGACGCGCTGGGACGAAAGCGTAGGCAAAGAAAGTCCATTGCATGCCTTCGGACCCAACAACACAGAGTCGATTACAGAAAGGCTCGTAGGGGAAGAATGTGCCTTTGCATACGACATCAACGCTCGCACCAACCACCCTCTGAGCAAATCGACGTACGAGCTTCGAGGCGGCGTACTTCCTAGATCCAGGATGAACGTAATAGCACGTGATGTTGGACTGGGAACGACTTCGAAGTCACCGCCGCACCTGCTGAACATGTTGAGCCGTATCACGACTCGCTGGCGTATCGGCTAGACACATCCGAGGGATCGATCGTTTTTACTGGTGATACCGAACCATGTGAAAGAGTCGTCGACTTAGCTCGTGGTGCCGATGCTCTCGTGTCCATGTGCGGAAACTTCCAATCGGTGTACGACGCCCGCGTCGGTGATATTGGTAGACTGGCACGCTCGGAGCAGCCGAAATGGCGGCCGAAGCAGGTGTGAAAGAACTATTTTCAGTTCACGTCGGGCCCGATTTATCAGCACCCTAAAACCGTGAACGTGGAATCGCCGAGGTGAAATCCGTTTTTGATGGCCAAGTTACTTTGACCGACGAACTAGAAACGTACGACTGGCAAAAACACGACCACAGCCACGACAATCCGATCGCCGGTCCCAAAGCGCACCCGCACATTCATCGTCATTAGCTAACGGCTAATCGATCTGACCAATCGGGTCGTTTCGATGATCTGCCAAATGACCTCGCATAGTATCGAGAAGCGCCACAGTTGCTCTTACGTAGCTCACACGATCGGAGAGCAAATGCTTGCCAGCCGCCCGCGCTCGTCGTTCGAGATCTGCATGAGCAGCGTTGACTTTATCGTGACCCGGCTCACCCGGCACACCAAGTGACGACGCCATGTCGTTTTGCCCAAAAGTTATGCAGTGTATTCCCGGCACTGAAACGATATCGTCCAAATTATCGATGCTCTTCTGACTCTCGAGCTGGGCGATCACAAACATGTTTTCGTTGGCATCGGCTATATAGCCCTTGTTGCCGCCGAACTTGTCGTTCATCGTTGGCAAATAATCGTAGTAGTGCCCTCGACCCGGCCCCCAAGATCGCTTTCCTGCTGGTGTGTAGTAGCAGGAATCCGACAGAGTTTGGGCCTGCTCGCCGCTTTCAACTCCCGGTCCTTGAATCCCTTGCACTCCACGCGCCAAATACTGCTTGATGGGGACGGGATCAACCGAAGGAACACGAGCTGTAACAGTCATCCCGGCAGCGTTGGCAACACGGCAAATTTCGTCTATTTCTGAAAGATCGAAATGCCCTTGTTCTCCGTCGAGATCTACCCCGTCCATGCCTGCGTTATAGGCAAGCTCAACCAGCTCTGTCGAAGGAAAGTGCATCTGCAAAAAGTGCGCTTTTCGACCTTAATTGTTCGCCGCGAAAATACGGTTGATTGGCAAGCCGGTTCTCCTAATATTCCTGTTGATCGTGCGGCAACGGAGTATAGCGTCGTTCCAAGGACGACACCAACACGCTGAGCACTAAATAAATTGGTGCTAGAACTTGATTGAAGCGCCGAATCCGCACTAGCAATCAGCGATTAGCACCTAACCAGTAACGTCCTGTCCCACAGGTCCCATGTAAGCAAAATCGAGCGAAGCCTGTCGGTACTGTTTAGGCCAGTTTTCGGACTCACCGTCCAATTGTGCTTGGGCATACAAAGGCCAGTATGGGTTCCGCATTATTTCTCGTCCGATGAATACGGCATCGGCCTGACCAGCCTGAAGAATATCCTCAGCCTGCTGCGCATCGGTTATGAGCCCGACCGCTCCGGTCATAATTCCTGCTTGATTCCGAATCGCGTCAGCGAAAGGAACTTGGTAGCCCGGTGTTGGATCCAACACCTGATTTGGATTATTTCCACCAGCGGAAGCATCGACGAGATCCACTCCGGCGTCTTTCATCCATTTCGCAAGCTGAACAGAGTCGTCTATATTCCAACCGCCTTCAACCCATTCTGAAGATGAGATTCTCACAATCAATGGAGCAGACTCCGGGATGGCCTTCCGAATCGCCGTGATAGTTTCGAGTGCAAATCGGCAGCGATTTTCCAGCGAACCACCATATTCATCGGTCCGCTGATTCGAGATTGGTGACATGAACGAACTAGCTAGATAGCCGTGAGCAAAATGCAGTTCAACTACTTCGAATCCGGCTTCAAGTGAGTAGAGGGCGCCATCTACGAACTGCTGAGTGGTTTCAGCGATCTCTTGTTTGGTCAGTTCTTTTGGTACGCCATACGATTCGTCGAACTGAATTGAACTAGGGCCAACAATCTGCCATCCGCCTTCACTCTCATTCAAATTTCGTTTCGGCGTGTCCCCAGGCGTCGTATAGGAAGCCTTTCGACCGCCGTGAGCGATCTGGATCGCCGGGACAGAACCTTGATCCGAAATGAACTGTGTGATCGGACGCCATGCATCGACGTGTGCGTCAGACCAAATACCTGGGCAGCTCGGGGTGAGCCTGCCGATGGGAGTCACCGCGGTTGCTTCGGCCATAACAAGTCCTGCGCCGCCCACCGCCTTCGAACCTAGATGCACCATGTGCCAAGGCGTAGCGAGGCCATCGGCTTCGCACGAGTACTCGCACATTGGAGAATAGAAGACACGGTTTGTGATGGTGACCCCTCGAAGTTCGATGGGGGTGAATAGCTTGCTAATTTCGAGGGCTCCTAGGTTAGGTCACGACTTGCTGGCTCTTACTATCGAGACGTTTTACAAGTATTACAACTAGTGCAGTAATGCGAAAGGATCGATGAATGCGAGTTGTGGTTGTTGGTGGAACAGCTCGCGTCGGCACCTGCCTCGTGCCTAGATCGATCTCAGCCCAAATCACAGCGATTGAACAGGGTGCAAGCAGTTATCTGCCGTAATTCGAATCATGTTCGTGCCGATGTTTCACCAATTGCATCTAGTCGTTTTTTTGCTTCCTCATAAACGTCGTGAGCAAGAGAACCTTTACTTGTGGTGGCGACGTTCCGGGCGAGGTGATCGTGATTAAGTGTCCCAACAATCGTCGTGTGCATTCCCGGATGACTCAGGGTGAATCTCAAGAGAAAGTCAGTAGGAGTCTCACCTTCGTCAATGAGATCGTTGAGTCCAGCTTTTTCAAACGTCTCCCACGGATCGGGCTGCGGAACACCTGACTGGCTAGGTTCGCCTTTTGCCACGCCGCCCCGAATGACATTTCCTATTCCGGCGTTCGCTGCATTCGCAATTATGTCTTCGTGTCTACGCTCGAGCGCTGAGTAAGGTATTTGAAGAACCTCGAAAACACCCATATCGATCTGCCCAGGCAAATTTGGCAGAGTTCCAGATATTCCTACGTGACGGATCTTGCCTTGATCTTTGAGCTCCAAAAGGGTGTCGATTGCGCCATCCTCTTCGAGAGTTTCACGCGATGGGCTTCCATGGAACTGTACGACGTCGAGATACTCGGTTTTCATCCGTCTAAGGCTCTCTTCGATACCGGAGATGATGTTCTCTCTAGTGTAAATATGCGGTTGCGGACCCGAAGGAACCGTTGGTCCGTTGACAAGGCATCCGCACTTTGAAGCGAGTATGAATTCATCTCTGCGGTTAGAAATGAACTGTCCAATGAACCCTTCGCTCAACCCATAATCAATAGATGTATCTATGTAATTAATCCCTGAGTCGAGCACAGCGTTGAGGATAGCGTCAGCCTCGGCCGATGCCACATCACGTCCTCTGGGAACGCCTCGAATCTCCATGGCACCGTACCCTAGCCGAGTTACCTCGATGTTGGTACTGCCAAGCACAGTAGTTGGTAAACCGCTGCCCATGAGTAATGCTCCTTGATTCTGATAAGTCGTAAACGATATCGATAATTTGAAGAGTTGTTTAGTTCTCTTGTGACGGCAACTGCCTATTCGAAGGTAGCCACTGGGCCAGCAAGCGAGGGCGACCTCACTTTGAGATTAGGTCGTTACAACCGACAGCCTGCAGTATCAGCCCATGAGCGCAAATTATCTACCGGAATCATCAACCTAACGAAACCTGGAGCGGAAGACGAGAATTGAACCCGCTACCCTTTGCTTGGGAATTAAATCAACCCTGCCCCAGACTGTCCCTGATGCACCATTCGCGCAGTTTGATTCGTACTAGAAGCCGTTAGGAACTGCCCCACACTGCCTCAGGCTGTTTCAGAGCGTCCGTTACAACAAATTTACAACAAACAGCCTCAATCTCTGGGCATATTGTTGATCGGGTTACCTCTTGCGTCGTGGTCACCAATGACGATGGTGAAGTCGCCGATGCCCGGAGTCTGTGCAGCTGCGTTCACTGTCGGCTTTCCGAAGCCACGGTTCCTGCCGTCGTCAGCGCCAAACTGTCCTGCTTGCGGAGCCGACACTTCTCCGAACAAAGCAGCACTCCACACTGGGTGAACTACGTTTTGCGCCAATTGTGAAGCAGGCTGGGGCACTGGTCAGGCGCAGAATCCGTCGGGCAAATGGCCTCGGGCTAAACGCAGTGTTTGGCTGGTGGTGGGCCAACCCATTGGCTGGAATCGCCATCAGTGGACTGATGCTGTGCGAAGCGAAACAGGTATGGAGTGGCAAGGATCGCTGTGGCCCATAATATAAGCTCATAATTGAGACAGAGTATCAATAATAGAGCGAATCTGCACCGCATAGCATATACGGTATTCCGATCTAAAAAATGGAATCGAATCAATTGATTGTTCTGTTTTACCTCTTCTTTAAATACTGGTACTTTAGTGATACCTAGTATCATATAAGCTGGGCTATACTAACTATAGATTGACTAGAAATTGAGTCTATCTACACACACCAGTGACGAGTTAATCGGTTGGCAATGCAGGAAGCTCACCGGTTTCAATGACAACCCAACAGATACTTAGATAGGAACCGAAATAGATGAACCTCACCATTGCTAGGCGATCGTTGGTCGCGCTTACTTTGCCAGTCCTTCTGGTCATCGCAGCTTGCGCTTCTGAAGATCCAAGCCCTGCTTCTACCCTTGCTCCGGAGCCAAGTCCAGCTTCTACCCCCGCTCCCGAGCCCCAACTAGATGTCGTCACGACACTCTATGCAGTGACTTACTTTTCAGAGCGCGTCGGTGGCGAGCGTGCGCAAGTCGAATCGATAGTCAAAGCAGGCGTGGATGCTCATGCCTTCGAACCAGTGCCAAGTGATGTAATTACTATCGGTGAGGCAGATGTTCTAGTGTTCAACCACCCCGCATTTGAGTCCTGGGTGGCTGATGCTATAAACGCTGCCAACAGCCAATCTCTGGTGGTGGTCAAAACAGCCGATCTTCCTGATGACATCGAAATCGCACACGATCATGGTGATGAAGACGGACACGATGAAGATGAGCACGGTGACCACGAGGGCGAATACGGAAAGCATGGCAACGAAGAAACTGAGTTGGTTGAAGCACTTGCCCATGTGATCGAAGAAGTCGAACACGGCGACATCACTGCTGCTCAGGGATTTGTCGAAATCGAAGAGGTGCTTCACGAAGTCGAGGGCGACCATGAAGCAGAGGATCACGCAGACCATGAGGAGGAGACCGGCAAAGAAGATCATTTAGAAGAGCTGATACACGAGCTCGAGGAAATAGTTGCTGAGGTCGAATCAGGTGCAGTAACCCAAGACGAAGGTCTTGAACGAATCGAGTCTGTGCTCGGAGAGCACGGCCACGAAGGCGATGAGCACGCCGATCATGATGAAGACGAACACGGAGATCATGACGACGACGAACATGCTGACAAAGAGGACGAACATGCTGACGATGCAGGCATGGATCCGC
>ERZ891418.329-NODE-329-length-16971-cov-6.302908_pt1 | contig 16971 bp, 11 predicted proteins | sample MGYA00521236_ERZ891418 | MGnify/ENA primary metagenome ERZ891418 (study PRJEB32303, sample SAMEA104408696) | aquatic metagenome | biome: Brackish water; feature: Chemocline; material: water | place: Baltic Sea | collected 2014-10-18T10:34:00 | depth 100 m ... | reverse complement strand
TGTTCATGAAAATGTCGGGCGACTTATGTATAAACGACAGACGCCTACGTCCGTCCTACGTTACGAATGTGGGTGATTCAGGCACGAATCCAGAAAGCGGTCAAGCTGGGTGCGAATCTGCAGCGCGGCATTCCGGCCCGCAGCGCTGTACTCGTCATGGCCGCGGCTGCCGGTGAGGTACGACGGCCCGACGAGAGGTCCCGTCGCTCGACCAGCACCCCAGCTCGCCGTCATCGAGGATGACGAAGCTGAGTTCCGGAATCGACAGGTTCGCACTCCGCAAATGCAGCATGCCGCGTGAGTCAACGTAAATCCGATTGCCGTTCGGGTCGGCAGCGACTCGCAGGTGGTAACGCCGATCGCCGGGCAACAGACACGGTCGCTGCTGGTCGAAGTTCGACAGTGGCCAGACACTGTTTTTCGTGCCGGACAGCTGGACGCGCATTAAGCTGGACGTCGTGTTAAATGCGATCTCCCAGACTTTTCCACTGCGATTCCAGAAGGCGAGGCGAGGACCTGGCCTGATTGCAAAGCCGTGAAACCGTTTTCGGACCGACCTCATGTAGACCAGCGGGTCCGCAGAGGACCGGGCAAAGCCTGGGTTCCACGGTGAGCAGCGGCGTTCGGAAACACTGACGGCGGCAACCTCGCTAGTCCGGGTGGATTGCAGAATCAAGGCGTCGCCGTCGTGGCTGACATCGACGATCTGAAATGGGGGGGCGATCGGAAAGTCGCTCGACGTGAGAATTGTCTGCCGATCCCAGGTGACCAGAGCCCCTCCCGGCGTGAGTCCCACCGGGCCACCATACTGGCGTGAGTCGAAACCGCCGGTACACGCGACCTGAAAATCGGACGGAAACACTTCTGCAAACGTCGGTGCGAGCCCCGAATGGCTCAGCACGTTCAGCGTTCCGTTGTGAGTAAAGTATCGCCCGTTCCGCCACTTGAATCCGCCGGGAATACGCGTGTCCTGAAGTAACTCACCGGAGTGCGGATCAAAGCACTCGATCTCTCCTTTGCGGATGAGCATCAGCCGACCGTTGTGCTCGCACGCCGCCTGGACCTTCAGCGATTTCGAGGCCAGCCACTGCGACGAGACGTCACCGCTTGTCGCGTCGGCACGAATGAGGAACACGCCTTTGCTGCCACGCACGACGGCACGCATCGAGCCGTCCGAACTTCCGCCCCGATACAGCACCTCGCCCGGTGGGATGCAGTCGGAAAGCTGGCGGGCAGCTATGGAGGAGTGGTCCCACAGCATGAACCGGCCGTCCCCCGTGATCGCGGCGACGCCGACGTCCGGTACTTCCCACACGCGGCCGCGCTGAATTGAGTGAGGAAGTCGAAACGGGAACGGGTCGACGGACAGGATCGCTGGCAGTTCGGGGTCGTATTCCGGTCGGAGCAGTTGGATCGTCGGCGAGGCCTTTTTGTTCCTGCTGCTCTTCTGTGGTGGTTCGAGTATCTCGTCGATTGCCAGCCTTTGCGCGGCGAGCTGTTTCATCCCGTGAGACAACAACTGAGTCAGTTCGAAGTCTCCCCGCCGGTTGACCGTCGCCAGGTGCAGCCCCTTCAGTCCCGCTTCGGCAAGGCACCGTCGAAATTCCGGATCGGCACTTGCCTCGCGCGACGTGACCAGGATGACCACGGTTTCTTCATTGTCGTTTCGGGCGAGGCTCGCGATTTCCGGCAGCACCGCGCCGGCATGAGCTTCGTGCCGCAGCACTTCGAGGTGGTCGATCAGGTCGGCTCGACTTCGCAGCGGAATCGGGGTGAGCCGGCTGCCTTCCGCTCGGAAGAAGCGAACGCCGTCTAGCTCGCCCGCCGTCGCTCCCAGTGCCAACCCGACGGCGGTCCCGAACAGACGCGGGATGCCCCACATCCGGATGCCGGGATCGAAGATGACGATCCGCGCATCGGGCGGCCTTTTCGGCGGAGCTTCCCGGCGCAGATAAAGAGCCTCGTTCAAAGCGACTCTTGTCATGAGAACGTCGTCGTCGTTGGCCAGCTCGCTGACCAGCAGCCGGTCGAACGGACCGCGGTTGGTGATGTCCGAAACGCCGCCGACCGGAATTTCATCCGGCTCACTGATCGGCCGCGGCAGACTCAGCCCCGCCATGACGTGCCGCGCGAGGCTCGCCAGCCCGGCCAGCTCTTCGTCGTTTTCAATCGAACCGAGGAGCTGCCGGATCGACGTGAACTCGGGCTCGTCAATGTCCGCCGGTTGAGGAAGCAGGTCCGTGCCTGTTCGCTCAAACTCGTCGAGACGGTCAAAATCGACCGTGTCGAAGCATCGGCTCAGCAGCTGGAGATCGGACTTCCACGAGAATGCCGTGTATTCGTCCGATCGACCTTGAAACAGCTTCTTTGAATTTCCCTTCAGCAGATCGGCGATCGCCGCCGCGACGGGCGGTGACACCGTCTTTTTCGCGGACTCAAACACCGCCCGCGCCAGCGTCGTGCGGCCGGACGTCGTGCCCCGCCGTGTTTCCGGAAGCGACGAGACTGCGTCAAGCTTCCAGACGAGGTCCCGCAGCCACTCAAAGCCCGGCGACTGTATCGCAACGGCAAGAATCTTTGAGAACCGACCGGTGTGCCCGGGAGATCCACGCCAGTCCGACCGACACCCGGCGATCATCATCAGCAAAGAGCTGAGCGGAGGCAGCCCGTCCGGGCCGATCGCTGCAATGATCTGCCTTAGCTGAGCTCGAAAGACGATCGTCCCGCCACCAACCCACTCGATGACTTCGCCGTCGTCGCTCCATTTCCAGAAGGCCGAACCGGCTGGCGACAAATACTGGCGGGCGGCGTGTTCGTGGCTCGACATGTGACGCTCTGCGTAGGTCAGGCTCCGTCTGGCGGAGTCCAGATCGACTCGCGATGTGCTTTCTCGTTGAACTCTTTTCTGGGGAAGATGCGCTTTGCGACTTCAGCAGGCACAGCCTGACCTACGGGATGAAGATGAATTCCGGCGAGTTCATCAGCGCCCACAACATGTCTTCGAATCGCTCCCGCCATTCGGGATGCAGTTTCTTTGTCGGCGGGTCGCCCTGGCGGACGGTTTCTTCGGCGGCGATCTGAACGTCGCTGGCCGCCCCTTTCAGGTGGTTCGACCAGCCGACTCCCGTGCGGCGAATTCCGGGAAGGACCGGTACCGGAGCGTTGAGCTGCGTCTTGTCGATTCGATCGGCGTAGCCCTCGCTGAGAAGCTCCACAAACAGAGCCCGCTCGTCGCTGGTGGGTTCGCGGGTCAGCGTGCGTTCGTAGACGGATCGAACGAGCTCGCTGACCGGGCGAGCCTCAAGTGCCATCTGCGTGAACGTGCTGTCGTCGGACAGACGAGTGAATCGACGGCCAAGAACTCCGTTGGCGACGATCGCCGGCTGGAGCACGTTGGATTCCTCGTCGCGGACGGTGAGTGGGTTCTGCCGCGAGCTTCTCCAGCCGAACGATTCGAGCGTCGTGATAAACGGCTGTGCGAAAGGCAGGGCGAGGCTCGGCCGGTCACGTTCGTTCGACGTCGAAGAGAACATCCACGCGCGGCGCGGGATTCCCAGATTGATCGACTGCTCCTGTTCCCGACTGCCGTCATGGTCGATGTTCATGTCGCCCGCGCGGAACTGCTTGCCGGAAATGGCGAAGACGGAATCGACAAGTTGTTCGGCCGAAAGCCGGCGGCGAACGGGCGAGGCGAACAGGTGCGCCGGCGCGGCTGCTTCGCTCGGATCGACTTCCCGCTGGTAGGTGTGAGAATTGAAAATCAGCCGGGCAACGTGTTTCAGGTCGTAGCCGCTGCGGACAAGTTCACGACTCAGCCACGCGAGCAGTTCCGGATGGCTTGGCTCCAGTCCCTCCCAGTCGTCGACGGTCGCGACGAATCCGCGGCCAATATAGCGCTGCCACATTCGATTGACGATGGTCTTCGCGAAACGATCGTTGAGCGGCGAGGTGACTCGCGCGGCAAGTTCCTCGCGCGAGTCCTGCTGGCTGCGCAGGAACTCCGCAGACACTTTCGTGTTGAGCTTCCCGCCGAATGGCCAGGCCGCCTGAATCTTCTCACCCGCCTTCAAGCTGACTTTGACGAGACTGGAATTTGAGACTCCGCCGGGAATCGTGCTTGTTTTCGGAATGCCCTGGGGACTTCGGCTGAGCATCGCGGCGATGCTGAAAAGATCTTTCTGGTCGAAGTCGTGGTACGGCGCGTCGTGGCAGCGGGCACATTTCATTTCCAGGCTGAGGAATGCCTGGCCGACGATGTGGGCTTTCGCGGCGAACGGTGCATCGTTCTGGCTGGCGATTTCAAAACCGGCCGGCCCTCCGAATCTCTCACTGCCCTCCATCAGAATCAGTTCGGTCGCGAACCGGTCAAACGGCTTGTTGTCGATGAACGATTCGTAAATCCACCAGCGGAACGGGCCGGTGTTGTTCAGCGTCGGGTTGATGATGTTCGGGTTTTCGGCGAGGGCGTCCTGCCAGTAGCCGACCCAGCGATCAGCCCAGCCATCGTCTGCGAGCAGACGGTCGATGATGATCGCTCGCCGTTTCTCTTGCGGAGCCGCGAAGTAATCTTTTATGAGAGCCGGCGAGGGCGGCGTGCCGATCGTGTCGAACGAGACTCGTCGCAGAAACTGCCAGTCGTCGACAAGCCGCTCCGCGGCGATCTTTTCTTTGTCGAGCCGGGCCAGGATGAAGCGGTCAATTTCGAACCCGGTTGTTTCCGGATTCGGCAAGGTGATCGGCGGTCGCTCGTCGACGGCCTTCCGAGCGGCTGCGTGGCGTGCCTGCCAGTAAAGGTCTTCCTGCCGGCTTGCCACGCGACGGCGTTTCGCGTTTTCTCCGATCAGGTCGTTCCGACGAGCGTGCTCGTACGAAGTCCAGCCGTGATCAGTCAGCGGGATGTTGAGTTTCGGGCTGAGAACTCGGAAGGGCTCCTCGCCCCGCGCGATACTGAGGCTCGTTTCTCCAAGCTCCAGTCGCCGACCCTGGCCGCCCACAAACAGCTCAACGCGGATCTCGTGTTCGCCGTCGAGCTTTATTGTGGCGAGCTTCTCAACCGCGCCCGGAAAAAGCTGCCGCGATCCGGGGGCCAGCGGACTGTCGAGTTCGTACATCGCGTTGTGGCCGCCACCGCGATGACCTCGCTGAGGTGTTTCCAGAATCGGTTTGCCGTCGAGGAAGACCCGACCGAAACGCAGCGTGCGGAGCAGCAGACGGTACTCGCCCGGCTCAAACGTCATGCGGCTGCTGGCTCTCAGGATCAGCGGGTTCGCTCGGTCGGTGCGGAGGCCTTTTGAGTCGTACCGAGGCGGAACTTCAAAGAACGCGAACGCGGGCTCGCGGTAGTTTTCATTGGGTTGTTGCGTCTGCTCGGGCCAGACGGGCTTGTCGGAAACGCCCTCGATCACCTCGACAAGGACCGCGTCGCGCGGGGGAGTCGCTTCCGGCATCGGCGGCGGACTCGTGCGCAGGATGAACGGGTATCGTTCTGCGAAGCGATCGGCCGAGAGGGCTTTTCGATAAACGACGATTTCATCGATGAGCCCGTTAAACGTGCTGCCCGGACTGACGTTGAGTGCGGAGCCGACCCAGAGTTCATCGTCGTCGACGATGGGAGCCTTCGAGGTCGCTCCTTTGAGATCCCATGTGCCGTCGGTCGGCCGGCCGTCGATGTAACCTTTGATGCTGTCCTTTTTGCCAAACTCGTAAACCATTCCGACATGATGCCAGCGGCCGTCGGCGACGAAACTTCCGTTCGAGGTCCAGCGGTGAAAGTCGTCGCCCTTTGTGACTTTGTCGTCGCGGCTTCGGAAGAGGAAGCTCAATCGCGGATCGCCTTTGCCGCCGTCGATGCGGAACGCGTAATTCTGATTGCCGGTGGGAAAGCCCGCGTTGCCGGTTCGGCCTTTGCTGAGAATGTGGATGAAGCCGCCGGGCTTTTTGTCGAGCCGAATCCAGGCCTCAATGGTGAGCGCGTCGCCGAGGTCGAAGTCGAAGACACTTTTCTCACCGGGGTCTTTGTACTTCAGAATGGATGTTTTCCCGTTGAAACTGGCTGAGTGGTTTCCCGGGCCGAACAGGCGAGAGTCGCGGGAGCTGACTCCTTCTTTGCCGGGATCGACCGCAGCAGAGGCTGCTGGCTCGACGACTGTTCCATCGGAGCCCGTCCGCACCGCCAGCGGCCGATTCTCGTTGAATCGCCACCAGAGTTCAGGGCCGTCCTCAGAAACAAGCCGAGTCCACGGCGATCCGGAATCCGGCGCGGCGGAAACATTGGACGCGACGTCGTTCTGGCTGAACACCAGCAACGGCGACAGAACAAAAAGTGAGGCTACGAGGATTCTCATTGTGTGGGTCAGCTGGAAACAGGCACGAGGATTGAGGGATGCCACGATACCAGAGTCGGCAGATTCGTGGCGAGTGTGGTGGCAGATCGCGGTCTCGCCGTCGATACGATCTGTGTTTTTCATGGTGTTTTTTCCGGAGTGGCTGTTCGTTGAAGGCGGGCGGCGGCGTGGCTATCCTTCTCGACCGTAGAGTCTGGTTTACTGGCGTCCTGAACCCGGACCGGCCTCTGTTTTCGAATTTTGCAGTATCCAGTTTTGAGAAAGTAGACAAATGAAGAAGTTCCTCGCAGCAATGTTCGCCTGCACGCTCGCATTCACAGCGTGTTTCGCGGTCGTCGGATGTGGTGGCGGTGGTGAGAGTGGCGATGCTGCCCCGCCGGAAGCGGGTGACAGTGCTGAACCCGATTCCGCGACCGGCGCGGGCGAAGAGGGACTCGAAAAGGCCGGAGAAGGCGAAAGCGACAGTGCATAAATCTCGGGTTTGATTGTCCTGGGAAACCCATGGACGAAAAACACTACGACCAGAAACGCCCGGGGGCGGTTTCCTTGCCGCCCCGACGCGTTCTGGCCGGTCTGGTACTGGCTGTGTGCTGTATCTGGCGAGTGTCGTCTCAACCAGCCGATCTGGCCGACGCTCGCCTCGATTTCTGGCTGCCATTTCGGGACGCAGTCGAAATCCCGATCGGACTTGCAGACGAGTCAGGCTGCGTTGAGTGTCATGAGCAGGCCGAGTCATTTTCGCTGACTGGTCACGCCCGCACGCTGACTCGGGCAACGCATCCGGATTCGCTCGCTGCATTGCGGCAGCTTAAGCAGACGGCGTCCGCTCTTGCCGAAGGATTGCGCGTTGAGCTGCCCTCTGAGGAGACTTCGTCGAATGCCGTCCGGGTCACCCAATCGTCCGGCGAAGAAGCCCGCAGCGAATTGAAACTCGACTGGTGTTTCGGATCCGGCGAGCATGCGCGGACGTGGGTCGGAACACTGAATGACAGCTGGGGCGCGACGGACCTCGTCGAGTTTCGCTGGACTCACTTTCACGCGACGGGCGGTTTCGACGTGACGCCCGGCCAGGTCGATTCGCCGCCCCCCGGATACTTTCAAGGGCTGGGGGTTTTGTATGACGCTCCGAAAGCGCGAAGCTGCTTCGCCTGTCACGCGACTTCGCTCACGGTTTCGGAGGGACGTCTGGATGCTGCATCGCTGAAACCCGGAGTCACCTGCCAGCGCTGCCACGGTTCACGCCAGGCGCACGTGGATTCAGAGGGAAAAGTCGGCGACTCATTCTGGAGAACAGCGACTCAACTGGAATCGGTCAACCGGTGTGGACAGTGTCACCGCCGCGCCGACGAACAGGAGCCAGACACGATCACGACAGACAACGTCGACATGGTTCGTTTTCAACCGGTCGGTCTGGTTCAGTCGGCGTGTTTTCGCGGCTCGCCCCAAATGACCTGCATGACCTGCCACGATCCGCACCGGCCGTTGTCCGCACAGGACTCGCTGGGAATTCGGCAGTGCGTGCAGTGTCACGACGGTGCGGAGGGGCATGATCCGTTCTGCGGGGCCGGGCATCGCGACGACTGTCTGCGATGTCACATGCCGAAAATTCAAAGTCGGAGGCCTGTTGAGTTCACCGATCACTGGATCCGGATTCGGCGTCCCGATGAGATCCCGCCTGCGGCATCTCTGCCCGTAAAGCCCGCGCCTTCATCGGAGAAGGCGAAATGAGCAGGCAGGCCGCCAGGAGAAAACCGGACCAGAGCGAGCCGGACGGAGGCTCGGGAATTCTTGCCGACACACGCCTTGTCCTGGGAGCTCTCTGGCTGGTTTCGCTGGCTCTGCAGTTTTACGTGTCTCCCGACTGGCTGACGGGGACCGTTCGTGTTGCGGATCCGCCGGTGGACTGCGTACTGGCGGAGGGAGCCGGCTGGAGTTCGCCGCTCTCGTTGCTGGCCGACGGAGTCTTTGCGGAGTGGGCGTTCCTGCTGTTCGGTCCGGTGACGGCCGCTTTTCTGGCGACGATCGGGCTACGCCTGGCATCGTTCACGACAGGCTGGCTGGTCGCGGTATTCGTGGTCGGCTCGTCATTGTCAGTCGAGCCGCAACATCTGCCGCCGGCGGTTTTGATATTCGCCATGGTGGCCGCGTCGCGGTTGATGCTCGACACAAAACGGCCAGAGGTCGCATTGCGAGTCCTCACCGGCTGCTGCATCGTTGCCGTTCTGGTCACGATTGAATTCGGATTTGTCATTCTTGTTGCGGGCTGCCTCCTTCCCCGTGCCGTTGCAGCAGCTTCGGACCGGCGACGGGCTCTGCTGGAATCTGGTGGAGTCCTGCTGGTCGGATTGCTGGCTCTGGCGGTGTGCGGCAGCGGGACCGACTTCGTTTCCGCGCTCCTTCGACCGGTCAGCTGGCTGTGGATTCCGACTCAGGCGGTCGGGATCACCTCCACCGCGTTTGCTCTTTCCGATGACTCCTTCACGCTGGCTCGCGGTCTGCTCGCCGTCTTTCTATTTGCCGTGTGGGTGAGCCCGTTTTTGCGTGGTGGGCTTGACCGGTCGACCGGAGACGGGTTGCCACTCGTGCCTCTGCTGCTGGTGAGTCTGATCGGACTCGGCTGTGGTCGTTTCTTCTGGCTGGGAGCCTGTTCGATTGCGGCGTTCGATCAACGCAGTTCGCCGCACGAGACGCCGAACTGGACGCTGCAGTTTCTATCCACTTCGGTTCTCATCGTCGTTTTTGCCGAGGGTGCGGCTCGCCTGAACGAGGAGACGGTCTGGCAGCTCCACCCGACACGATCGACGGAGTTTGTTGATCCAGCGGCCTGGGAAGTTTCGGGCAATGTTCTGCTGATCGACCTCGACCAGTCTGCCGACTGGCAGTCCGAAAAAATGCGGGCGAAGTTTCGTCTGCTCGTTGATGACCGCTGGGATGTTTTCGGAGATCGCTACCTCGAATACGCCGCACTCTGTCGAGACATTTTTGAGGTTCGCCCGAAGAGTTATTTGCGGGCCAACGGTGGTGCCGGCGGGTATCAGTTGCGGCTGAAAGACTGGTCTCCGGTTCTGCTTGTCACCGATTGTCGGCGGGTTGAGCGCGTACGGCAGCTCTCGTTGAGTCCTCACTGGACGGTGCTGGGGGGCGACGGCGCGCGCACAATTCTTGGTCGGCTCGACAATTCGCAGATCGAACCGCAACGGCAGCGCGCGGCCGGGACGCTCCTCACGCTGGAATGGCCGGTTCGGCCGCTGGACAGAATCGACTCGGTGCTGGTTGCGGGCGACGACGAGGATTTGCGGCGCGTGGCCGCCGTGCTGTGCGCGATGCGGCTTCCCTGTGCGGCCTTGCGAACTTTGCCGGATGATGACGCCTGGTCGACACGGAAGATCCGCGCGTGGTGCTATCTGGAACTGGCTCATCGTGCGAGGCGGCATTCGGGAGAGATCGCGTTGCTGGATCAGTTTCGAGCCCTTGCCCTTGTTCGAAAGATTCACTCAGCCGGCAGGTGGAATGCTGAAGAGCGACTTCGAATCGCCCGCAGCCTGGAGGGACTCGGGCAGGTCGAACTGGCCGGCGAGCTGACGCCGGAACTGGAGTCCAGGACCGAAGGGGAGTCCGTCCTGGGAAGCGAGTCCGAAGACCATTTTCGCCAGGCAATGGCCTCCGGCCAGCCGGTTCTGGCCGAGGAACGACTGGCTGAACTGTCGCCCGGGTTGAGGCCCGCCTGGTCCGTGCTGGCTTCCGCCTCAACAAAGAATGCCGCCGAACTGACGGCGGAACTGCTCCGCGTTTTGAACGGTGAGATGTGGTCGGCAACGGGGAAATCGCCGAAAGTCTCCGAGCGGATGCGAAGTGAGCTGTTTTTCATGCTCGGGTGCCTGGCCCTGGAGGCGGGGCAGACCGAAGTCTCCGCGGCTGCGTTCTCCGAATCAGCTCGACTGGAGCCCAATTCTCCGCTGCAGAATCTTCGTCTGATGCATCTTCAACGGCTCTCAGTGATGTAACACGCAAGAGTTGGAAGTAACACGCATGAGTTGCGATGTGCGCCGATGTGTGTCGTTCCGGCCTAACGATGAACAGGTCTGCAGGAATTCACCGGTGGGTAACCACGATCGTCTCAGATTGTTGAATTTGGGCGTAAAACTCTTTCAGTGCTCAAATTGACACTATATCCTCACTGGTTCTGTTCTGATTTGATTTCAGGTCCTGAGGCGGTTTTCATCCCGCCAGTGATTCGTCTGGTTCTTTTTCGAGTTTCTTCATTTGGAGGTGATGTCATGCATTTCAAGAAGAAGGGTTTTACTCTGATCGAGCTGCTGGTCGTGATTGCGATTATCGCGATCCTGGTGGCACTTCTGCTGCCGGCCGTGCAGCAGGCTCGTGAGGCAGCTCGCCGCGCCGAGTGCAAAAACAAGTTGAAGCAGATTGGACTGGCTCTGCACAACTACCACGAGCGTGCCTCCACTATGCCGGGCAGTCCCGTTGCGTGTATCGCTTCCGCGACTGCCGGTGGAGCGGCCTCTCCCGATTGCTGGTTGGGCTGGAGTGGCCTGTCTCAACTGCTGCCGTATCTGGATCAGGGTCCGCTTTACAAGAAGTGTGACTTCAACCGTTACTGGTATCGCGGGGCAAACGCCTTTGGTCCCGACAACCGGGTCCCATCCAATGCCCAGCTTTCTGCACTCTGGTGTCCGAGTGACCCGGCGTCCAACAATCAGGACGGAAGTCCTGGCGGATCGACAAGCTACTGCCTGTCTGGCGGCCCCATGTCGACCTGGAGTTCCGGCAATGCGTGCAACGGCATGTTCACACTCAATGTGGCCCGCCGCTTCCGCGACGTGACCGATGGCTCGTCCAACACGATCATGGCATCGGAAGTGAAGATCGGGAACAACACGAACAGGAAAGACGACACGTACCGTGTCCACGGGGCCGGGGCTCTGACGTCGGTCAACACTGGCCACAGCCGCAGGTTTGACACCTCTCCGACGAATCTCGCACGGATTGTTACCTACTACCAGGCCTGCAAAGCGCGGCTTGCGACCGTGGGTAACAGCGGAGAGAGCGACGAGATCGGTCGATTCTGGGCATCCGGCCGAGTCGGCTGGGGCCCGTGGTTCAACACGCTGATGACGCCGAACAAAGGCCCGCATTGCGATCAGGACACGTCGAATACAACCATCGACCTGAAAACGGCTTCCAGCCATCATCCAGGTGGTGTTCATGTTCTGATGGTGGACGGCACGGTGCACTTCATTAACGAAACGATTGATCATGCACTCTGGGTGGGTGCCGGGTCGATCAATGGAGCGGATAAGGACGGTATCCTGAAGTAATCAGGGATGCTGACCTGCCCGACGTAAACAGAACTGACAAGGAAGACGCCAGTCGAGTGCTGGCGTCTTTTTTTTGCACGCTGGTCTGCGCCATTGGCGAAGCGCCTGATTGGGATCGGCGCATCAATAAGTGTCGTAGCCGAAGTCGTGAGACTTCGGTCCGAACTCTCACGAGTTCGGCTACTTGCGACAGTTGTTTCTGCGCCGATCCTTACGTCGTTCCGCTAACTTTTTTCAACGGGCGTCTGCCTGACGGCCCTTGTCTGGCGAGAGTTCTTCGCCGAAGCATTCCGCCCTCTGCTCGACGGCACAACCAACTGGCCGGCCGTGTTCGAGGCACTCGATCGAATCGACTACCGCGGCTACCTCACATTCGAGTATTTCCACCCGTATCCGCACTGGCCCGAGGCTCTGATTTATCAGACCGGCGATTCGCTGGATCGAATGCTCGGCCGGAAAGCCTGAGTGGCACCAGCACACATTCGACTTGATTCGGCCGCGCTGCGGGAGGACGAAGCTCCTGCCGAGCCGTGTGCGCGTGCGGCTCGGCAGGAGCCTCGCCATCCCAATTACGAACCCTTATTCGTGGGATCTGTACCTGGCTTGCGACGTCCTAACCGATCTTCTCGCGCAGTTCGGTCAGCAGAGCCACTGCCGCTCCGATGTCGGCTTTCTGTCGCTCGCGGTCGTGAGCAATTTCGCGTTCGATCGTCAGCGGGCCTTCGTAGCCGAGCTCTTTCAGAGTTCGCAGGTAGGTCTCCATGCCGACGTCGCCTTCGCCAAGCGGCACTTCCGCTCCCCAGCCGGTGCCGCGAACGTCCTCGGCCGCCCAGGTGGCGTCTTTGCAGTGGATGCTTCTCACCAGGTGCCCGACCTTTTTGAGAGCCTCAATCGGATCCCCCGTGCCGTAGAGGATCATGTTAGCCGGGTCAAAATTGATGAAGAGGTTGTCGCGGTCGACGTCGCCGATGAAGTGCAGCAGGTGGTCGGCGGATTCCTGTCCGGTTTCCAGATGCAGGTTCTGACCATTGTCCTTGACGTAGTCGAGCAGGCTTTGCGTCTTCGCGATGAGATCTTTGTAGCTGTCGGTCGACGGATCCGGCACAAAACCGATGTGGAGTGCAACCACGTCACAGCCGATCCACTTTGCGAAATCGGACGTGGTCCGAAACAAGGCACACCGCTCATCACGAAGCGACTCCGGAACCAGCCCGACAGTCTCGGCCGTTCGCTGGATGCTTTCGTAAGTCTCGCCGGCGAACCCGCTGAATACGCAGCTCGCTTCGGTCCCGATCTCGGCGGCCCGACTGACAAACGCCTTTGCCGCATCTTCGGTCCGATTTTCGGGTGAGGGACAATGCAGATGCAGAGTGGGAATCCCCAGCTCCTGCACAACATCCAGATGCACACCCAGCCCGTCATCCACAGACGCAAAAACACCGATCGGCCATTTACTCATCGAGACAGCTCCCAGAGGGTCAGTACGAACGCGGGCATGGTACCGGTGCGGGTTTTCGGTTTCCACGGACCTCGAGTTCGCATCGCGCTCTGGGTTGGTAATCGCCATTGATTTACGCTTCGGAGCCGCAGCGACCGATAAAGTCTGTCACTGCCCGCTGCATCGCGGATCTCCGCTTCTCTGGACCAGATTCTCAGGATTAGATCATGGCAGCCGCACGTACTCTTGCCGGTCAATCAGTTCTGGTGACCGGCGGCACTCGGGGGATTGGTCGGGCGATTGGTCTTCGGGCCGCGCGGGACGGGGCGAGGGTCGCGGTGCTGGGAAAGACGACTGAGGCTCACGCGAATCTCCCAGGCACGATTTTTGATGCCGCGCAGGAAATGACCGAGGCAGGCGGGACGGGTCTTCCCATCGAGTGCGACATTCGGTTCGACGATCAGGCCCAGGCGTCCATCGACAAAGTTGTGGGCGAGTTCGGCGGGATCGACATCCTCGTCAACAATGCCTCAGCGATTTTCCTGAGTGGCACTCTGGAAACTCCGATGAAAAGGTTTGACCTGATGCACCAGGTCAATACCCGCGGAACGTTCCTGATGAGCCAGCTGTGCCTGCCTCACCTCACGAAGTCAGAGAATCCGCACATTCTCAATCTATCGCCGCCCGCCGACCTCGATCCCGGCTGGTTCGCTCCGACGCTCGCGTACACGATGGCGAAGTACGGCATGAGCCTGTGCGTCCTCGGGCTGTCCCGCGAATTCGCGCGACAAGGCGTCGCGGTCAATGCGCTCTGGCCGAAGACCGGCATCGCAACAGCCGCAGTGGGGAACCTGCTCGGGGGTGAAGCAGCACTGAAACGCTGCCGCAAACCGGAAATCGTCGCCGACGCGGCGTGGAACATCCTCACCCGAAACAGCCGGGAATGCACCGGGCAGTTTTTCATTGATGAAGACGTCTTACGCGAAGCAGGCGTCACGGACTTTGACCAGTACGCCGTTTCTCCCGGCTCCGGATTGATGCCCGATTTCTTTCTGGGCGAGCCCGATTTCAAACAGCTCCGTCAAATGCTGCACGGGTGAGTCTTGACGAAAGGAAGGCTCACGCCGCGGGCAGAGTTCGTAGAGAAATCGAAGGAATGGATCCGACGTGGCGTGCGAAAGCGGTTCAGATGACGCGTCTCGGGATCGCTGTTCCGTGCAAAGATCGCAGAATGAAGCTGGCAGAGTCCGTGTCCGAAACAACTCCCCGAATTCAAGATGCCGTGAGGCTCGGCATAAGGAAGGCAGGAAAACCGGGATCGTGTCCTAATTTGCCGACCAGACTTCCGAAGTCCTGGAGACTTCGGAAGTCTTTCCTCTCGAATCAGGACACTACCAAAACAGGAAGCCCAGGTTCTGGATTCCTCTTTTCCTGCCTTCCTTATTCCTGACATCGAGTTTCGGAACTCCGAAATCCGCACTCTGAGCCGGTATTGTGGCGTTTCGTCGGTTTCAGCTATCGTCCCGCACCCATCATTTCTGAGGAAGCATCCTGCTTCCAATCCCCACCTCTCATCCCGTCTGATGTCGCAGTTTGTGACGCTCAGATGCACGTCGACCAACCTTCCTGACTCCATCCCTGCCGCACGATGTGTCGGGAATGGCATGACTCAGGTCCTGAAAATCCCCAGCGGGCAAGGATGCCGCAATGAGGCTGATTTTTCTCTCAGTCGCGCTGCTGACCCTGACAGTTTCCGGGTGCGCGATGACGAATCCGTTTGCGAAACGGACGCCCGAAGAGATTTACCGCGACCGGCTTTTCGCCGACGCGAAAGCTCAATTCGAACGTGGCAACACCGAAGCCGGACAGCGGATTCTCGACCAGCTTCGGGCCGAGACCGATGCGACAAATCCTGGCCGCGGCGATCCGGAGACCGAGCACGCTTCGTTTCAGCAGAACCTTCCCGGGACCAGTCAGCAGGAATACGACGAGCTCGTGGAAATGCTTGTCGCGATGCAGCCACTTTCTGAGCGGGCGAGAAAACGCGAGTACTACCGTCGGCTGACCGCCGCACAGCTTCGTCAGATGCTCAGCAGTTACGAGTCGACTCACCTGATCGGCCAGAACCAGCTGCAGCGTCTTCAGGGAGTTCCCGAATCCAACGACGCGCGAGTTCCGTCGACCATGATTGCCGGCCGAACAACGCCTCGCGGACTGACGGCTCCCGATCCGCGGCAGTCCACGCACGGAACGAATTCCCCATGGCCGACACCGCCGCAGACTGTCGACCCGTTGACTGGCTTCGCATCGGCCGCCGAGCAGGAACTGGCCATGCAGGGAGTCTACCCGCCCGAGAACCCGCCCCCGTCGGGAATCCAGCCTGTTGATGGTGTCGTCCCTGGAGGAAGCAGACAGACCGTTTCTCCAATCGGCACCATGGATTCCAGTCACCCGACGATCAATCCCGGCAACGGCGGTTCTGGATTGCCTCAGATTTACCCGGCCGGCTCAGCTCCCGCTTCCTCACCTGGAACGATCATTCAGTCGAGCGGAATCAGCGTACCTCGGCAGACGTCGCAGTCGCCCGTGCAACTGCTTTCGCCCTTCGGACAGCAGCCGCCGACCCAGACGCAGGAGTTTACTGGAGGCCAGACGAGCACAACTCAACCCGGTTTCTCCAACCCACAGGGACAGCCCGTACTCCAGACGCCGGGAACTCTGCAGCCACAACTGACTGTGCCTGGTCGAATTTCGGAAGGTGTGCAGAACATCATTCCGACTTTGCGAGGCGCGGCGACTCGGCTGCCCTCCTCGTTCCGACAGCTCACGGGAGGTCCTGAATCTGTCACTGGTCCGGTCAACCCGGCGGTTCAGCAGGCCGACGTGAATCTGCTGATCGCTCAGCTTGAGTCACAACTGGCCGCGTCCGCTCCCGGAGAAACCGAAGCCGAGCGGCTCGACTATGCCCACCGGCACGTCAATCTCAGGCTGCTGTACCTCATCGCCGGCCGAGGCGACCAGGCTCTCGAACCAATTCAGGGCATTGACGCGAACCATCAGGAATTCTGGCAGCAGCTGGTCTGGTCGATGGCCAGCTACTTCGACGCCGCCGGACAGCCGCAGGCCTCACAGCGAGCCACACAAACCGTCAACCAGTTGCGAACGGCGATCACCCGCCTGAAAGCCGGAGCGGACCTGGACCTCCGCAACGTCAGCTTCTGCCACAAGATCGTCAGCTTCGGCAATTACGAACGCTTCAGCCGGGACCAGTTCACCCCCGGCCAGCCGGTCCTGCTGTACGCCGAAGTCGAGAACTTCAAAAGCACGATGGTCGACAGCGACCGCTTCCGGACCGCTCTGAAATCCACAATTGAAATCCACAAAGCCGGAGTCGACGGCAGGCCGCTCGAGGCGATCGAATTCCCGGTCACCGAAGACCTCTGCCGCAACTACCGCCGCGACTACTTCCACAGCTACGAATTCTCAGTCCCGCAAAAAGTCGAACCCGGCCTCTACACCCTGGTCCTGAAAGTCACAGACCAGCTCGGCCAGAAGACCGCCGTTTCGAGCGTGAATTTCGAAGTGGAATGACGCCACTCGACGACGGAACAAAAAACGGCCCGGCACTCAAGAGTGACCGGGCCGTTTTACTTTCGGGCAGAGCCAGTCGGGTGCGTCGCGAAGCACCATTCATCCGTGTTGGAATGTTGGAGCCGTACGCAACGGTGAGTCCAGACGCACCCTGCGTTGACTAAAAGATATCGTTCGCCAACTTCTGTCAGTGCCATCGGAAACGTTTTTGGTTCTTCGCGAAAAGCTGGGGGTAATTGTGTAGTGTATTCTATCCGGTGAG
>ERZ891418.326-NODE-326-length-17055-cov-7.168882_pt1 | contig 17055 bp, 6 predicted proteins | sample MGYA00521236_ERZ891418 | MGnify/ENA primary metagenome ERZ891418 (study PRJEB32303, sample SAMEA104408696) | aquatic metagenome | biome: Brackish water; feature: Chemocline; material: water | place: Baltic Sea | collected 2014-10-18T10:34:00 | depth 100 m ... | reverse complement strand
TGGTCGGTGATTTGGGTTACCTCCGAAGAGTGTCGGTTGACCTGATCGGAAGGATCCCCACGCGGGAGGAGATCGATCAGTACCTGGCGACGCCGGCTGCAACTCGTCGAGAGAAAGCCGTTGACAAGCTGATGGCTGATCCTCGCTTCGTCGATCGCTGGACAACTTTTTACGCCGACCTGCTGCGACTGCGCTACAACTCGCCTGGCGGACAGGCCGCTCTCGCGTTTGTCCATCAGGCGGTCGCCGATGAAATGCCGTACGACGAAATGGCTCGTCGATTCATTTCAGCCAACGGAAAAGCCGGTGCGGTCCCTGAGGTTGCGTACGTTCTGGGAGACAACGCCGATCCGATGGCCCTTGCTGGAGTAACTTCGCAGGTCTTCATGGGAGTTCGGATTTCGTGTGCTCAGTGCCACAACCACCCGTTTGACAAGTGGACTCGTGAAGATTTTTACGGCTTCGCAGCCTATTTCGGGAAAACCCGCCGCTACGAAAACGACTTCACCAACACGGTCTACACACAGGAAGTTTCGCAGTCGATCGTCCTCTGGCCGCCTGCGGGCGAGGGGGAAGACAGCGAGCGAAAGCCGATGAACCCGAAATTCCTGATCGGGCTCTCCAACGCCAGCGTCACTCCCGATTACATCGCACGTCTTGAACAGCTGCGAAAGCCGAAGCCAGTCGCTCCGAAAGATCCACTCGCAGTGGCAGCCGCCTCGGTGGACGATCTGCTGTCGGGGGCCGACGAACGGGTGAAGAAGACAGCAAAGGGCAAGGTCAAGGACGAGTTCGACGTTGCTGGTGAGGTCAAAGCCGAACGCGAAAGCATCGATCTGCAGGCAGAGTTTTATAATTCGAGTGAACTTCGCAGTGAGCTCGCCCGGCTGATTGCGAATCCTCGCAATCGATACTTCTCCCGGTCCTTCGTCAATCGGGTCTGGAAGGATCTTATCGGTCGTGGGATCGTCGAGCCGATCGATGATTTCTCTGATACGAATCCACCAAGTCACCCGCAACTTCTGGATTTCCTCGCCGACGAATTTGTGGCAGGCGGTTTTCAGTTGAAGCCGTTTGTCCGAATGCTTGTTCTGAGTGAGCCGTACCAGCGCAGCCAGGCTCTCGGTGTCGATTCCCTGAAACGGGAAGAACTGGAGTCGGCGTTCCTTGCCGTACCGGCTCGAAGGGTGCTCAGCGAAGTCCTTTACGACAGCATCGTCGTGGCAGGACACCTCTTTGAATACAAGCACCCTCAGGGTGCGAACACGAAAACGGTTTCAGAACGAATCCGCATCGCGATCCCTCGTGAGGGTGAGGCTGTTTCCCCGCAGGCTCTCGCCGCAGGCGGGACACAAATGAAGGCGCAAATGGGAACGCAAATCGCGTCCACGGCGGGCTACAGCTTGGAGAAAGGCATCGAACTCGACTTTGGTGCCGTACTGAAAAGTGCGAAAGAGAAGGCCGAAGAAGCGGTCGTCGTCGAGAAAATGGCCGTTAAATCGGCTGAAGAGCTCGAAGCCGAGCGGATGCAGATGCAGGCCGGTGCCGGCCGTCGGATGCGGTACATCTACAAAACGGTCGAGCGGACGTTTGATGATAACCCGATCTTCGGCTCGTCATTCCGAATGGCTTCGCCGTCGGCTCCCGAACACTTTATTCGAGTGTTCGGACAGACCGACCGTACTGAAGTCGGAACTCCTCGCGATCACGCACCCAGTATGCGTCAGGCTCTGATGATGCTGAACGGGGGTATGACTCATGAAGCCTCTCGCGTTGGCCCGTTTGAGCCAATGCACAAACTGCTTGTCGGCGAGAAGTCCAACCTCAACGAAGCGATTGCACTCGCTTATCTTGAGATTCTCACCCGCAAGCCGGACGCAGAAGAACTCGAACTTGCTACGTCGATCGTTAAAGACGGCGACACACTTCTAGATGGAATGGCGGACCTCCGCTGGGTTCTCTTGAATTCCAACGAGTTTCGTTACCTTCCGTAATGCCACGAGTTTACTCGACTCCGGTGGCATCTCAGCGGAGCCGGATTTCAAGTTTTGCGAACAACTTTCAACTCTCTCAAAAGGACCAGCACGATGACGAAGGGTTGCCAGGACTACAGGTTCAGTCGGCGAGCGATGCTTGGAGCATCTGCCGCCACGATGATGGGTTTCCAAATTCGAGATCTTCTGGCGTACGCCGGAAAAGATCACGCGGCGAAGGCCGAACACGTGATTTTCTTCTGGAACGGCGGTGGAATGACTCACCTGGACACGTGGGATCCGAAGCCAGGCCGTCCGACTCAGGGCGAGTTTGAGCCGATCAAGACATCCGTGCCTGGGATGGAAATCTCCGAGATTTTCCCGGAGTTTGCTCAGCAGATGAAGGATGTGGCTTTGATTCGTTCCATCGCCGGAACGAACGGTGATCATGGCCGCGCGACGTACAACCTTCGCACGAGCTACCAGCAGTCAGCGAACCTGACTCATCCAGGTTTCGGCTCGGTCGTGGTCAGTGAGAAGGAATCGATCAGCGACCTGCCATCTTACGTTTCGATCAGCGGTCGTGCGTCGGGGGCCTCGTACCTTGGTCAACGCTGTGAGGCTTACTTCGTCGGGTCCCCTGGTGATAAAGACCCGTACCTTGCCTTTCCGGAAGGCATCACGAAGGCTCGGGGCAATAAGCGGCTGGAAGTCCTCGACCGTTTCAACGGTAAGTTTGCCGGCCGCACAACGAGTGACGAGCTGACGGCGACGAAGACTTCGGTTGAAGACGCCGTTCGTCTGATGCGAAGCCCGGCTTTGAAGGCTTTCGAGCTGGACAAGACACCGATTCCGACACTCGAACGTTACGGCGACAATCCGTTTGGTCGCGGCTGTCTCGTAGCGAAGCAGCTTGTCGAGCAGGGTGTCCGATTCGTCCAGGTCAACCGCGGTGGGTTCGACACTCACAGCAACAACTTCGAAGCCATGAGGAATCATGGTGAGATCATGGACCCGGCGTTGGCCTCACTCTTTGAAGACCTTCGCGAAACGGGCCTGATTGACAAGACGCTCGTTGTCATGCTCAGTGAATTTGGTCGTACGCCGAAGATCAACGATGACGGTGGACGTGATCACTACCCATCAGTCTTCAGCTGCTTCATGGGTGGCGGCGGAATCAAAGGCGGCCAGGTCATCGGTTCGTCCGACAAGGACGGATATCAGCCGGAAGATCGTCCAGTTCGTGTTGCGGATCTGCACGCGACGCTCGCCCACGCTCTTGGAATTGACCACAACAAAGAGGTCATGACTCCGCTGCAGCGTCCGATGAAGCTGGTTGATAACGGGGCGCCGATCAAAGAACTGTTCGGCTAGACCTTCTTGGAGTGACAATTCAGAAGCCCGGCTTTTCCGTAAAAGCCGGGCTTCTTTCACGACAATCTCTGTGTTTTTGAGTGTTTTGATGAGTGCTGCTTCGCGATGGCTCGCCAGATTGACTGTGCTGCCAGAGCGGTTTACGTTGAATGTCGCAGTCTATCCCACCTTGCGTTTCCCGCCTTTTCTCTTAACGGTTGAATTATGAAACGGGCACGCCCTGCTGCGCTCGTCGCGGTCGCTGTTTTCTGGACCGCTGCATTCGTCGCCACTTCTTTCTCGCTTGCTCAAGCGCCTCCGGTGCGTAGCTCGATCATCGAAGATCGCGCTGCAGGGAAGCTCATCGAGGCGGGCGATGCGCGGCTGGAAGCGGATGAGGGCCGCAAGGCTGTGGAGATCTGGCAGTCCGTCATTGAGCGGTACCCGGGGAGTCGCGTGCGATTTCAGGCTCACATGCGACTGGGTGATTACTTCCTCGAACGTGACCGCGCTTACGACAAGGCGCGAGTTCAGTTTGATCTTGTCGCTGCGGAAGAGAATCGCGATGAGGAACAGCGTGCTGAGGCGACGCTGAAAATGGGCATTTGTTTTTTTGAGGCTCGGAATTTCGGCAAGTGTTTTCAGATCATGCGGCAGGTGATTGAGCTGTACCCGGTCTCTGAGCACGTCAACCAGGCTTACTATTACATTGGACTTGGACACTTTGAGCTTGGTCACTACAGCCGGGCCATCGACGCTCTGGAAAAAGTCGGGACTTCACTCGGAAAGAACGACAGTCGGATCGAGAAGGTCGAAGCAGGTAAGCGGCTGTTCGTGAAGATTGAAGACGCCGATCTGGCGGCGATCGAAACTGGAGCGGCGGTCAAGGTGCTCTGCCAGGCGAGCAGTGGGGACGTTGAAGAAGTCGAGTGCTACGCGGTCGGTCGGAACGTTCGCATCGTACTCGGGAGTGTGATGACTGTTCTCGGCAAGCCGAAACCAAAGAACGGAATGCTCGAAGTCAAGGGCGACGACAAAGTCGAAGTTCGGTACATCGATCAGCACACCGCTGACAAACAGTTTGATCGCGAGGTGATCTATACGGCGAAAGTCGTCGGTGACGCGATTGTGGCTGTCACGGATGGAGCATTTGCTGAGACTCTTCAGGGAGTTGTTCTTGGCAAGTCGATCAACATTCAGACTCACGATGCCGACCGCGATGTCACTGACAATGCCGATCAGATTCAGGTGCGGGTCGAACTGCTTCGGGCGAAGACCGACGAAGAAATCGAACAGGAAACGATCGAGCTACTCCAGAAGACCACAAACTCTGGTGACGCTCTCACTGAAGGGGACGAGCAACCGCAGGTTGACCGGTATCGGAAGATTGACGAGGCGACCGTCGCGCTTTCCGAGGTTGTCATCGTCGTGCCTGAAACGGCGCAAGAGTTTGCTCCCGCCGGCGCGGCACCAGCTGAGGGGGCGACAACAGCCTCGCCTGCTGAAAAGGCAGGCTCGGCAGCCGCTGCTGTTGATGCGGCTGTCTCAGAAACCAAAGTCGTGCCGACTGGCAGTCGAGAGAAAGCTGAGCCGGACGACTCTGTCCATTCAGGTGTGTTCCGCGCGACGCTCGCACTGGTTCGAGCGGAAGAAATTGTCGCCGGTGACGCGGCTTTGCAATCTTTGCCTGGTGATATCGTTCGGGTTTTCTACGACGACGAAATCAATACTTCGGACAACGCAGTTGTCGTCAAGACTGAGGTCAAGTGCATCGAAGGAAACCTGGGAGGCGTTCGTGTCACCCGAACTCAAATTTCCGACCGTGAATTGCGTGTTCGAACCCGCCTGAAGACAGCCCACGCTTTGACGAATATCGGTAATCGATACAAGGAATTCGGACTCAAGAAGAACGCAGACACGAAATACGCACAGGCTCTCACGCTTTGCGAAGAGATCATGACTGAGGCCCGACAACTGGGAGGCCGGTTGCTCGAAGAGACTTATGTGCAGCTTTGGACGATCTATTTTCAGATGGATCGGCTCGAACTGGCCGCGGCGATGGCTCAACGGTTGCAGCGGGAGTTTCCGAATTCTGGCTTTGTAGACGATGCATTGCTTCAGCTTGCGGACGTCGCGCGAGAACAGGGGAATCTCAATCGCGCCATCGGAATCTACACTCGTCTTGTGCGGATGGAATCCAGCCAGCTTCGTGGTGAAGCTCAGTTTGGAATCGCAGAGTGCTACGAGAAAATGGCGGATGAGCGGGAAGATGCTGCCGCTTCACAGCTTCAAGATCGGGCGTTTCAGGAATACAAAAAGGTCTTTGATCAATTTCCGGATTCCGGGCGAGTCGGCGAAGCCGTCGCTCGAATGGCCAACTACTACTACAAGCAAAAGGATTACGCCCGGGCCGTTGACACGTTCGAAACGGTACTCAGCAATTATCCGGATGCGAAGTTTCTTGATGTGATTCTATTTAATTACGGTCGCTGTCTTTATCGAATGGATCGGCGAGCCGAAGCGCGGCGTCGGTTTGATCAGCTTATCGGCGACTACCCGGAGAGCGCCCTCGCGGCGGATGCCCGCAAGATTTCGGAAGCGCTGGTGAAGGCAGGATTCTGACAGGATTGTTTTTCTGCAAACGAGCGACTGCCGGGCACTCGGCATATTTTTGACAAATAACGAAGTGGCCCACTCTGGTACCGGGTTACGACAGATATTGACTCACGACGTTCCCACTCATTCTCAGGAATGAATTCATGAAGCAGTTTTTCAACGCTTTGTTACTGGGCAGCCTGATTGTTTCCGCGGTGCCGGTTCTGGCTCAGGAAGCAACGATCGACGACGTCAGTAAAGAGGCGACTCGTCTTGAGGCTGAGCTCGGAAAATACCGTGACTCCGCGCCCGAAGCGGGCAATGCTCTGTTCGCATTAACTGAGCTCTACCACAGCAACGGGCGATCGTTCGGGCTGGTTCGATCGGCTCATCGGTTTACAGCGGCGCACGGGACGGACCCGCGACATGCGCAGGTGATGCTCCGATTAATGGACGGGCTGGAGTCTCTTTCCAGGCACAAAGAGTTTTCTGTCCAGGCTCGGCAGTTTCTGACACGCTACCCGAAGGCTCCGCAGGTTGCTGATGTGGAAGCCCGTCTCGCCTACACGCTTGAGAAGATGGCGGAGAAGGAACGGTCTGCGGTGACGTACCGTGATCGGTGGCACCGTGAACCGAACGCGAACGGGCGTCACTTTGGTGTCAGTGCTGTTCGGCTTTTCGCTGAAGCAGGTGGGAGTTCAATCGCCGAAGGTGCGGCCCTCGCCGAAGAGATGTTCGACAAACTGCCGAAAGATGAATTCGCGAAGCACATCGGATTGCGGTCGTATTACGAGTACCGACGAATCAGCCAGTGGGCGAAGGCGAATGTCATTGGAAAACAACTCGTTGCGTCGGGACTCTTGAAAGAAGCGGAAGAGCGGCGGGAAGTGATGCGTACGCTGGCGGAGCATTACGGCTATCTCGGACAGCACTCTAATGCGGTCGAGATGCTCAAGCAGGTCAGAGCGATTCGTGACGATCAGTGGGCTCACTACTATCAGATTCAACGAATGTATGAGTCCGCCGCCCCGGCTGCTGAGCTGGAACCGGTCGTCAAGCAGTACCTCAACAATTTCAAAGAACGGGAAGACCGTTATGAGCGGATCGCGCTGCTGGCCCTTGCCTGGAATCGCGACAAGGACCCTGCGCGAGCGCTGGCTTTGTTCCGCACGTTGCTGCCGGTGCTCCCTGCGACTCACGGCGTCGCGTCGTACTTTGTTTCGCTGAATGGCACCGAACCAGCACAGATCCAGAATACTGAGCAGGCGATTCTGGCGGCCATTCCGCAGTGCGAGCAAAAGAACCCGAGCCAGGTCTGGGCTCTTCGTTATTACCTCGGTTTTTCCGTCTATCGCGACCAGATGAAGGACAACGCCAAGGCGAAGCAGGTGCTCCGACAGATGGTGGAAAAGTCGCCCACGAATGACGGGCATGTCTGGAATGCAATTTCGTGGCTGCTGACGAATGCGGAATCTGATGCCGAGTTTCAGGGTGATGTGGCGAGGATTCTTAAAGGACGCCGCGACAATATTCACTGGGCGAATCTTCGAAGCTATCCGTCAAACTGGCTGAAGTCGGCAAAGAAAACGGCAAAGAAAGACGAGCCTCTGCAGAAGCAGGCCGCATTCCTGGAGGTCGAGCTGGAAAAGGCCGATCGCGATCCTGTCGTGCAGTTGATCTCCGATATTCGCCGCGGACCGTATGACGCCAGAGATGCCAACATTCGGGACGAGATGCTCAAACCGCAGAACTTCAACACGTTGACGCTCGAAGTGAAGCGATATGTCCTTTGGGATCACGGCTACTACCACCAGCACTACTCGCCGCGCGAAGAACGGGCCGAGGCCGCGACGTATTACGGGCAGCTCGTGAAGCTCTTCCCGGACGACTTCAATTATCGATACGCCTATCTCCAGGCGGCGACCGATTACAGCCCACCGGAAGTCGCGAAGGAAGCATCGATAGCCGTAATGGCAATTCCGGCAATCTCGAACAATGGTGACGTCTGGCGGCGTCTCCTGATCGCGGCGGAGCGGAATGAGGATCAGAACCTCGCGCGTCAGGTTCTGGCGTATCGCAAGAAGTCCTGGGACACATTTGGAATCGATCACTACTACGCGGCGACGCTTGGCGACTCACTCGTGCGACTGAAGATGGAGCCGGAAGCGATTGCGCTCTGGACCGAGTCCGCAAAGCCAGGCCTGACCGTTGCCGATGGTCCCGAGTGCGTCTGGCGGCTGTTCCAGAAAATCGAAGACCCGCAAAAGAAGATTCAATTTGCTCAGACGCTTTTCGCCCCGGACACCGATTTCCACGGCCGCTATGCGGGCTGGCTCGCCGATACTCAGCTTCGACTTGGCGATCTCAACGGATTCGAAAAGACCTTGCGGGAGTCGCGGAAGCGACAGCTCGATCGCGTGTTCCGGGCAAGTGCTCTGGATGCCTGGTCGCTGCACTACATGCTGCACAACTATCGAAGCAGCCACGCTGATTACCGGGTTGATAAGGAAAAAGAAAACACTGCCGAGAATGTTCTGAAAGTCGCCAGGGTCATCGCTGACATGGACTTTGACTGGCCGTCGGCGCAGGGACAGTTGATCCTGCTTGAGGCAGAGGCACCGGAACAGCGCAAGCCGATGGACCGTCAACTGGCCTGGCAGCGAGTGACTCGAACACTCTATCCGGACTCCCACCGATGGGACCAGATGATGCCGTTCGCACAGCAGGCCATCACTCGGCAGGATTACGGAATTGCCGCGACACTGCTGACGGGCATGCTGGAGAACCTCACAACAATCACCGATTCGCAAAGGCAGCAGGGCCGAGCGATGATCGGGCAGTGCTACACACGACTGGGAACCGTCGGCCTGACGATTGACGAAAACAGCCCGATCGCGCCGCTGCTTCAGGCGGCCCTTTACCTGCGGCTCGGCGATGAACGACTCACGCTGGAAACATATCTTGCGAACAAGGCACTCTTTGATGAGCACCGTGATGAAGTGCCGGTCGATCTGCTTGTCTTCGTGTGCGACAGCCTGATCGCGGCCGGTGGTCAGGAGAATAATGACAAAGTCGAAGACATTCTTCGAAACTGGATCATCAAGAACAGCGAATCAGCAACCGTCGACGAAAAGACAAAAGCTCAGATCCAGTTTCTGCTGGCGAAGAACTTCTTTGGAGCTCGTCGATTCGACGTGGCCCGCAGCGAGTATCAGACGGTCATTAACCGGTACCCGACGACGAAGTTCGCCACCGAAGCGGAATTCGGAATCGGTGAGACGTTTATGTCGCAGAAAGTTTACGACCAGGCGGAAGCCGTTTTCGAAAAGCTCGCGAGCAGCCGCGATGCCGAAATTATTGTGCGAGCGGAATTCCTGCGGGGCGTTCTGGCTCATCGACGAGGTGACAACGACGAGGCACGCGACATCTTCCGGGTTGTTCTGGAGCGGGTGCCAAATATCGAGCTGGCGAATCAGGCGCTCTTCAATCTCGCGGAAGTCTACGGAGACGAAGAGCGGTACATGGACCAGTTGCAGCTTCTGATGACCGTTGGCCGGCTGGGTCGAATCAGCAAGCGGCAGCATGCTCCGGGTTTTCCGTTGTCGATTGTTGTGCAGGACAGCGACCTTGGCATCAGTCGTGGTCACAACCGGATTCCCGTCATCGTCCGGACTGAACCGGGTGGCGACGAAGAGCAGATTTTCCTGACCAGTGGCGGCGCCGGCAAAGGTCTCTTCCGAGCCGACGTTGATACGGAACTCGGTCCGGTGTCGAAGGGAGACAACGTCCTTCAGGTCAGCGGTCACGACACAATTCGCTGCGACTATCCTGAGCAGTTCAAGGCGGAATTCAAGAGCGTTCCGCTCTCCGACGTTGAAATTCGAATCGCTGCTGATGCAAGTTTTGAAGTTGCCAGTAGCAAAATTATCGACATTGAAGAGGAAACATTCAGCGAGCGGCTTGAGAGGGAAGAGCGTGAAAGGGAGCTCGCCGATGCCCGGCAGTCGTCGCAACGGCCGACGAATCAGATCAAACCGGGCAATCCGATCTATCTTCGAGTCAAAGACGGCGACCGCGATCTCAGCGATGCCGCCGATACAATTGTCGCGAAGCTCGTCGCGGACAGTGGCGATCAGGTTCAGGTGACGCTGACGGAAACGGAACCTCACTCGGGTGTGTTCGAGGGCTTTGCGAAGAGCGGCGAACTCCCCGCGGGAGCACTCGCCACCGACACGGCGATTGACCACAGCCCGCTTATGGCGATCGACAAAGATCCGAAAACTTACTGGCTCAGCGAGCCGGATGGTGTGACGCCAAAGCTGCTGACCATCGACATGAAAGACCTTCACACGATCTCGCGAGCCCGCTTCAGTGTGCCGGAAGGCAGCGAAAACCGTCCGGTTCGAGCAGCACTGCAGGCCAGTTACGATGGCGAGTTCTGGTACACCGTCGAGAGCTACCCGCAGGTTCCAGAGGTGGCACCGCTCACCGACAACTACGGCACAATGCAGTTTCGGCAGTATTCCGGCAACGTGACGAACATCACCACGTGGCTGCACGTGGAGAATCTTGTCAGCAAGGGAGAGGCGTCTGCACAAGGAGCAGTCACTGATGGACAACTTCGCTGGCAACGACCGGAAGATGACAAAGAGGCTCCGAAGCAGGTTGCGATGGTGTGGTTTGGAAAGTTCGTGCAACGGAAGCCAGGAGCCGTTCGGTTTCATGTTCAGGGATTTCGGACAGCGCTGGCGGTTGACGGCCGGCTTGAAATGCCAGTCGCAAATGGCGGGCAAACTGTCGACGTCTGGCTCGACGCCGGACTGCACGACCTGACGATCTTTTCAGCGGCGGCGGGAGGAACGCAAGAGGTTTCAGCATTGCGAGTTCGCGCTGACCTTAATCGGCAGAACACAGCACTCGTCCCGTTCCTGACATCAGACTTCGATTTGACCGAGGCCGCAGACCTCGTGGCAGCGGAAGCCGCGAAGAAGGCAGCGCCGGTTGTTGCCGTCGCCGCTGCGATTTCGGTCGACCTCGAGAAAACCGAGTTCGTTAAGAAGACCGAGCAGTTCGGGCTGCATCCGGTCGGCGAAGTCAAGCAGGTCGGGTACTGGCAGGCTGTTGAGGATGTCGCATCATGGGAAATCGAGGCGGCACCCGGCGTCTATGATGTCTGGCTGAATTACGCGACCCAGTCTGGTGGCTCGCAATTCCGTATTGAGTTCGGGACGCAGCACATTTCTGGCACCATTCCCGCAACGGGTAACTGGACGACCTTCAGTGATCATCGATTCGGGACAGTGTCCGTTGATGAATCCGGCAAGACAAAACTGACGATCCGTCCGGTTGAAATTGCCAATGGCGGGCTCATGAATCTTCGCAGCGTCGAGCTGCGACCGGCGGACGGCTCGCGACTGATTCTTTCAGACGCTGCCTGGGATTTTCGTTTCGACCCAATCGACGTTCGCTACACACGATTCGTCATCAATGAGTATCTTGGCGAAGCAGTCGCGGTCAGCCACGTCGAGATTTCGAAAGATGGCACCGCTCCGATCATTCCGACCGAAGCGGATGTGCTGGCTCTTTCGCAGAACTCCGTGCTGGAAATCGCCGGTGGCGACGTCGTGACAGCGAGCTACACCGATGAGGTCACGCAGGTGAACTCGGGCGGATCGCGGCTACTGACCAGCAAGCTTCAGGCAACTTATTTCAACGGCTCGGTTTCTCCGATCGCCTACGACTTCGCCCGGACGAACAACGGCGCTGTCGCGACCGTGCGTAAACGGCTGAAGCGAGTCGATCCTGGCGAACGTGTTGTGGTGGAGATTCTTGACTACGACCGCGATGTCACAGTGACTCGCGATAAAGTTGGCTTTGAGGTCAGCATCAATGATGGCGAGCCGATTCAACTCGTCGCGACAGAGACGGAAGAGAACTCGGGTCTCTTCACGAAAGAAGTGGATACCTCGGCGGCAGTCGATGGCGACAAGCTTGTCGTCAAGACCGGAGACCGGATCAACATCCGCTACCTCGATGAACAGAACACGTTCCCGGGGCACTCGGTTCCGCGTGATTCGGTCGTCTACGTGACTCGCCCGACTGAGGGGCGGATTCGAGTCCTGCAGTCTCGATCTCTGCCGAGGCCTGCCGATTCGACGGCGCCGCCCCGTTTTGTTTTTGATCCGCCGGCGGAAGATGCCGAAACGACGAAAGTGGCCTTTGAGGCTCCGCTGACTGTTGAAGTCGTCGACCCTGATTCGGCCAAGGACAGTCTGAGCGAAGTAATCGTGACAGTAACGACTTCAGACGGTGCCACAGCCGACGTTCGCTGCGTCATTTCGGGAGCCTACACACCAGTGCCGAACCAGGATGCCGCCGAGTGGGCTTTGGAAGAAGGCCGATTCATCGGCCAGATTGTGATGCAGCTTGGCAGCAAGGGCAGCGCCGGTGTGATTCCTGTGACTTCGGAAATGCCACGGAACCTGATCGGTGGCGGGAAGCTCGATGAAGAGGAAGAAGGCGGGATGTCTGAACTGGATCGCGGACTTGTCGCGCGGGTGCTCAACCTGACCGGTAAAGATCGCCTTGAAGCCATCTACAAGGATGAACGTCGTCCTGACGGCAAGAAGCTCGCTCTGTCCGGATTCGGCCGTCTGATTTCCAATGGAGTGCTGGCCTCGGTGGATCGTGATTACGAAAGGCCAATTGAGAGCCTTCACGTCGGGGAAAAACTCTTCCTGATGGTCAGCGATGCGGACCGCGATTCGTCGGACGAGCGGGACACGGTCATCGTGGTGGTGACTTCCACGCTGGGAGAAAAGGAAGACGTTCCGCTTATTGAAACGCTCGCTCACAGTGGGGTCTTCACGGGATCGTTGACTCTGAAGTCGAATCCAGAGCCGAAGGTCGGAAATCTCGACGCGGCGAATCCGATTATTGAGACTTACTTCGGGGACAAACTGACGGTGACGTACCTCGACCCGGCCGCGAGTTCCGAAGATGGCACGCTGGAATTGACGGCCGAACTCCCGGTTGTCATCGGCACCGACGGACTTGTGTCGGCCTTCAGTAAGACATTCAAGAATGAAAAGCTCGCGGTTGAAACGAAGTTTCATATTGCCGAAAGCTACTTCGAACTCTTCAAGAGCCACAAAACTCTCGGGCGGTCTGAGGAAGAGAAGACAGATTTGGCCGCGGGTCGGCGAGTTCTGCGGGAGGTCATCGAAGATTTTCCCGATCCGAAGTATCAGCCGCGAATTCTGTATCTGCTTGGTCAGTTCGCCCAGGAGCTCGGAGACACGGATGAGGCAACCGACGCTTATGAGCAGATCGTGCGGCAGTTTCCAGATCATCCGCTGGCTGCGGATGCTCAGTACAAACTGGCTCAGGCACACGAAGAGTCGGGAGATTTCGACGAGGCCCTGGAAGCTTACGTGACGCTGGCTGCGACGTATCCGAAGAGTCCTCTGATTGCCAACGTCATGATTCGAATAAGTGACCACTTCTACAAAGCCGAAGAGTTTATCGTAGCCGCTCAAGTTGGTAAGAAGTTCCTGGAGAAGTTCGAGGGACATCAGTACGCGTCGCGAATGGCATTTCGCGTCGGGCAGTGCTTCTTCAAGTCGAAAGAATATGCCACAGCCGGCGGGGCGTGGGATGAATTTGCGAAGGACTTTCCGGACGATGCCTTGTGTGCCGACGCTCTGTTCTGGTCGGGCGAAGCGTACCGTACCGGCAACAATAATCGCGAAGCATTTCGCCGCTACAACCGATGTCGCTGGGACTACCCCGCGACGGATGCTGCGAAGTATGCTCGCGGTCGGCTCGCGCTGCCGGAAATGCTTCAGCAGTTTGAAGCGGAAGCCAACAGCGTTGAGAATGGCAACTGATTTTTGACTTAAGACTTGATGCGGAATTCAGAGTTCCCCGCAGGAGGCGGCTTCTGCCGCCTCCTCGATTTTGACTTCGCTTGACCCACCGTTGATCCTTACCGAGCTGATAATGTCATTTCTTCTTTATCTGGCCCTGTTACTTGGGCAGGCTCCTGATGGCGCGAGTGCTCCCGCCGCCCCCGGCAAAGCTGCACCCGCCGAAAAGGCCGCACCCGCCGAGGAAGGCGATGGAACAGAGACACCGGAGGTTGACGAAGCCGGCACGGGAACGGACGGCGGGATCGACTCGGGCGAAGAAGACGACACCGAAGAGCCTGGCGATTCCGATTTCATGATCATGCTGATGGAGATGCTGAATTCAGGAGCCCTTGGGTTGTTGATTCAGGGCGGCTGGTTCATGGCTCCAATTCTTCTGATGGGAATCATCGCGGCAGGTGTCATTATCGAGCGTTTTCGCAGTCTGAAGATGCTCACCGTGGATTCGGGGGCAATTCGCGGTGAGGTGCTCACGCTGCTGCGTGAAGACCGCATTGAAGAAGCGCTCACACTTTGTGATCGCGAGCAAGGTCCCGTGCCTGCTATTCTTGCGGCAGGACTACGGAAGTTCCTCGTCATGCGTCGCCTGAGTTATGATCCGGCCAAAACCGAAGAGCAGGTTCTTAAGGCGATGGACGATTATGGTGTCCATGTGGTGGCGGCTCTGGAAAAGCACCTTCCCGTTCTGGCGACGGTTTCCAGTGTGGCTCCGATGCTCGGGTTTCTCGGCACGGTGGCGGGCATGATCACCTCCTTCGAGGACATCGTGGCAAAAATGGGCGAGACCAATATCGTTGAGTCCGCCGCAACGGGTATCAGTGTCGCGCTGCTGACGACGGCGTTCGGTCTGATTATCGGGATCCCGGCTTTCATGGCGTTCAATTATTTCTCAAGCATCATCAATCGCTTCGTGCTGGAAATCGAAGAGTCGGCGACGGAGTTGATAGAAGCGGTGACTCTGCAGATTGCTCTTGAGCGAGCGGATTCTGAAAACCGCTGATTGCCAATTCGCCGAACGATTGCGAACGAGGAATCCGACGTGCGGAATTCACCATGCGTGCTGGTCATCCAGTATCTGGCTTTGCTGCTGTCTTGCTCGCCAGTTGTCGCTGCCGATCCTGAGCAGACGCCAAAGCTTCCGGCACTCGTCGAAACGACGGTGAAAAGTTCGATCGACGGTGAGGGGCAGGCGGTGCTCTTCTGGGCTCCCAAAGTGGCCACGCAAGAGAAAACGCCGCTGCTGGTTTTTCTGCATTCATGGAGCGGCAATTACAAACAGGACAACAGCAAGTGGCAGGAAGAAGCGGTTGAACGAGGCTGGATTTTTCTGCACGCGAATTTCCGAGGCCCGAATAATTCTCCCAAAGCGTGCGGTTCGAAGTTTGCACGGCAGGATATCCTCGACGCGATGGACTTTGTGGAGTCACAATTTCAGGTGGATGGTGAGAGAGTTTACCTCGCCGGGACTTCCGGTGGCGGTTACATGGCGATGCTGATGGCAGGGCATCATCCAAAGCGGTTTTCAGCGGTTTCTGCCTGGGTCGGAATCAGCGATCTCGCAGAGTGGTACCGCTTCCACACGAAGGATGGAAAACCAGCCAACTATGCACAGATGATTCTTAAGTCGCTCGGTGGCCCGCCAGGTGAAAGCGCGAAACGTGATGCCGACTACCGGGACCGGTCTCCGTTGTTTCATCTTCACAACGCTGGAGATTTGCCGATCGATATTTACGCCGGGGTGCAGGACGGTCACACCGGTTCGGTGCCGATCGCACACTCGCTGAAGGCGTTCAACGTGATCGCAGCGGCCCACAAGACTGAGCTGATTTCTGATGAGGAAATGTCGCAGTTGTGGGAGTCGAAGAAACTCATCACTCCCCTTGCGTCAGACAGGACACCGGACAGTGATCTGACGCGCGGAATCCTGCTCCGTCGGATGAGTCGGTCGGCCCGCGTCACGATCTTTGACGGAGGTCATGAAGGTCTGCCCGCGCCCGCCTGTCACTGGCTTAATGTGCAACGACGGTCGGTCGCTCGCACAGTCAGGTAACGGTCGGATGTCGGAGGGGTTAAGTCGCCCGACGCCGCGGTGTCTGGCTTGCTCATATTCTTCTGTCCCGTATCCTCTTTGACTTGTCAACACTAATGAATATGCGTATGGTAAGAACTCGGCAGGGATGCGAGCTATCAAGGTTTGCGTGATCTGCACGCTCGGGGGGCATGAGGTGCCTCAGGTTGGCGTGGGGGCACGTCGATGTAAGCTTCTTGCGAAGAGCTTAACTCGACAGGCGCAAAGAGTTCTTTGTTTCTTTTACAGCGAGGGCATCGCACTATGAACAGCAACACTAAGCTTGCGACATTGACATCGCGGCAGCGGGACATTTATGAGTTCCTGAAGGACAAAATTCTCAACCGGGGATACGGTCCTACAGTGCGGGAGATTGGAAACGAGTTCGGAATTCGTTCGCCGAACGGCGTGATGTGTCACCTGAAGGCACTGGAGAAAAAGGGGCTCATTACACGTGAGCCTCACATGTCTCGCGCGATTCAGTTGTCAGACAAGCCGTCGCGTGCGACAAGCGTCGACATGCTTGGCCAGCTTTCCGCGAATACGCCACTGACAGCCGCGAAGGAAGGTGAAGTCGTTGACTTCATGGACGTTTTCGGAAGCGGTGATCACGGCTGCGTTAAGGTGAAAGATGAATCCTGCACTGCGGACGGAATCTGGAAAGATGATTTCGTGATCATCCGCAAGCAGGGTTCGTGTCGCGATGGCGATCGAGTCCTCGCGCTGGTCGACGGTCGGAATGCTGTCCTGCGGCGTTACTTCACCGACCCAAAGGGTGTTCGGCTTGAGCCGCTCACTTCGAACAAAAAACCGATTACGACGAGTGCCGTTTCGGTGCTTGGTGTGATTGTTGGAGTGGTTCGGAAGTTCTAAGCCGTCGTCAGTCGGCTCGAAATGGGATGCCGGCGAGATGCCTGTCCTCGCCTGGCTTCCATTTTGGAATTTTCCCCGGCTTGATTCTTCGCTCGACAAGGACCGCCTCGTCGGTTCGTCGCCATCGCCGGTCAAGAACTCCGGTCTGTTGGTGCCCGCCCGCTGCTGACTGTCTGGTCGGCGCAGTCACTTGCTTTGAAGCAGGTCTTGACGAGTTACTGTCAAATGTCGTGTTTGAGGGTTGCTGGTTCAGGCGGCGGTTTCT
>ERZ891418.324-NODE-324-length-17119-cov-8.031001_pt1 | contig 17119 bp, 9 predicted proteins | sample MGYA00521236_ERZ891418 | MGnify/ENA primary metagenome ERZ891418 (study PRJEB32303, sample SAMEA104408696) | aquatic metagenome | biome: Brackish water; feature: Chemocline; material: water | place: Baltic Sea | collected 2014-10-18T10:34:00 | depth 100 m ... | reverse complement strand
GTTCCTCGCCGAAGTACTGCAAATTCAGCTGTGAAACTTCGCGCCCCCTCTGGGTTTACGAGGACGGCGAGCCTGGCATCGAAGCCGCTCGCCGGGCCGGAATGGAGTGCGTCGACATCCGGCCCTGGCTGTGAGGCGGCGTCTCTGGGGCAAAGGAGCGGGTTGGAAATAACGTCCCGTTTCTCTGGGAGGGCGAGGCTCCCGCCGAGCCGTTGATCGCGAGGGCAGCGCGGCTCGGCAGGAGCCTCGCCCCCGGTACGCGGTCCCGGATCGGGAACTTATTTCGAACCCGTTCCTGCAATGGACGAGTTCGACGACCCGGAAGGGGCGAATCAACCGGAACCCGCAGGGTGCAGCAAAACGCAGACTCGCCTGGATCGACTTCACTCAATTCTGTAATGTCACCATTCCTGCGGCGGTGAGCCAGCGGCGGTGAGCGGGACACGACGACAGTCAACCTTGCACTGGGAGCAGACCATGACAGACGGACTGAATCGACGACAGTTTCTCGACGGAGCCGCGGTAACGGCAGCGGCAGGGTACGTGGTGAGTCGCGGTGCGGCGCTGGCTCAGGATTCACCGAATGACAAAGTCGTCGTCGGTGTCATGGGGCTCAGCCGAGGCAAGTCGCTCGCCCAGCGGTTTTCTCAGCAGCCCAATGTTGAGGTGAAATACGTCTGCGATGTCGACAGCGATCGTGCGGCGGCCGGAGCGAAAGTGCTCGAGGATGCCGGCAAGACGACGAAGCCGATCGGCGACTTTCGAAAGATGCTCGACGATCCCGAGCTCGACGCGCTGGTTTGTGCGGCTCCGAATCACTGGCACGCTCCGGCGACGATCCTCGCCTGTTCGGCCGGCAAACACTGCTACGTCGAGAAGCCTTGCAGTCACAACGCCAACGAAGGCGAGCTGATGGTTGAAGCCGCTCGCAAGAACAAAAGCATTGTTCAAATGGGAACGCAGCGTCGCAGTTCGACTTCGATTCAGGCCGCCATGCAGTTTATGTGGGACGGTGGGATCGGCCGCGTTTACCACTCGACGTCGTGGTACGGCAACGTTCGCGGCACGATCAACAAAGGCAAACCGGCTCCCGTCCCTGGCCATCTGGATTACGACCTGTGGCAGGGCCCGGCCCCACGTGTGCCGTATTACGACAATCGGATTCACTACAACTGGCACTGGTTCTGGCAGTGGGGCAATGGTGAGCTCGGCAACAACGGCATCCACGCGCTCGACCTGTGCCGCTGGGGTCTGCAGGTTGAGTACCCGATCCGGGTCGTCTCAGCCGGAGGTCGATACCGCTTCGACGATGACCAGCAGACGCCGGACACTCACAACGTGGCCTTCGAATTCGAAGGCGGCAAGTCGGCGACCTGGGACGGCCTGAGCTGCAACCGCCACAGCAACGACTTCGTCACGTTCTATGGCGAGACGGGTTCACTCGTGGTCGATGGCGGCGGCAACTGCCGGGTCTATGACGAAAAAGACAAGGTCTCCAAAGAGTTCAAAGGGAACCAGGGCGACGTTGAGCACATTACGAATTTTGTCGCGGCGATCCGCAGCAACGACCCGAAGAGCCTCAACCAGGAAATCCTGTCCGGCCACAAGAGCACTCTGCTGTGTCACCTGGGGAACATCGCGCACCGCACCGGCCGCACGCTCAACTGCAGCAGCGAAAACGGCCGCATCATGGGCGACGAAAAAGCGATGGCTCAGTGGGCGAGAGAATATGAACCGGGCTGGGAGCCGCAGGTGTAATCGCTCTTCCAATTTGAACTCAAGATACCCGCTGTGTGAAAACGCTCTCTTCCATTGATGCTGACGAGACGGTTGCTGCGGTCGCGTCTGCGCCGGGGCCGGCGGCCCGCGGGATCATTCGCGTTTCCGGATCGGACACGGTCGAAATTATTGCCGCGCTGTGCGGCCTCGACCGAAATGAAATCGGCACGGCCGCGCGGCGTTTCGAATCAGAGATCGCGCTGACCGAAACCGCGACGCTTGCGGTTTCGGTGTTTCTCTGGCCGACCCGTCGCAGCTACACCGGGCAGCCGATGGCCGAGCTGCATCTGCCCGGCTCACCGCCGTTGCTGGAGCTCGTTCTGGAAGAACTGTTTCGGCGCGGAGTGCGGCCGGCGCGGCGCGGTGAGTTCACTCTGCGATCGTTCCTTGCCGGGCGACTCGATCTGACGCAGGCAGAGGCGGTTCTGGGAGTCATCGACGCGTACGATTCGGACGAGCTCAAGACGGCACTGAAACAACTCGCTGGCGGGTTGTCTGGAAGAATCGGTGAGATTCGCAGCATCCTCTTAAACGTCCTCGCCGATCTTGAAGCCGGACTCGATTTCGTTGAGGAAGACATTGAGTTTGTCTCGCAGCAGCGACTTGTCGAGTCCCTTTCGGAGTGCCGCACGACGGTCGCTCAGCTTTATGAGGATGCCGACACGCGCATGCACTCGACGGGTCGGCTGCGAGTTGTTCTCGCCGGTCTGCCGAACGCCGGCAAGAGCACGCTGTTCAACGCGCTGACCGGTCGCGACGCGGCGATCGTCTCGGACGAAACCGGCACGACGCGCGACTGGCTGTCGGCGCCAGTCATGTCCGGCGAATTCGACGTCGTCGACACGGCCGGCTGGGAAGAGTCGCTCGCCGTCGACAGCCCGGTGAACGGCATCTCCGCCGCAGCACAACAGCAGCGCGACGAGCAGACTGTCGAGGCAGACCTGATCGTTTGGTGCTCGGCGGCGAATGCCACGCCCGCCGAGATTGCTTGCGACGCGGAAAAACAACTCGCCCTCGCGCAGCGGAATCTTCCCGTGCTGCCGGTGCTCACAAAATCGGATTGCCAGTCGAATGAGGAATCGACTTTGGCCAGCATGCCGCCCTTCGGGCCGGCTGCGCATCCGGTTTCGGCGGTCAGTGGTGAAGGAGTGGCCGGGCTGCTTTCGCACATCGGTCGGCAGTTGCAGGAAGAGCGCCGCGGCAGCCGACAGCTCGTCGGGTCGACCGCCGCACGCAGCCGGGACAGCCTGCGGCAGGCGGCGGAGTTGCTGGCCCGAGCGATCGATGCCGCGCAGCTCGCCATCGGCGACGAGCTGATCGCGATCGAAATTCGCGGGGCCCTCGACCATCTCGGAGAAATTGTGGGAGCCGTCTACACCGACGACATCCTCGATCGAGTCTTCAGCCGATTCTGCATCGGCAAGTAGGGTCACTTTCACATCCTGCGCGGCCCGGCGACTTGACGCCGAACGGGATGGTCGATCATCGTCCCGAAGTCCTGCGAATTTCGATCGGAAAGACACGCCTCCATTGAAGGAACCACTGATGAGAAGCCTCACTTTGACTCTGGCCGTCATGTTGACGTTGGCCTGTTTCTCTACTTCGTCCGCCGAAGACCTCAAGAAAGGTGACCGAGTCATCTTTCTGGGCGACTCGATCACGCAGGCCGGAGTCGGACCGAAGGGATTCGTTTCTCTCGTCCGCAACACAATCAACGAGAAGATCGAAGGCGTTGAGGTCATCGGCGCCGGGATCAGCGGAAACAAAGTGACTGACCTGGAAAATCGTCTTGAGAAAGATGTCCTCAGCAAAAAGCCGACGGTCGTCGTCATCTACATTGGCATCAACGACGTGTGGCACTCGATTCGCGATCGAGGCACGCCGCGCGACCGGTTCGAGTCCGGCCTGAAGGACATCATCGGGCAGATCAACGAAGCCGGAGCCCGCGTGATCCTCTGCACGCCGAGCATGATCGGCGAGAAAACCGACGGCTCCAACAGCCTCGACGTGATGCTGGAAGAATTCTCGGCCACGTCTCGCAAGGTGGCCGTCGAAACGAAATCGCAGCTGTTCGATCTGCGAGCCCGCTTTCTGAAGCACCTTCGCATTCACAACCCGAAACAGGCCGAGCGGGGCATCCTGACATCCGACACCGTCCATCTGAACGAAGCCGGTAACGAATTCGTCGCCAGCTGCATGCTGGAAGCTCTGGGAGTGAACCCCGTGGAACAGAAACAGATTCTTCGCCATGTCGTCCTGTTCAAATTCAAAGAAGACGTCACCGCCGCTCAGATCGACGAAGTGACTCTTGAGTTCGCGAAGCTGCCGTCAAAGATCGAAGCCATCGTCGAATTCGAGTGGGGCACCGACGTCAGCGTCGAGGGGAAATCCAAAGGTTTTACACACGCCTTCGTCGTCGGCTTCCGAGACGCCGCAGGCCGCGACGAGTACCTGCCGCACGCAGCTCATGAGGAGTTCGTGAAGCTGGTCGGCCCGCTGCTTGATGACGTTCTCGTCTTCGATTTCCACGTCGGCCGTTAGCAGCCCGTTGAGAAACTGAAGTGGCAGGGCCTCTGCGTCGGTCGTTTAACGTTGAGCCGCAGGCGAGAACTTCGGAGGCGGAGCTCGCAATTAACCACCGCGACATCGCCGCCACCATCGGATTTGTTTCCACAGCGCCGTGACTGGCCGTGACGGGGCAGGGGCCACTTACAAGTACCGGAGCCAATCAATGCGGTTTCTCTTCGCTGTTGTCCTGCTTCTCGCCACATCTCACGCATTCGCCACCGATCGACCAAACGTTTTGCTGATCACGGTGGACGATATGAACTGGGATTCGGTCGGTGTCTATGGCTGCCCGATTGAGGGCATTACTCCGAACATCGATCGGCTGGCCAGTGAGGGGATGCGGTTTGAGCACTCGCACGTGACGATTGCGATCTGCCAGCCGACTCGCGCGGTCTGGATGACAGGACGGTATCCACATAACAGCGGAGCCCTCGGTTTCAATCCGATCCGGCGCGGAGTGCCGACTCTCGTCGAGAAGCTTCGCGACGAGGGATACCACACGGGACTGATGGCCAAGCACGGGCATGTCGTTCCGACTCGAAGTGCCGCCTGGCACGAGATCGTGCCGGCGAAGGAGCTCAAAAACGGTCGCTCGCCCGAGCACTACTACAAACGGGCGAAGATGTTTCTTGACGGGGCGCAGGAAGCGAAGCGTCCGTTTTTTCTGATGGCCAATGCCCAGGATCCTCACCGGCCGTTTTACGGGAGTGCTCAGGAAGAGGCGTCAAAGAAGAATGACCGGAAGAACAAAGCGGATCAGTACGGCGGCGGGTTTCCGGATGCCACTCGCATTGTCCAGCCGAAGGAGGCGGACATCCCCGGCTTCCTGCCGGACATCCCCGACGTCCGCACAGAGTTGAGTCAGTATTTCACGTCGGTCCACCGAGCCGATCAGGTTGCGGGGGCCGTGCTCAAAGCACTCGACGAATCCGGCCAGCGCGACAACACGCTGGTGCTGTTTCTTTCTGACCACGGCATGCCGCTGCCGTTTGCCAAGACGAATGTCTGGCGGAACTCGACACGAACTCCGTGGATCATCCGCTGGCCGGGCGTCGTCAAACCGGGATCTCATGACAGGGCTCACTTCGTGTCTGGAATCGATCTTTGCCCGACGGTGCTCGACGCGCTCGGCCTCAAGCCGCTCGACGGCACGGATGGAAAATCGTTTCTCGGCGTGCTGAAGGGCGAGGCGGACTCAAGCCGAACGGACGTCTTCACTCATATCAACACGATCGCCAGCAAGCGTGACTACTCGATGCGAAGCGTGCAGAATGCCCATTACGGGTACATCTACAACGCGTGGGCCGATGGCGAGACTTCGTTCCGAAACGAATCGCAGGCCGGGCTGACCTTCAAAGCGATGGTCGAGGCGGCGAAGACGGACAAGGCGATCGCCGCACGAGTGAAGCACTTTGTGTTTCGCTCGAAGGAAGAGTTTTACGACTACGAAAAAGACCCCGACGCGCTGCACAATCTCATCGATGATCCTGGCCAGGCCGAGCGGATTCGCGAGTTCCGGCAGCTCATGCAGAAGCGCATGACCGAGTCTCGCGACCCGAAGCTCGAACAGTTTCAGAAAGAGATTCTGACCGCGTCTTAGCCTCACGAGAAAGACATGAGCGATGACTCGTTTCCCGCCGCCGAAAACGAATCGGCGGACGACCTGACGAATGATGCGAACCGGGGCTCACGCGAGGATGACGAGACGCCGTCCAGCGCGCTCGCCGCTGGCGGGTTCGTTTCTTACGAGGACATTGCCAGAGAGCTCGGCCCTTTCACCCCGCCGCCAGACTTCGATCATGGCGACGAATTTGAGGCCAACGTTCCGCGGCCGATTCCGAAGCGGTTGAAAAACGGTTCGTACAGCCAGCGTCGCCGCACAACGGTCAGGACGCTGCTGATCTTTGGTGTCGGCTGCTTTGTTTTTGCGCCGATGCCCTTTGTCGTCACGATCAGCAACTACATCCTGCCGCTGGGTTATCTCGAATGGATCGGAGCCGTGCTGATCCTGTTTACCATCATCGCTTACCTTAAAAACCTGTTTTCATCGGGCCTTTTTGCTTACGTCAAAACCGGCCAGCCAATCGTTGGCCGAATCCTCGTGCCGGCAATTCAGAATGCAGGTAACGCGGAGCTCCCGATGTTTCGACTGGCGGCCGGCGTCGAGTATCGGCATCCGGAAAACGACGCTCAGATGTTTGCCACGTGCGTCACCGAGGGGCAGTGGGGAGCCAGCGACGTCGAGAAGTTCTCACAGGACTTTGATCGGGGCGAGTACGTCACACTGGTTGCTCAGCCGGAGTCTGTTGAGGCGACGATCAAGCTGTACGGCTACCTCGGGCTGGACCCGGAACGGGAGTACGTCTTGAAAAACGGGCGACCGATCAAGGGAGTTTCCCCGACCACCGCATTGTTGATTTCGTTTGCGATTCTCGGCGCGCTCGGGGTGCTTCTCATGGGCATTCACGTCGTGCTGACTTCAGTTCCGGACGGCGGAGCCCCGTGGAAATTTGTGGCGGCAGCGGGAGCCGGCCTCGTCGGCGGACTGGTTCTGTGGTTCGCCGGACGACGAAGCACGCGGTCGGCCGAGCAGGAAGTACCGGACGCCGGGCAGACGGCAGCCGATCCAGCGGCAATTGACGAAGCTGTCACGGACGGAACAAAGAAAGCCGGACCGATCGTCTGCGGATTCATCGGGGCTCTACTCGGCCTGTTCGGGCTCTGCATGCTGAATTCAACTCTGGACGGTTCGAAACCGGTCTACGAGGACATCGAGGTCATCAATTTCTGGGAGGTGACTCATAACGGAATTATTCGGACCTATGAAATTGAGTATCGATCGCCGCGAGGCGGAAAGCACAAATATCACGCGACGGTGGAGGACATCAATCGGCTTCAGGGCAGAGCCAGCTTCGGGCTCGACAGTGGAGCAGCCGTCATAGGACGCGGGGCCGGCCGGTTTGGGCTGCCGTGGACTCAGGGCATCTATCCGATCGTGTGGATTGACCAGAGCGACGTCGAACAGCCCTCGTCGGTGGCCGTGAAGATTCAGGTCGCAGGCGAAGGCGAGCTGCTGACGATGACGCTCACTCCGGTGATCCTGACTGACGACGACGATTTCAACGTGCCGAATGAACGGCTGGCGAAAATGGCCGAGGCGAGGCTTCCGACAATGCTTCCGCCGAATGTTCAACTCGTTGGACAGGAGGCTGTGCAGTTGCAGTGACAACCGGGGTCGCGTTGACGGGACGCGCCGGAGCGGCTGCCTAACGAAAAGAGCCCTCGCAACTGCGAGGGCTCCTGGCGTCTTCAATGCTTTACAGCCGCTGTAGTTACTGCGGAGTCGCGGCTCCCGCACAGCGGATGAAGTGGTCGTGGTCGATGTAGACCACTTCCTGAGTCTGATCGGTGTGCGTAAACGGGATCGGCCAGTCCGAGCGGATCGTCTTGTCGTAATAAATCGTGCACTTGTAGTGGCAGTGGTGCAGCCGGGCCGGGCCGACGAGCGGGATGAAGCGGCACTCATCAACCCGGTCGACGATTGGTTCGATCACGATGCGGACATTGTTGAGTTGTTTCTCGGCGATGAACGCAAACCCGCCTGCTCCCTGTTCGCTCGGCGGGAGAGATCGAATGACCTCGTCCGGGCTTGGCGGGTCCAGGCAGTACAGCGGAGCGTTGTCGCCCTCAACCGGATCCAGAATTGGAACGCGGCCATACCGCTCTTCTTCGTGGTAGGTGTCTTCGATCATCTGGCTGTAATAGGGGCTGACGGGAATCAGCGGCGTCGTTCCCCAGAACCGACCAAAGAGGAAAGCCGTTTCGATCGCACCGGCTGCGAGTTCGCAACCGGTCATGCTGACAGAAACAAGGCACAGTGCAGCGTAAAGAGAAATCCGTTTCATCAGTCTCACTCCGGGGGGCCGGACGCGCCTCGCCACAGGTGGAAGGCATCTGGGAGACTTATCGATCCTGGACGGTGATAAACTTGTGAGAATATGCCGGTTTTATCGATTGTCGCGACAATTCGTTCGATCGAATTCGACTAACGCTGGACTCGGCCGGAGCCGCTGCCGCCCATCAGAGATTCAATTTCCCCTCGGGTTGAGTAATTGAAATCGCCCTTAATGCTGTGCTTCAAACAGCTTGCGGCGACAGCGTAGCGAAGCGCCACTGCGGAGTCCGCAAGTTCGGGCGTGTTCAGCGCGAAGATCAGGCCGCCCGCGAAGGAATCTCCGGCCCCGACTCGATCCACAATATTCCGCATTTCGTAGGGGGAGTAATTTCCGTCCGTATTAAGAGGTGCAAAATGAGCGGCGTCAACAGCCGCGTCGAACAACATCGCCCCCCAGTTGTTGTGGCTGGCCGAAATGCTCTCTCGGAGTGTGATGGCGACTTTGGAGACATTGGGAAACTTCTCGACGATCCGCCGCGCGACGGCCACGTAGCCGTCCGTGTTGATCTCGCCCGATTCGACGTCGGACGACGGTTCGGAGATGCCCAGGCACAGGTCGGCATCTTCTTCGTTGGCGACAACGACATCGATAAACGGCATGAGGTCATTCATTGTCCGCCGGGCCAGCTCCACGGGCTTCACCGAACTGTCCCACCGCCACAGCTTTTTGCGGAAGTTTAAATCGCAGGAAACCGTGAGCCCTGCTGCCTTTGCGGCTTCGAGTGACGCTCTGGCCGCCTCTGCTGCCTGCTGGCTGATGGCGGGAGTGATGCCCGTAATGTGGAACCAGTTGGCCCCGGCGAAGGCTTCCTCAAACCCGTATTTCGAGGGGGTTGTCAGGGAAATGGACGACCAGGAGCGGTCGTAAATAACAGCTCCGCCCCGCTGATTGGCTCCCGTTTCGACAAAGTAGATCCCGAATCGTCCGTCCGAAACGCGCCGCACCAGCGAGGTGTCGACGCCGAGTTTCCGTGCCTCCTGAATGAGGGAATCTGTAATCGGGTTGTCGGGGAGAGCCGTCAGAAAAGCCGATTCTCCCCCTTGAAAAGCGATACTGACAGCCACGTTGAGCTCGCCGCCACCGAAAGTTGCTTCCAGTCGGCCAGGGAGAACCTGTCGCACCCGCAGGTTTTCCTCTGGACAAAGCCGCAGCATCACCTCGCCGAATGTCACAACTCGCATCAGTTTGCTCCAGAAATCGAGTCGCCGGGGTCTTCCGGCCTTTGTTCCAAATGCCAAAGAGGGCCATCTCCCGGATGATATCCGCGGAATTTCTCAGCAGTAAATCGTTACAGGCAAGTGTCTTGCGAAAACCTGCCAATTAAAGACGGAATCACCGGCCAAAGAATCGCCGGATTACGAAGCAACTCTATAGGACCATTACGGCGTTCTTCGCCGAGATCGTTCCGGGCCGCCACTGATCTTTTTGCGGCGGTTGACAAGGACCGGCTTTCTGCGGTTGTTTCGAGATTAGTTGTGCGGTGACTGCCCTCGCTGGGCACGACAATCTCGGGGCGGTGGCTGCAGCGGCCGGTCCTTTTTTTTTGCGCTTTGCACGGCTTACTCATTGAGCGTTGTTCGAACGAGGTCTGTCGCGGTGCTCTCAGTGGCAAGTGTCGACCGGTGCCGCGGAACAAACGCGGCGACCACTTCGAAGTGCTGCTGCCTCACCGCCATTCGCAGCAGGTCTTCTGCCGACAGAGTCATTCGGCCCGCTCGTTTTGTGAGCGGGATGCGGACTCCGCCAAGCCCTTCGTAGGAACGGTATACGACTTCCGTGCACACCATTCGGTCGGAGCGGGTGAAGTCGAAATCGAAGTCGTACGATTTGCCGTCGTGGAACAGCGCCCGTCCGATGGCCAGTGTCACGTGCTGTTCGCTCAGGCGAGGGCGGATGACCGTGATTGCGTCGGCGGTGAAGGGTGAGACCAGGGACCGGATCCAGACGCCGTCTTTCATCGCCTCGACGACTCGCCCGGGCTCGTTCGAGTCACAGTCCAGCAGGCGGCTCCAGCGGGACTTTCCGTTTTCGTGACTGGCGATTCCCAACTGCTCAAGCTGAGGTGTCTGGCCGATGTAAAACGCCGCGTGAGGCCAGTAGCCAGGCAGAAAGTAATTCGTAAACGCGTGCTCCTTGCGGTTTACAAAAACGTCGCCGGGCCGCACGAGCTGACGAATCTGCTGCGCGACATCGTCAGGCAGTTTCGGTGAGTGTCGAAGATGCGTGTACTTATCGGCGATCAGACTCGAAACCGCTTTCTGCAGACCGTAAAGAGCCCGGCCGATCAGATCGCGACCGGCCGTTTTCATCTGACGGGCACGAACCCGCAATCGATCGACCACGTACTGCTGCAGGGCAACATCGTTGAGCGCGTTGACTCGCCGAACAATCTCGATCAGCGGTTCCAGCTCGGTGTTTCGCGCGAGTTCGACAAGAGCACTCTCATTCTGATTCCAGAAATCCCGCGCGTGGTACAGGTGCCAGGCGTGAACGGGACTGGTCAGCGAGGCCTGAATTCGATCGTACGTCCCGCCGGGAATTCCAAAGTGTGGTTCCGGCTCGTTGAGCTTCTGCAGAACCACCGGGCGAGTGCTGCAGTTCTGGCGGAGGAACCAGGCCGCATCGACTAGAACCAGAGCTCCCGCCCACGCGACGAGAAGCGCGGCCGTTCTCGTGTTTCCGGTACTCTCATCCGCGTTTAAGTCGGTCTCGCTGAGCGACTCGGCGTTACGATGCAGCGTCACGACGAGCTCGATCAGCGCGTTTCGAGGTTGCCAGTACGACACCAGAAGCTGACGAATCTGCTCGTCTTCTGTCGGAGTAAAAAAGCCGCGATGGCTTGCCGTGCCTGCTGCCAGCATCGGAGCAGCCACTGTCTTGAGCCGCTCAAAATGGCTGGCGACGCCCAGGACCGTTCGAGCTCCGCTGACAATCGATTCAGGAAACATGCCGATCCCTCGTCGCGGTTACTCGATCGAGCCGAATTTCAGCGCGTAGAGGTCGGCGTCCTTTAAGGTGAATCGCAGGCGAACTGTTTTGCCGGCCAGCCGGCTGACGTCCTGTCCGGTCTTCCATTCGACCGAGCGGTCGATGGCGTCTCCGAAAACTTCGGCGCAGTCGTCGAGCGTGAAGCCGGGGATGGGTTTGCCGGCGGCGTCCTGAATTTCCACTCGGATGCTGCCCGCGGCGGAAGTGGCGAAGTTCAGGGTGAGGCGGTCGCCCTCGAATTTCAGCGGGCGGGTGATGAGCTCTCCGCCTTTCCAGCCAGCGTTGATCGACACAAAACCGTCCAGCCGCAGCGTGTAACGACGCATGGCGTTTTTGTCACCGGTCCAGGCGCCTTCGGAAGCGTACAGCGAGAGCTCGTTGGGAGCGTCCGGCAGCGAAGACTTTGTTTCGACGGCGTGCCAGGCGATGTAGTTGTGGCCGTAGTTCCAGGTATCGGTTCGCTCGGGGCCAGGCCTCAAAAACGCTTCGTTCCAGCGGTCAAAGTGGATTCCGTTTCGGCTGGCCATGAGCAGCCCTTCGGTGAGGGCCGTTCCGTAACGCAGGTTGGCGGCGGCCCTTTGTTCGCGATGTTCCGGTTGCGGGAGAGCTCGCATGGACGGAGACCAGCCGCGCTCGACGTACCGCGTCGGGAAGCCGATCAGGATGTGAGGAGCCCGGAAGTACGGTCCGATCTGATTCGTATAAAGGTGCTCGACGGGCGAGTCCTCGTAGGTCAGGTCGGCCTCGTCACCCCACGATAGAAAGTCGCTTGAGGACGCCATGCGGATCGCGCGGAAGCCGGCGGGCTTCCAGACTTTGCCCGTCGTAATGCCCTTCGTGAAGGTGCGGAAGTAGGCTCGGTATCTGCCGGCCGTCTGGTCCCAGAACGCCAGATTCTGCGAATCGAACGCGCCTTCGGTCACGACCGGTTCCTTCCGCATCAGCGACCAGTGGACTCCGTCTGGCGATTGGAATGCGAACAGTCCGCCTTCGTGTGCGGTCCCGGCGAGCGCTTTGAAACGGGACTCTTTCGGGCAGTTCGGATTCGTGTCGAGGAACGGGGCGAAGTTGTGGACGCCGACTCCCGTCCAGATGATGTTGTTCTTCTTTGAACCGCCATGCTCGAACAAACCGAGGTCCGGTTTCTCCCAATGAATTCCGTCGCGGCTTTCGGCGTAGCAGTAGACCTGAGCGCCGATTTTGAGCTGTGCGTTTTCGACGCCAAGCGACGAGCCCCGGTGGTACATGCGGTACAGGTCGCCGTCATGAATGACGCTGTGGTAGCCGCTGCCGGCCCCCTCCCAGGGAGCGTCGTGGACGATGGCGATCTCGCGAGCGACCGGGTGATGCAACTGCCGTCGGGCGTTGACCAGCTTCTCAATCAGATGGCCATCGACAAACAACTCGCGTCGGTTTCCGATTTCGATCGGCTCCTGAGCATTCGCGAGAACGGGAGCAGCCAGCAGTGCGAGAAGCAGGGCGAATCTCATGATGTCTTCCGAGAAAAAGGTCGGTTTCCGGCGAAGCCCTCAGGCGGAATTCTGAAGGTATCGCATCCAGGTTCGTGCGGCTACGGATGGAGTCCTGCGAATCCCCTTTTCACGTCGAGCCTCACCGTCGAGAGCTCACGCAGCAGGTCTGAGGTTCCGGAGATTTCGAATCCGCTCCTCAGCAGTTTCGGTGTCTCCGCGTGAACGACGGATCGCTGAATTCGCCAGACGATTTTCGACGTGGTCCGGTGCCGTTTTCTCAACATCCTGGCCAATCTTGTGTAGCGATGGGCCGGCCGGTTGCGTTTTGTGTGCGATCTCTCGATGCCGATGTTGGACCTGTTCAGGCCGCTCGTTTGTGGATCTCCCCGGAGTTTCGCGGAACTGTGTCCGGAGTCCGGTCGTCTCTTCCAGATCCCGACGTGGTCCGAGAAAACAGGCGTATTGATTGCGATTCGGCCGGATTCGCGGGATGATGGTCACTCGTTTTTTCATGGAACGTTCAGTCGACTGCCCACGGTGGTCGACCGCGCGGCGTGCTTCGAACCCCCAGATAATCGAAACTGCGCGAGGAGCCGTTACAGCTGGCCGTTTTGAGGCTGGATGTTTCGGTTTGTCAGTTGACGCTGGCTGCTTGACCCCGTTGTCGAGCTCCGCGTCACGATTGCGTCTGGTGATGTGTCAGTTGACTCGGGCTTTGCAGGAAAGCCCCGAATGTCGGGAGCATCAGCGCGGCCGACTGAATCGGAGATGCGGGCCTGGTAATTTGCGTTGTGTGGGCTGGAACCCACCGATACGGTGGGAGTTCCGTTATTCCGTAGGCTGACAGACGAAATTCAGGGGCGCTTTCTGCGCAGGTAATCCCTCTTTTTTTCAGGGTTAAAAAATGCTGTTTACCCCGTGGCTGACGACTTTTCGTAACCAGGTTCGTGCTCGTTCCCGACGAAAGGCTCACCGGCGTGAAATCGGAATGCCCACACGGCTGAAACCGGTTTCGATCGAGCTGCTTGAGAATCGGACGCTCCTGACGGGTCCGGGCTTCGTCTCGGTCAGCCCGAACATCGGGCAGTTCATTCAGGACGGCGATCAGCGGACGGAAGTCCCTGAGGAATTCATTTTCCAGTTCAGCCCCGGACAGGCGATCGACACGTCGACGCTCGGAGCGATTCAGGTTCATGCAGCGGGGCATGACGGACAGTTCCGCCCGGCGTCGACGATCACCGATTTCGGGACTGGCGGACAGGCCGTTCTTCGACTCGGAACGCAGCGCCTCGGCACCGACGAGAATGGAGCGTCTCTGACCATTCAGGCGGCGGACAACAGCGGGAACGGGCCGACCGTTGCCGTCATTCCAGCGGCGAACGAGATCCAGCAGATTGATATCGGCAGCCAGATCACTGGCGGAACGTTTCTGCTGCGGTTCAGTGGAAGTAACACCGCTGCGATTCCGTTTGACGCGACGGCGGCCGTGGTGCGCACCGCACTCGAAGGGCTGACCTCAATCAATCCGGGCGATGTGATTGTCACCGGTGGCCAGCTTCCGGGTACCCCGATTTCGGTTGAGTTCGCGGGGCAGTACGCCAAAACCGACGTGCCACAGATGTTCCTGTTCGGCAATGGTCTGACGAATAATGAGCAGCAGTCCGTTTCGCTCACTGGAAACCCCACCGGCGGCTCATTCTCGCTGTCGCTGACCGATGCGGGTGCCGGGATCAGTGGCACGAGTAACGCCATCGACTTCGACGCGCTGGTGCAGAACGAGCGTCAGTTTGTGTCGACGACGGGATCTCCGACGGGTGGAACATTCACACTCAACTTCAATGACGCTGGCGGGTCGGGGATCAGCGGGACGAGTGGTAACATTGGTTTCAACGCCTCCGCGGCCGCCGTTCAGACGGCGATCGAAGCCGGCATCCCGGCTCTGATTGGCAACATCCTGGTCACCGGCGGAGCACTTCCCACCGAAGTCCGCATTGAGTTCATTGGGGCGCTTGCAGGGCAAAACGTCGCGTCGTTTACGCTGGCAGCCAACGCGCTCACCGGTGGCACAACTCCCTCGGCAGTCGTTCGCACGTCCGAGTCAGTGCGAGGTGCACTCGAGGCGGGAATCCCGGCTCTCGCCGGCAACATCCTGGTCACGGCCGGTCCTCTGCCCGGTTCGGTGACGATCGAATTCACAGGAACACTGGCCGATCGCAACATTGCCACGTTCACCCAGGCCACAAACAACCTGACGGGAGGCACCGCGCCGGCAACTGCAATCGTGACCGTCGCGAACGGAAACCAGAGTGCCAACGGGATCACGACTCTCCGGACGGGCGGCGCCGATCAGATCACACTGACGCTGGATTCCAATGCGGCGAGTCCGACGACGGCCGGATCGCTGCTCAGTTATCTCGCGACCGATGCGGTTGCCAGCCAGTTGCTGACCGGCGAACTGCTCGAGGGCCTCGCCTCGACGGACATTTCTGGAACGCCTGGTGAGACGAGAATTCTCGACGGGGCCGGTGCGGCCTCTGTCGTGACCGATCTGGGAACCGGCACTGATCTTCGCGTTGAGATTACTGCAGACGCCGCCGGTCCGGATGGAAATCTGATTTCCGTCCAGTTGAACCGACAGGATCGAGGGGCGGTCAGCGCGACGCCACAGGTCACGGTCACGGGCAACCGGATCCAGGTCGTCCTCAATGATAATCCGGGCGCGCAGACGACCGCTCAGAATCTTGTGACCGCCCTGAATGCGAATGCCGGCGCACTGATCAACGCGACGATCGAACTCGGCAGCGGACTGGAGATCGCCAGTGGTGTTCAGGACGGAACTCTGCTGCAACTGTCCGGTGCAGACGATGTTGTCGCCGCTGGATTCCGGGGAATCGGCGATTCCAGCAACGAAGTCCTGTTTCGATTCGCGGAGCCGATGTCCGACGACCTTTACCGAATTCAGGTGGTCGGTGCGGGCTCATCGCCGCTGCTGAACAGTTTTGGCGAAAAGTTCAAAGACGGTGTGGACGAGATTCGCGATCTGACGCTGAACCTGGGTGGTCAGGTCACCGCCGTTGTTCCGCAGCCGGTCCTGCGAGACCAGGTTGTTACGGTCGGAGCCATCGCGAATGTCCGCGACGGGGACACAATCACGGTCGACCCCGGCACGAGCCCGGTGAGCTTCGCGACAGCGGCCACCGATTTCGGGACAGCCGGAGTTGCTGAAGTGACTTTCAACGCCGTCAGCGCCGGATCAGCGGGGAACGGCGTGACTGTTGTTGTGACGAAGTTTGACCAGGGAATGGCGGGTGCTCCGACCGTCAGCGTCGCGGGGCAGACTGTGTCTGTCATTCTGAACTCGAACGCCGGCAATCAGAGCTCGGCCCAGGGACTCATTGACGCGATCGCTGCGAATTCAGATGCCGCCGCTCTTGTGACGGCATCGTTCACCGGTTCGGGAACCGGGGCCGAGGTCATTACCGGGCCGGTCTCGACGACGGTCACGCTCGCTGGAGCTGTCGACCTCTTCACGTTCGAATTGAATGACACGTCCGTTGAAGCTGCGGGAACGGTTCGAACTGGCAACATCGCCATTAATTACGACTCAACGATTGCCACTCCGAACAGCCTCGCCACGCTGATCGAATCGGCCATCAACATGACGACGATGAGCGATCCGGATGTGACCGCGGTGGCGACGAACAACCGCGTCACGGTCACTGGCGGGGCCTTCGATGTCCGGCTCACACTGACTCAGCAGAGCACCGGGCTGAGCTCGCGGGCCGGAGGACTTTCTCAACGTCGCGACATCGTCAACGTTTACTTCACAGACGATGAACTCAACTCCGCACTCGTTGAGAATCCGGTTTTCTACCGACTGTTCGACACGAATGGGACATTCGCCCGGGACGACGGCGAAGTTCAGATTCCGGACAGCGTTGTGTATGACTCGGTCAATAATACGGCCACGCTGGTATTCGCGGCCGACCTCGCCGATGCGACGTACCGGCTGCGGCTGGGTGAATCGGAAGAGGCCAACAATACAGACGTGACGGCCGTCGAAGTCGGAACCGTCTTCGACGTGACCGAGTTCGTCGTGACCGCGCTGGTCGGCGATGACAATGCCCAGGGCCTGGCAGATGTCGACCTCTATGAAGTCAACATTGTGGCTGGCGGGACGATCACGGTTGGCGTCACGGCCAACGGTGGCCTCGACGCGATTATTCGACTGCTCGACGACACCGGTACGGAAGTCGATTCCGATGACGGCACGGTTTCAGGATCCTTTACAGACTCATTCAGCTTCACGTCAGCTGGTGGCGGAACGTTCTACATCGGCGTTTCGGCTGTCGGAAA
>ERZ891418.323-NODE-323-length-17130-cov-7.038653_pt1 | contig 17130 bp, 10 predicted proteins | sample MGYA00521236_ERZ891418 | MGnify/ENA primary metagenome ERZ891418 (study PRJEB32303, sample SAMEA104408696) | aquatic metagenome | biome: Brackish water; feature: Chemocline; material: water | place: Baltic Sea | collected 2014-10-18T10:34:00 | depth 100 m ... | reverse complement strand
CGACGACAATTCTCAAAAGATCATCGACATCGCGAAGGCTCTGCGGCTCGGCGCCGACGACAATTCGAAGCTCGTCCAGGACGCTTTCTATCTTCCCGGTTCGCCGCTGACCCTTGCAGTGGTTCTCAACGAGTCCGGGATCGAAGACAAGACCGAGTCCATCGCCGAAATCCGCCGGATCGCCGCGGAAGTGGGAATCCCGGAAGAAACGCTTCACATGGGCGGACGGCCCGTCGCCGGTTCGGCACTCAACGAGTCGGTCAAACGGGCCGGATGGAATCGCGACTATCCGATCAGCAATCTCCCGGGCCGTTCGATCATTCTGTTTTCCGGAATGGTCAGCATCGTCCTGTCGTTCATCCTGCTGCGAAGCATCGTGCTCGCATCACTGGTGATCGGAGTTTCCTACTACACCGTCCTCCTGACCACATCGCTGGTGCCGGCCTTTGGCGGCAGTATGAATATGGTCATCGTGGTGATGCCGTCTCTGCTGCTGGTGCTGACAATTTCCGGAGCGATCCACGTCGCCAACTACTGGCGGTTTGCGTCTCGAAACAGAGATGCCGATCCGGCGGCGTCAGCAGTCAAGCTTGCGGCGAGGCCGTGTTTTCTGGCGAGTCTGACAACCGCTTTCGGCCTGCTGTCACTGATGACCAGCCCGCTGAGTCCCGTGGCGGACTTCGGACTGTATTCGGCAATTGGCTGCTTCCTGGGACTCGGCGTCATCCTCTACGGGCTGCCGGCCATGCTGCGTTACGTTCCGGAAAAAGTCGCACGACCGACGGCGGAACCCTCGCCGATGTGGCCGTCGGTGGGACGCCAGATTTCAAAACGGCCCGTCACCATCGCCGTCGCCTGCCTGGTACTCTTCGGAGTCTGCTCGGCCGGTCTGCAACATTTCCGTACAGAGACAAAAGTCATCCGGTTCTTTCCGGACGGCAGCCGCGTCGTGCAGGACTACAGCTGGCTGGAAGAAAATATCAGCGGCATCGTGCCGATCGACGTCATCGTTCGATTTTCAGAGAGCGACCGCTTTCCGTCTGACGGGGGACTGTTTCTCGCCGAGAGGCTGGAGATTATCCGAACGATTCAGAATCGCCTCATCGATGAGCACGCAGACGTGACCGGCGCCGTCTCGCTTGCGACGTTTCGACCTGGCAAGACAAAAGAAGAACTGGTGGAACTGGCGGCCCGACGTAAGCAACTGATGGAGGGTGGCCTGGGCAAGGTTCAGGCCGCCATGCTGACGAAAATCGAAACGTCAGCGAACCAGTTGATCAAGGATCCGGATTCGCCAGGCAGCCAGTTTGTCACCGACGCCACTTCGAGTGCTCGGCTGGGTGACAATCTGCTTTGCCGGAAAGGGGACGAGCTGTGGCGGATCACCGCTCAGGTCAACATCATGACCGACACCGATTACGGTGAGCTGACTGCGGCTGTCGACAAGACTGTTCGGGAAGAAGCCAGCCGAGTAGCCGGCGCCAACCACATTGTGACCGGAATGGTGCCACTGTTTCTGCAGACTCAGGAAGCCGTGCTGCAGAGTCTGATTGAGAGTTTTCTGATCGCCTTCGTCGTGATCGGGGCCGTCATCTGTTTTCTGCTCGGCAGTGTTCGAGCCGGCCTGTTGACGATGCTCCCCAACGTGCTGCCGATCAGTACGGTGTTCGGTGCCATTTCCTGGCTTGGCATCCGAATCGACATCGGCACGATGATTACCGCATCCGTCGCGCTGGGGATCGCGGTCGACGGGACACTGCATTTGCTGACCTGGTTCCGTAAAGGGATCGCCAACGGGCGAACTCGCCGTGTCGCAATTTCCGAAGCGCTCGGCCACTGCGGCCCGGCTTTGTGCCAGACAAGTATCGCAGTTGGCATCGGCCTTTTTGTTCTGCTGCCTGCAGAGCTCTTGTTGATCAGCCGGTTCGGATGGCTGATGGCGGCAATGATCGTCACCGCCCTCTTCGCCGACCTCGTTCTGCTGCCGGCACTGCTCGCCAGCAAACTGGGATGGTGGATCATGAAAGCCGACGTGGAGCGGCAGATTGAGGAGGCCAGTGCGGTTTCGCCCCCTTTCAACGAAAGAAGGATCCCGGAGACCTTGAGCCAGTCGTCAGAGTCCGCTGACGTGGACGCGGAAGTCGCGGAAAAAAAAGAGCGAGCGCAACCGAAGGCTCCTCACATGCTTCGTTCCAATGAGGTGGCTCCTAAAGTCGAGCCTGGCAGCGAAACCGCTTAGGTCAGTTGGAAACTGCCGGACCGGGCACGTTCAATACGCAGCGGAATCCGATCTCTTTGGACCGCTCGTTCGCCCGCACTCCGTCGCGGCGGCAGACCGACCAGTCCGGGCCGTTTCCTTTGACGACCCGCAGTGCTGACGCCGACGGAGTTCGAGGTCCCATCCAGTTGCGACGTCGATCGACGGCGAGGTCTTTGAGCGTCTTGAAGCTGTCTTCGCGAAAGAAATCGCCAGTCCACTCGCGAGCGTTGCCTGCCAGATCAAAGACGCCAAATACACTTCGGTCATCCAGGTGAGTTCCAATCGGGTCGATCTGGTCGATCGTTCTCGGCTCTCGCCAGAGCGGACGTGAATTGCCCCACGGAGCGTTCAGGCCCTGCGGTCCTCTCGCGGCCTTTTCCCATTGAACCTCAGTTGGCAGCGCACCGCCGATCCACTCGGCATAGGTACGAGCATCTGCCCAGGTCACTCCGAGCGCCGGATGATCCGTTGGCCCGTCGGCGTTCAACGCTGCTTCGATGGGCTTACCGGCCACGCCGGCCTTCTGCCGAAACAGGATAAACTGCGCGACGGTGACTTCCTGAGCTCCGATGTAAAACGCATCCAGCGGCACCTGGACCTGAGGCCTCCAGTGTTCGGGACCGGAGTTACTGCCGACAAGACTTTCTCCGGCCGACACGAGGACCATCCGCGATCCGTCGGTTTCACTTTGAATCTCTGAGGGCACGCCGTTGATCCAGGGGGCCGTCTGAAGCGCCGCAAATCCGCTCGGCAGTTGGAATGAGCTTCGTGCTCCACCACCAGGTGCCGGAATCTCACCCTGACTCGTCACCACAAAACTCGCCGAGCTCTCACCCACTCCGGGAGCGTCCACTTCGAACTGCTCTTCCGGCTTCGGCCGAGCCGGTCCCAGTGCGGCATAATTGGGAAGCGGCGTTTCCGCTTCCTCAAAGATCGTGTCCGGGTCGACTCCCGACAGGTCGACTCCCGTCGGAATCTTCTCGTCTGTGCGGCGTGGAGCGAATCCGATCTGGCGTTCCTGGCCTGCTGCCGGACCGGACCGCGCCTGAGGTTGCGACGCGGCCGGCTGAGGCGGATCGTCGCTGCCACATCCCGTCAGCACCGCGGCGAGAGTTGCCAGGCAGACAACTGAATGTGACCGCCAGATCAGCCTCGCGAAAGTCGGAGTGCTCATGCTTTTTCCTCAGTGAGTCGGCGCGAATCCGCAGTTCATAGCCGACCCTGCACTCCGGTTGAAACCCGGTCGGCAACGAACCTCACTTCGCGGCAAGGCCGCCCATGTGTTCGTAAATCGGAAGATGGCGGTAGTAAACCTCCAGCGTCATCGTCGCCAGGCAGGTCATGTAAAGTCGTCCGCCACTTGCCCCATGGTTATCGGCAATGTCCCAGCTTCCGGCTCCATGCCCTTTCTTGACCTGAGTGGATACGAGCTGCTCGCGCATGACTTCGTTCCACTTATCCCACTCCTCGCCGCCCCAGTGATGCATCACCTGAGTCGCGTAGTAGTTGTAGTACATGTCATTTGGCTGGGGACCGCGTTTGCTCAAGTATTGAACCCCGGCGACCAGCGGAGCATTCTTTTTTGTCTGGCCAAGATACATGGAACAGAGCAGGCCGATTGCCGTCGTCGAGGCTTTCGGAGTTTTGCTGCTGTAGCCGAATGTCGATCCACCGTCGGGAGTCACGGAGTCCAGATACCGGCGAACCCCGACCAGAGTCTGGCCTGGTATGGCAAGTTTTGCCGCCTTGCCGCTGGCAAGGGCCATCACCTGCCAGCCGACCACGGAAGTATCCGCCGTCTTCATCTCGTCGGGTCGGTAGTGCCAGCCCCCGGTCTGATTCTGAGAATTCACGATGAACGCGATGGCGGCCTGGGAGGCATCCTTCAGACGTTTCGTGTCTTGAAACGCCTTTCTTCTCGACATACCACCGACGTTTTCCTGCTTGCCCTCCATCGCCTTCAACGTGGCTTCATTGAGGGCTGCGGCTTCCGACAGGCAGATCGTCGCAATTCCCTGAATGTACATGCCACCATTGCCTTCGGCGTCTGCACGCAGGTCGAGTCCGGCCGGAACAAGATTCGCATGATTGAGAACGTAATTGAGCCCAGCCTCAACGGATTTCTGGTGCTCACCGTCCAGGTGCGTATGACCGGCTCCCATGAAAGCGAGCAGGGCAAGGGATGTTGCTCCCACCGTGGACGCCTGCAGGCTGCCGGCCTGAGAACATGAATCGTCACAACCGACGTTGGTGTGGTTGAAACGCCAGCTCCCGTTCGGCAGCTGGTGCCGCTTGAGCCACTGCAGCCCGCCTGCCACTGCGGTTTCACTCTCAGCGGTGCCACCATACTTCGTCACGAGAGCCGTCTTGCCAGCCTGGCTGCGACCGCCCATCTCACCAGTGATCGGCGCGACATTGCTCGACCCTGTTTCCGACGGAGCTTTTTCAATTTCCACCATTGCCGGGGCGAGGTCGTTGACGTCAATCTGAAACTGGTCGTTCGTGTCTGTGATGACATCGGTGACCACTTCCGCTTTGGTCTCGTCTTCGATCTGGTCCGGCTGTTCCATGACGACTTCTTCGAGTTCGTCGTTTTCCAGCTTGTCGGACATCGACGTGACGATTTCGAAAATCTCTGATGCGTCGGGGCCCGGAACCACGATCCCGGCCAGAACGAGCAGCAGCACCGCATGCAGCCCCACGTTGACGAGCATCGCCTTGAGAGCTCGTTTTCTCTGCCGGGCCTGCTCTTCAGCAAGCCACTCTTCGTCGACATCGGCGACGGCAATCTCGGGCGGATCAAAGTCTTCCTCGTCTTCGCCGTCCTCGTCATTCAGAAATGATCCCTGCGGTTCGTCGTCCGAAGAGGGTTCATCGGCCGGCGGAGTTTCCTCGGCTGAAGCCACAGCAGGCCCGGTCTCCGGAGCTGGCGGGCTGTCGATGACCGCGGGCGGCACTTCAATCTGCGGTACGTCGGCTGCGACAACAACCGGAAGCTCGCTTGCCGCAACGTCTGATTCGCCGGCAATCGGTGGCGGGTCAACGGTCGGCACGGTCTCTGCTGCCAGCTCGTTCTTTGAAGATTCTCCCGCAGGAAGTTCTGGCGGAGGAACGATTGCGGACGGCGGCTCCGCGACAGCCTCGGGCGGAGCGGTTGGTGGCGTAACGGTCTCCGTTGGCGGAGCGGTCTCTGTCGGCGGCGAACCTGCATCGGCCGGCCGTTCCACTGGAGAAGCGTCCGTCTCGACAGCAGCCACTTCAGGTTCAGCGGCGACAACGGAAGGTGCCGGATCAACGACATCTGTCGGCGGCGAGGACTCCGGCGTTTCCAGAACGATCTCCGGTCTGGGCTCGTTCGACTTCTCACGCAACCCGGAAAGGCTTTCTTTCACGGTCGAAACGACAGCCGGCACGACGGCTGCCGCCTGCTCGCGCGCTTTTCTCCGTTTCTTCCTCTCCGTCATTCGTGTACCGGCTTCCGCCGATGTCGCTTCAGAAACAGGTCTCTCCGCCTTTTTCGGGACGGTTCCAGCAACAGGCTCGGTTCCGGCAACAGCCTCGACGGGCGCCGTGCCTGCAGCAGAAGCAGGGGCGGCCTCTACAGGTTGTTTGCTTTTCTTCGCAGATGGTTGACTCCGAGGTGCCTCAACCGGGTTCGCTGGAGTTTTCTCGGCAGCGGCCACCAGTGGCTGCGCGTCCGGCGCAGGCGGGGCCGTTTTCGTCGGCTTCTCCTGAGGAGCCGGTGAAGTCTGAGCCGAAACGTTTTTCTCAGCTTTGCCGGTCGATCCGGGAGGAGGTCCGGACGCGTTGAGCGATTCGTCGTTCAGGCCATTCTTGATTCGTTCCTGCCAGTAGGCGATCGCTTTTTCGTCGAGACCACTGGCCCGCTCGATGACCATTTCAACCTTCTTGTTGAGCGTTGGCAGCGTCGCCTCGACGGTAATGCGACCGTTCTTCGCATAGCGAAACGTCACTTCAACCGGCGTCTTCGCCGGCAGATTATCCGGCAGCCCGACAACGCTGCATTTGCCGATTGCGGTCGAGTTGTTGCCGCTGTCGTCACCACCCTCGACAACGTTGACGACGACGCTTTTCTGCCCGTCGCGAAACGTTTTGAACTTTGAGTTCGCGCGGCAGGGCAACTGAGTGTTTCGCGGAATCATGATCCGCCGCCGGTTGCGTCCGGTTTCCGTCTCAACGCCGAGCACACCGAGGTCGTGCGAGTTCACATTCTTGACGGTGATATCCGAAAACTGCGCGGTCGTCTGTCCGGCAAGAAGCGACGCGTAAACCGCCGCCCCATGAGCAACCGCCTCGTCCGGCGAAAGCGAGCGGTCGACCTTCAGCCCCGATTCCGTCTCGAGTGATTCCTGCACAGCAGGCATCCGGCTCGACCCGCCGACCAGAAGCAGACGCGAAACATCGCTCCACGATTTCTTCGCCTCACGCAGAACTTTTCGCACAGTAAACAGCGTCCGGTCGCGCAGGTCGCCGGTCATCTCCTCAAACTGAGCCCGCGTGATCGTCGTGCGAAGCTTGCATCCCTCGTGAGCAAACATCAGCGTGACTTCGTCCCGCGCGGTGAGAGCCCGCTTCGCGCTTTCGGCCTCAGCCATCAACGACTGCAGCGCGGACTCATCGACACGCGGATCGATGTTGTGTTCGTTCATGAACTTCTCGCCGACAAGGTCGACGATTCGGTCGGTCCAGTCGATTCCGCCGAGGTAGACATCTCCGGCCGTGCTGAGTGCCGTGAAGCGGTGCCCCTCAATTTCCATCAGCGTGACATCGAACGTGCCACCACCGAGGTCGTAAACAAGGACCGTTTCTTTGTCGCTCGCCGTTCCGTCGAGCTTCACGAAGCCCTGCTGAACTCCGTACGAAATCGCAGCCGCCGTCGGCTCGTTGAGAATGTCGAGCACGTCGAGCCCGGCCATTCGCCCGGCGTCTTCGGTGGCTTTCCGTCGCGGCTCATCAAAATACGCCGGTACGGTGACGACCGCTTTTTTCAGCGGGCCAATCTTCAGTTCCGCATCGTCGCGCAGCTTCTTCAGGATGAGCGCCTGAATGGCCTCCGGCGGAAGCGGCTCACCGCGGATGCTTTTGTGGTAAGACACGCGGCCCATGTCACGCTTCGCAAACTGTGCGACGCGTTCGGGTTCAAACTCGGCCGCCTTCGCGGCTTCCTTCCCGACGACAACTCCCGATCGGTCAAAGAAAACCACGCTCGGTGTCGTGAGGTCGCCTTCGGCGTTCATGATCGTCGTCGGACGACCCGACGCGTCGACCCACGCGACGAGCGAATAGGTCGTCCCGAGGTCGATGCCGACAACCGGTTCTCGAGTTTCGGCCGGTAAGCCTTCAGTTGTCGTTTTTTTGTCCGCCATTCAAACCCCCAACATCACAGCCAGCCCGCCGTGAAAGTACGCACGTATCCCAGTTTATTGATTCGGACGCGAATGTCGCTACCAGACGGGCTGCGACACCAATAATCCTTTCAGAATTGCCGGATTGGCTGGCAGCCCCCCTGGAGCCGGCACGACATGAACCGCACCGATTGCCCGAATTTCCTGTGAGGAAAATTCTGCAATGGCCGCAAAACCCGGCGATTCCGGTTACGCGAGCAACTCGATCTGCCGGTCCATCTCAGCAGCCCGGACTGACCAGGCGAATCGACTCACCACGGGCAATTCCGCAAGCCCGACTCGCACAAGGTCTTCCAGCCTGCCTGCCAAACCACTCACCGTGCGATCGTGAAAAATGTTCGCTGTGCTTTCACCAAGCGTCTCGGGATAAGCCAGATCCTGCGGGACGATCGGAACACAACCGGCCGAGACCGCCTCCAGAACAGCAATACCAAAGAACTCGTGGTCAGCTGTCGAAACGACCACGTCGCAGCCGGCGAGAACCTGCCAGTACTCCTCGCGAGACGCAGCGAAACCCCAATGATCAATTCTGCCGGCGAGCCTGTCTCGCGCCGCTTGAAAACACTCCGGGATTTCCGCGAAGGACTCACCGAGAACGCAAAGGCGAAGGTCGATGCCGCGCGATTCCAGTTCAAACAGCGAATCGAAAAACAGCTCGGGATTCTTGTCGTGCTCCCACCGTCCGACCCAGGCGATCCGCAGCGGCTCTGACTTCGAGCGGGCAACTCGCGGCACCGGGCAGGAGTCGATTCCTGGCGGTTGAACGTCGGATTTGGCTCGAATCGATTCAATGAGCTTCGGGTCGCCGTGGTCTGGCATTCGCTTTAGAAACTTCGCGGCCGCCTTCAGAAATTCATCGCGATGCCAGGAGGAGTTAAACCAGACGGCATCCGCCGCGAGGCAGGTCGTGAGATTGGAAAACGCAAAATGCAGATCTCGTTCCCGCTCCTCGCGGACAGGATAGGTCAGTTGGTTTTCGTGAAAGTACGCGACGGTTGGCAGATCGCGGACCCACTGCGGCGCGAGTCCGCGGAACTCGGCCAGGTTCAACATGTCGGTGCAGAAGAGCGCATCAAACTGAGAGATCTCGTCGAGAAATTGCGGCTCGTCTCGAAGCTGTCCGGAAAACGTCACGGCTCCGTGCCGCATTCGCCATTTCCATTTGCCTGGCGGGAGACTCAACACGGTGAAGTTGTGTCGGCTGTGTTTCATCCAGCCGTCGAGGAAGGCACGATGGCTGCCACCATGCCACGGATTCAGGGCGAGAAACCTCTTTCCGTTGCCACTCATCGTTTGCGCCGAACAAGGCCTGGCGTCACGTCGAGGTCCAGCGGCGCGAACCGACCTCGGCGAAGATGTTCCCACGCAATCGCCGCCATCGCCGCGTTGTCGGTGCAAAGCGACATCGGAGCAACATGCAGCTCCACGCCGATCCGCTTTGCCATTCGCTCCAGCTGACCCCGCAGCCGCACGTTGGCCGCGACTCCGCCGCCGACACAAAGGCGGTTTCGATTCCGCTGCCGCAGAGCCTGCTCACACTTCGCCACAAGGACGTCAACGGCCGCCGCCTGAAAGCTGGCCGCGATGTCTGCGATCCGCTGTTCTGTGAGCGGCTCCGGATTTTTTGTCGACCCTGGCACGCCTTTGGCCGTGTACAGCACCGCCGTCTTGAGGCCGCTGAAACTGAATTCCAGACGGTCCTCTTTCAGGAACGTCCGCGGAAAACGAATCGCTTTCGGATTGCCCTTCTCGGCGACGCGCTGGATCGCCGGCCCGCCTGGAAATCCGATGCCGAGAATCTGCGCGACCTTATCGAACGCCTCGCCCGCCGCATCGTCGATTGTTGAGCCGATCAGCTCGAAGTCGACCGGTGACGTACAGTCATAAAGGTTCGAGTGGCCGCCGCTCACGACGAAGCCGATCGCCGGAAAAACATCCCGCCCGGCCGCCATCCGGCACGCGTATATGTGAGCCTCAATATGGTTCACGTCGATCAGCGGGACATCGAGCGTCAGTGCCAGCGTCTTCGCCGCCGTGAGCCCGACCAGCAGCGAGCCGACCAGGCCAGGCTGCGTCGCGACTGCAACCGCTCCCACGTCGGCAAGCGTGATGCCGGCCTGCTTGAGCGACTGGTCGATGACCGGCAGGATGCGCCTGACATGAGCTCGCGAGGCGATTTCCGGGACGACTCCGCCGAAGTCCCGATGCAGTTCGTATTGCGAGGCCACAACGCTCGACCGGACTTCCAGATCGCTGTCGATGACGGCCGCCGCTGTTTCATCGCACGAGGATTCGATCGCCAGGACGTAGCGGATGGAGCTAACGTCGACGCTCACGACGTTACTCCTGTTCCTGAATCGAACTCAGGATTTCGTCCGGAATTCGCTGCACGATTCCCTCGCGGTCGACGCGCCCGAGCACCGTGTGTCCGGTGGCGAGCAGCTTCCCGTCTCGCGTCAGCTCGTAGTCGTGCTCCAGCTTGACCGGGCCGACCCGGACGATCTTCGTTCGCAGGGTCACCACATCGTCGTAGCGGGCGGGCGAGCGGAATTTGCACTCCGCTTTTACGACCAGCAGCAGCAGCCCTCCGTCCTCCATCGCGCGGTAGTCGCCTCCGCCCGCTCGAAACAGCTCGGTGCGACCAATTTCGAAGTACGAGAAGAAACGCGAGTGATGCAGGAACCCCATTGCGTCGGTTTCGCTGTAACGGACTCGAAGTTCGATCTCGTGTTCAGTCAACATGGATGGTTCGCTCAGGAAGGGCAGTAAGTTCATAGTGGATTGCCACGCTTCACGCAGGCGGTAGTGAAATCAGAAACCGTGTCCCGCGGCCGGGCTCGCTTTCACACGAAATCGATCCGCCGTGGGCCTCAACAATCTTACGGACTGTTGGCAGGCCAAGCCCGCTACCGTCGGATTTCGTTGAGTAAAACACCTGGAAGATCTTAGACCGGGTCGCATCTGTCATGCCCTCGCCCGTGTCAATGAATTCGAGCTGGATCCGGCCGTCACGGACGGACGTTTGCAACTCCAGATGGCCGCCGTCCGGCATCGCCTGCCGCGCGTTCTGAGCAAGATTCATCAAGACCTGCCGAATGAGCGACTCATCCAGCTTGACGAGCGGAAGATTCGATTCCAGGTGCAGGCTGATTTCGTTGCCGTACTCCTGCGCCGTCGGTCTGTAAAAGTCAACGAAGTCCCGGACAAGTGCATTGAGGTCGGTCGGCACGAGCTCCTGATCGCCGACTCGCGCGAACTGCAGAAAATCGTTCAGCAACTCATTGAGCCGCACGGCCTCCTGCTGGACCTTCTGCAGCTTCTTGAGCATTCGCCGGTCGCGCGGATTCCTGCTGTCCTGCACGTCCTCGACAAGCAGCTCCAGATTGAGGCTCATCGTCGACAGCGGATTGCGGATCTCATGCGCGAGTCCGCCAGCAAGCGTGGCGATCTCTGAATACTGAGCGAGCAGGCGTTGTCGTTCTGTCTCGTCCATAGGCCAGCAAGTAACCCGCAGAGTAAGCGAGGGCGAGAGTCGGTTGACGTTCGCCCTCGCCGACGCGTCGGGTTACCAAAGTAAAAAAGTTCAGGTTCAACAAAAAACCGCGGCCCGACCGGGCGATGCGGAGCGGATTATGAAGCGAGTCCGTCCTGTCGGGAACTCACTTCTCACCGTTCCGCAGCGTCCGTGCCGAGCCGCGGTCCGTTTGTAACGTTCAGTCAGACTCTCGCGAGAATCTGACCGACTGAGGATCATCCCTCAGACGAATCGCCTTCGTCCGAGTCGCCCTCATCGGAATCCCCGTCATCCGAGTTGCCTGCGGCCGGCGCCTGCTCGGCAAGCACGGCCTTCCGGGAAAGTTTCACTCGGTTCTGATCGTCGACAGCGATGACTTTGACTTCGAGTTCGTCGCCGACCTTGCAGATGTCGCTGACGTTTTTCACGAAGCCGTCGGACAGTTCGCTGATGTGACAGAGGCCGTCTTTGCCCGGAGCGATTTCGATGAACGCACCGAAATCTTTGACCGAGCTGACCTTGCCCTTGTAGGTACGACCGACTTTGACTTCTTCGGTCATCGCTTCAATTCGAGCCAGCGCCTCTTCGGCTCCGGACGCTTGCGCGGCGGCGATCGTCACTGTGCCATCGTTGTTGATGTCGATCTGAGTTCCGGTTTCTTCCTGCATCGCTCGGATCGTTTTTCCACCCGGTCCGATCAGCAGGCCGATCTTCTCCGGATCGATCTTCGTCTGCAGAAGCCGCGGTGCGTACTGCGAGATCTCTTTGCGAGGCCGTGAAATGGCCTGCAGCATGATTCGCAGCAAATCCCGTCGAGCATTCCGGCCCTGTTCCAGCGTCGCGCGAATGATGTCCTCGCTGATGCCGTCAATCTTCAGGTCCAGCTGGATACCGGTGATGCCTTTACCCGTTCCGGCAATTTTGAAGTCCATGTCACCGTGGTGATCTTCGTCACCCATGATGTCCGTCAGAAGCTGCCATTTGTCGCCCTCTTTGATGAGGCCGATGGAGATTCCGGCAACGGGCTGACTGATTGGAACTCCGGCGTCCATCAGGGCAAGCGTCCCGGAACAGACAGAAGCCATCGAGCTCGACCCGTTCGACTCGGTGATGTCCGAGATCATGCGGATCGTGTAGGGGAATTTTTCTGCCGTCGGAAGAACCCACGCGACAGATCGCTCGGCCAGCATCCCGTGCCCGATTTCACGCCGCCCTGGCCCACGAATCGGACGACACTCGCCGACGCTGTAGGACGGGAAGTTGTAATCGAGCATGAACCGCTTCTCGAATTCCTCAACCGGCCCGTCGACTCGTTGTGTGTCGCGAGCCGTGCCGAGCGTGATCTGAGCCACTGCCTGAGTTTCACCTCGTGTAAACACGGCCGATCCGTGAATTCGCGGGATGATGCCGACTTCGGATTCGACGTGACGCAACGCGCCGAGCTCTCGTCCGTCGAGCCGCTTGCCTTCGAGTAGCAGATCGCGGATCGCCTGGTGATCCGTCTTGTAGACAGCCTGTTTGAGCTGTCCGACGGTCTTGCCGTCTTCCGTTTCGGTGGCTCCGTTCGGGAAGAATTCCTCGATGAGCTCCGCTCGGATTGCGTCGATCGCTGCGTAACGCTCGGCTTTGGATTTGCCGACTTTGGCCTCGCGGATTCGGCCGTACGCCTTCTCCCGGACAATGCCCAGGAACGGGTTTTCCTCGGCTTCGGGAAATTCTTTCGCCGGCAGGTTGAGAGCCGCGACGAGTTCTTCCTGCAGTCCGCACAGGTCCACGACGGCCTCATGAGCGAACATAATGGCGTCGGCCATAACGTCTTCAGGAATCTGGTTGCCGAAACCCTCGATCATCAGCACAGACTCTTTGCTGCCAGCGACGATCAGGTCGAGAGTCCCCTCCTTGAGCTCTTCGCGAGTCGGGAACAGAACGAGTTCGTCGTCAACCATGCCGACTCGGACAGCAGCAATCGGTCCCTGAAACGGGGCCGGGGAGATCATCAGAGCCGCGCTGGCCCCGTTGATCGACAGCACGTCCGGGTCGTTTTCGCCGTCATAGGCGAGTGCATTCGAGACGAGCTGAACTTCATCGTTGTAGCCCTTCGGGAAGAGCGGCCGGATTGGCCGGTCCGTCAGACGGGCAGTCAAAATCTCGCGAGTTGAAGGGCGGCCTTCCCGCTTCAGGAAACCGCCAGGAAACTTGCCGGCCGCGGCGAACCGCTCGCGGTAGTCGCATGTCAGCGGGAAGAAGTCGATGCCCGGCCGCGGTGGGCCAGTCTGGGCTGCCACGAAGACAACCGTTTCTCCGTACTGAACCACGACCGCACCGCTGGCTTGTTTCGCCAGGTAGCCGGTCGAGAGGCTGAAGGTGCGTCCGCCGATTTCACGTTCGACTGTCGTCTGTTCCACAATTGATTCTTTCTGAGTTCTGACGCCGGCCCTCTCGTGTCTATTTACAGAGAGCAGCCGAACGAGGCTCAATTTCTCGATCATCGAGGAGCGTGCCGCCGAAAAAGCGAGGGCGGCAAAGCAGCAACGAGGGTCCTTCTTCGAACCTCAACCAACACAAAATTTCCAACACCCGTTCGCATTCCGACAACTGCCAGGAGCAAACTCGCTGGCGGAGAAGTCCGGCACCAGGCCAATTACCTGACGATGCGACTACTCGTTTTCCGCCACGTCGTTTTCTGGCGACGGAACCAACATTTCTGCGGTGAATCCTGCTCTTGAAAGAGCGGCTCGGATTCAGCAACTGCAAATGCGAAGGGCAACCGACACATGCTTTGAGTAAGAATTCTCTTTGGACTCAAAGCAACTCAACATGCCTGCCGGGGAGAAACTGCGGAGTTTCTCAGCTCAAAACCACCGAGCAATCCGCTGCGGCATCCGGCTGGCAAACAAAAAAAGCGGCGCGAGTAGCGCCGCTTCTGACTACTTTCGAATGCCAAGCCGTTCAATGATCGCCTGATAACGTCCCTCGTCATTGTTCTTCAGATAATTGAGGAGACGACGGCGACGGGACACAAGCATCAGCAGGCCGCGACGACCGGCGTGATCTTTGACGTGTCCTTTCATGTGTTCCGTCAGATTCGAAATCCGATGGCTGAGCACGGCAATCTGAACTTCGGGCGAACCGGTATCTGAGTCCGTTCGTTTGTGCTCACCAATGAGCTCTGTCTTTTTTTCATGGGTAATCGACATCGAAATCGAGTGCCTTGCTGAAAGTGAGATTTCTACGGTTTTTCCGTCTCAAAATTGAAGCGGGCATCCTAACGAAATCTGACCCGGATTCAAGGAACGGGAGCTGAGTCGACCGACTCTCAGCAACTGCTTACTCATAAACAGGTTGTGTCACAAAAGTTGACCGCCCACCGGTCAGCGGGAGGTCGGTGCCCCATGAGCGGTTTTTCGGCTCCCACTGTTACACACCGGAGTCCAGGCGTTCGGCATTGAGCTGCGACGGCGCCCCGAGACCGGGCGCCGTCGCGAAATCGTCTCTCAGTTGTGAGCACATTTCTTTCAACTGGGTCAGACGACTGCGTTCAACGCGGACCTCTTTAAGAGTCTCTTCGAGCCGCGGAAACGGGCCGCCTGTTAATTTCTGTGAAGCCAGTTCCCCGGCCAGCTTTCCAATTTCCTTGTTGAGGCCTCGCCGCAAACGCCGGCAGAAACAGATCACAAGCGTGACTGACCACAGCAGAAAAAAGATTCCCGCCGAGACGTAATAGTCGACAGTGAGCAGGTCCTTGCCGAGGATGGCCGAGTCGTAAAAGAAGTTTCTGCCGGCTCGATAGAAGACGTACCCGACATAACCGAGCAGAAGTAGTTCGTACCAGCCGCGGGCAATCGGGCCGGAATTCCGCCTGGCCAGTTCCTCGATGACCGTGTCGATACGCTGTTTTGCGTGAGCCAGAAACCGGCCCTGCATGCGAGCCGACTCGCTTCGCATTTCGTCCATCGAGGTCTGCTCGACGATCGCCGTATCGAGAGCCGCATCGTGCAGGTGGCCGCTCAAAATGAGCCTTGCTTCCTGCACAAGGTTCTCGTTGAGCTCCATGCCGGCCGCGTCTTCGAAGCTCGCTTCCGCGTCGCGATCTTTCTTCCGCGAGGTCAACCACTTTGTGCCCTGCATCGCTCCGACAAGAACGAGCTGAGCTCCGCTTCGAGCCCTCAGTAGACTGGCCGACGCGATGATCGCCCCCAGACCGTTGTAAAGTCGCAGCAGGGACGAAAACGGACTGATGCCCCACAGCGAAGTCACACTGGTGAGGATTCGCTGCTCCCACAAATGCCGGCTGGATTCCAGTTGAGTCCGCAATTGCCGGCTCATGTCGGCACTCATTTTCTGCTGATGCGTGACGAGACCCGCTTCGAGCTCATCGAGCGGTTTGTCGTACCGCGCCAGAAGCTCGTCACACCGGGTTAACGCGGCCTCGGTGAGGTCCAGCAGATTCGCACGCCGGATCCGGATCCTCTCGACCGAAGCGAATTGTGTGGTGAGCAAATCCTGGAGCCTCGCAAAGTCGCCGCCGGGCCGCTCTCCCGACTGCTGATCGGCGAGGGCTTTGACCGAGTCCACAAAGAACAGTTCCGGCACGTCGAAGCGGCCACTGAGCTGCGTTCGCCAGTCTTCCCGGACGTCGGCATCGACGTCGGCATGAGTCTGCACGAAGACGAGCCGGCAGCCCGTCGACGCCAGATTGAGCTCGTCCACGATCCGGGCATTGCGGTATTTCTGCTGAGTCGACGTGTAAATCAGCACGTCGCAGTGAGGCAGCATCTGCCGCAGGATTTCCAGGTTGCTGCCGCTTGTCTCGGCCTCGTTCGTGTCCGGGTCCGGGCAGTCAATCAGCACGGTGTCGCGCAACACGGGCGAGTTAACTCGCACGATGTCGAACTCACCCAGCGGCAGGTTGAGCGGTTCCAGTTCGGTCTTCGACTGAGCAATCAGCGTCGGCCGTCGAGTCGTCGGCCGCTCGCGTCCTGACTTTGACACCTCTTCACCGACCAGCGCGTTGACCAGCGAACTCTTCCCCGTTCCCGTCCCGCCAAACGTCGCCACAACGAGCGGAGCTTCCAGCCGGACCCGCAGCGTCTCCAGGCGACCGAGCAATCTTCGCACGACGGCTCGCGAGTGGTTGAGAGGTTCCCAGTCCGACTCGCCCTCGCCCCACTGACGCAGACGGCGGAGCAGCTCGTCGACCTGGGCAAACAGCTCGATCTGAATGAGTTCCGCGTTTTGCATCAGGTTCCTCTTCCGTTGCAGAATCCGTCCCGGGCGGCGATTCTCGATACGTCCGCCAGTCACGGCAAGGCCAGACGGCCTGAGCGTAAAGTAACCCGACGCGTGAGCGAGGCCGAAAGTCGATCGACGTGCGCCCTCGCTGACGCTTCGGGTTACGTGGCGGTCACGGCTACTCAGCAGAAATGAAATCACCTTTGCGGAACTTCACATGACAGACCTCACTGGAAAAACAGCCGTCATCACCGGCGGAGCCAGCGGGATTGGGCGAGCGGGAGCACTGCTTCTCGCCGAACACGGAGCAAAAGTCGTCGTCGCGGATTTCGCACCGCTCGCAGAAAACGACGAGCTTTTTGCAAAGCTCGGCATCGAATCCCGGCAGTGCGACGTCCGGCGCGAGACGGAGCTCAAAAAACTCATGAACTTCGCCGCGACCTTCAACGGACGCATCGACATCCTCGTCAACAATGCCGGAGTCGGCATGGTCAAGCAGATTGATCAGGTTTCCGAAGAGGACTGGGACCGTGTGCTCGACACGAATCTGAAGTCGGCGTTCTTCGGCTCGAAGCACGCGCTGCGACACATGACCCACGACGGTCATGGCGGCTCGATCATCAACATGGCCAGCAACGCCGGAATCCTGCCGCGAGCTCAGGACCCGGTTTACTAGATCAGTAAACTGGCCATCGTCG
>ERZ891418.321-NODE-321-length-17179-cov-4.538426_pt1 | contig 17179 bp, 11 predicted proteins | sample MGYA00521236_ERZ891418 | MGnify/ENA primary metagenome ERZ891418 (study PRJEB32303, sample SAMEA104408696) | aquatic metagenome | biome: Brackish water; feature: Chemocline; material: water | place: Baltic Sea | collected 2014-10-18T10:34:00 | depth 100 m ... | reverse complement strand
GCTCCCGTACGCTTCGACCCTCTCGTCGATGGTAATGTCTCCGATCCGTTTGATCGCGAGCCACCCCCGGGCGACGAACCGTTTGGATTGATCGCTGCCACCGATCATGCAGTGTCCTCGGGACCGCGCGATCGGTTGTGGGCGGGGGGGGTCTCGACCCTCTCCGACGTCGATCTGATCGCTGTTCTGCTCGGCACCGGCACTCAGGGGCGCTCAGCGTCAGCCCTCGCGATCGATTTGATCGAGCGCCTCGGTGGCTTGCGCGGTCTCGCGGGGGCGCACCCCTTCGAGCTCGCCGCGATCTTGGGGATCGGCGAGGCGAAGGCCGCGCGCCTCCTCGCCGCCGCGGAAGTGGGGCGTCGGGTCGTGGGTCGCCCGTGGCGACGCGGCGATGCGTTCCTCGGAGCCAAGCAGATCTACGAGCACTTCGCCCCGCGGTTTCGGGACGAGCGGCGCGAGTTTTTCGTCGCCGCGTTCCTGGATGTCCGCCATCGGCTGATCGGAGAAGAGGTGATTTCTTGTGGGTCGCTGGCCGCGAGTCTCGTGCACCCGCGAGAGGTCTTCCGGTCGGCGATCCGGCACGCGGCCGCCGGGCTCGTGGTCGCGCACAACCACCCGAGCGGTGATCCGACCCCGAGCACCGAGGATTGGGCGGTGACCGAGCGGCTTCGCCTGAGCGGAGAAACGCTCGGAATCGAGCTTCTCGACCACGTGGTGATCGGGGATGGCGCCTGGGCATCGCTGCGGGAGGAGTGCGTTTCTCGGGGTGATGCGCGGTGTGTCGAGTGAGGTGGAGAGCGCTCTTCAAAGGGTCCCGGGGCGGAATAAGGGAGAGTCGCCCCCCCCAGGGGGGGGGAGATCCTCGATTCTCGGCCAGGAGTCCCCCGCGATCGCTGGATTCGATCGGGGGACTCGATACGATCTCCTCACCGATCGGCCCCCCTGGCGGGGGTCGTTTCTCTTTGGTGTCGCGCGTTGACGCGAGCTTACCCTAGTGACCCGCGTCGGCCCCGCGGAGCAACGGATGGAAGGATTGTCGTTGAGAAGAGCCATCATCTCCGACATCCACGCGAACCTTGTCGCCCTCGAAGCGACGCTTGCGGACATCCGCGAGCAGGGTGTGGACTCGATCTACTGCCTTGGCGATGTGATCGGGTACGGGCCGCAACCTCGAGAGTGCCTCGAGCACTGCCGTGCGTTTGACCTCAACCTCCTGGGGAATCACGAAGAAGCGGTGCTCTTCGAGCCGATCGGGTTCAACGCACGCGCGAAGTCCGCGGTTGAATGGACGAAGGAGCAGCTCAGTCTTCCTGAGCATCCACGCGAGGAGAATAGTGAGCTGTGGAACCTGGTCGGGGCCATGGAATCCTCGCATGTCGAGGAGGGAGTGCTCTACGTCCACGGTTCGCCGCGCGATCCGACCCGCGAGTACGTGTTCGTCTCTGATATTCGCAACCCAGAGAAACTTGCTGACATCTTCGCTGCCCAAGATCAAATGACGAGCTTCGCGGGTCACACTCACACCGCGGGTGTGTTCACTGTCGATTGCGAGTTCCTGCATCCGAGTCAAATTGGGAACCGGTACCAGGTGGGCGAGAAGAAGGTCCTCATCAACGTCGGATCTGTGGGGCAGCCTCGCGATGGCGACCCTCGTGCCTCCTACGTGATTTTTGATGGCGAGACCGTCGAGTTTCATCGAGTGAAGTACGACATCGAGGAGGCGATTCGTCGCTTCCGGGAAACCCCGCTCCCCGAAGAACTGGCGCTCCGGTTGATCGAGGGACGCTAAAAAAGAGGCTCGGGCGCTCTACCCCTTGGGAAGTCAGTTCCGGGGGCTCTAGAGGGGCGACTTCCGAAATCCCCACGACTTGAAATCTTCCGCCGGGGCCCCCGACAACCGAGGCCCTCGCTGCGCACCTTGAAAGGCCCTCATTCGATGGAGAAGCGGTTCGTCGTCTTCATCCTCATCTGCGCCGTCATCATTCCCCTGTACTACAACTTCGTGATGCCACCGCCGGTCAAGGCGCCCCCGGGCGCGGTCGATCCGGGCTCCGGCAATCCGGGTGTGGGCGAGCAGGGGTCCGGCGCTGGAAACCCATCGTCGACCACCGGGGGCGGTTCGGTTCCAGCGGGTACTCAGAACCAGGATGGGCAGATCGGCAACGGTGGGGCTCCCACGGTCGGCGGGGGTTCTGACGCTAGCAGCATCGCTGAAGACGGTCAGACGACTCCGCGGTTCGAGGCGCGCACGGTACGGCTTTCGAACCCGCTCCTCTCGATCGATGTGACGTCTCTTGGCGCTGCGGTCGAGCGCGTGGAGCTCCCTGGCTACAAGGAGATGGACGGAGAAAAGCCTCTCGCTCTGATTTCGAAAGAGCTGCAGTCCGGTCTCGCGCTCCTCCTCGAACTCCCAGGAAACGATGTGTCGGCTCCGACGGAAAGCTCCCACTGGGAAGTGGTCTCCGAGTCGGAGGGGGAGAGTATTGCGTTCCGTTATTCGCTTCCTGAAGGCCGATCGGTGCGCAAAGAATTCAGTCTCCCTTCTGATGGCTACGAGCTCGAGGTCGCGGTGACGTTCGAAGGGGATTTCCCCGCAGCGATCGATGTGCCGTATCGGTTCCTCGGCCCGGAGCGGATTCGCTTCGAGACGAACGCGACCCGCCCGAACGCTCGCGTCGCGGGGCTGCGGAGCCCCCAAGGGGGCTTCGGAGGGACCGAGCACGAGAAGGTCGGCGACATCCCCCAACAGACGCGGCTCGACATGCGCCCCTTCGTTTGGGCAGGGCTCGAAAGTAACTACTTCGCCTGCGTGATTCGACCGATCGAAATCGGCTCGGGGAGCGATCCCAAGATGGTCGAGATCGGCGACCCTGATCGCAGTCGCTCCGGCGAGTACCGCGGCTGGCACAAGGCGGGGCGGCAGGAGTTCCCGTACCGAGTCGGGTTCCAGCAGCCCGTCGCCGCCGGAAAGACCGATCGTTTTCGCGTGTTCTTCGGTCCGAAAGACCCCGAAATCCTCGCTGCGTACGAGGAATTCGGCTACCCCGAGCTGATCGACTACGGGATGCTTGGCCTTCTGGTTCGGCTCTTCTTGTTCCTTCTGCGAATGTTCGAATCCTTGGTGGGTTCCTGGGGGATTGCGATCGTACTTCTGACGGTGGTCGTGAAGGCGACGTTGCACCCGATGAACAAGAAGAACCAACGGTCGATGCAGCGCCAACAGAAGAAGATGGCGAAGATTCAGCCGGAGATGAAAGCGCTCCGTGAGAAACACAAAGCGGACCCGCTGAAGGCGAACCAAGAGATCCAAAAACTGTTCCGCGAGCACGGGGTGAACCCTGCGCAGATGGCGGGCGGGTGCCTGATGCTGTTCTTGCAGCTGCCGATCTGGATTGGCCTGATCAGTACATTCCGGCTCGCGATCGAGTTACGCCAGGCGTCGTTCCTCTACATTCCCGACCTGACCGCGCCCGATCATCTTTCGCACTTACCGTTCTCGCTCCCGTTCCTCGGCGACTGGTTCAACCTGCTTCCGATCCTCTACGTGATCGTGACCTTGGTGAACCAGAAAATGATGCCGAAGTCCGACGATCCACAAATGCAGAAGCAGCAGAAGATGATGTCGTACATGATGGTCGCGTTCGGATTCATCTTCTACAACTTCGCCTCGGGACTGCTGCTCTACTTCCTCACTTCTGCAAGTCTGGGGATCCTCGAACAGAAGATCATCCGGGCGGAGTTGAAGCGCGAGGAGGAAAATCCTGATGTGGTGGTCACCGGCGGTCCCGCTCTGCCGCCTCCGCCGAAGCCGGGTCAGCAGGTGAAGCGCCGGTCATGACCGGCGCCAGGCCAGAACCCATCGCCGCGCTCGCGACGGTTGTGGGGGAGAGTGAAACAGCGCTGGTTCGGATCTCCGGTCCTGGCTGCCACGCGATCCTTGCGCAGATCTTCGTCGCTGGCGGGTCTTCTAGTGGAGGCGCAGTTCCTCCGGGACCAGCCTCTACGAAAAAGGGGGCGGCTCCTTCGATCGAGCGGGGGGCGCTCACTCTCTTTCCCGGCGATCGACCTCTCCTTCCCGCGATCGTCGTTCGATATCGGGAAGGGCACTCGTACACCGGCGAAGAGTCGGTCGAGATCCTCCTCCCCGGCGCACCGATCTGGGCGCGGGCGCTCCTCGCGACGCTCGAGGGGATCGGGGTGGGGCCCGCCGGTCCCGGAGAGTTCACCCGACGCGCCTTCGAGAACGGGCGCATCGATTTGACTCGGGCTGAGTCCGTGGCGGCTCTGATCGCGGCCGAGAGCGCGACCGCCGAGCGTGCCGCCCGCCTCACGCTCGAAGGGGTTCTCGCGGACGCTGTGCGCGCAGTCGCCGATCGGATTCACGATACGATCGCGCTCCTCGAGGCGGGGCTCGACTTCGCCGATCAGGAGGTCGAACCTCCATCCCCCCACCTCGTTCGAGAGACGCTCGCCGGAATCGAGAGCGAGCTCCTCACGTGGCTCTTGCGCCCCGACGCCGGCGGCCGGGTCGGTGAGAATGCTCGGTGTCTCCTCTGGGGTCGCACCAACGCGGGGAAGTCATCCCTGCTCAACGCGCTTTGTGCGGAGGATCGGGCTCTGGTTTCCGCCCGGGAGGGGACCACGACCGATGCGGTCTCAGGGCGGCTCGAGACACCCCTGGGAGCGGTGGAGTTACTCGATCTCCCCGGCTTGAAGGGGCAACACTCTGCGATCGAAGCGCGCGCGGATGATCTCGCTCGTCGCTCCGTCGCCGAAGAGGATCCGATCTTGTATCTGTTCGATGCGGGGCGACCGTCCGCGGAGCTCGCTGTCGAATGGGCGGAGCTGCCGAGTGACCTACGCGGCCGATCGACGCGGGTGCTTCAGAAGATCGATCGGGTTTCTCCCACGGCTCGAGCGGATTGGTCCCGTCGATGGCCCGATGCTCTCCAATGTTCCGCGTTGACGGGGGAGGGTCTCGACTCGGTGCGCGATCGGATTGCGCTGCTCCGCCAAAGTGGTGCGTTTGTCCCGAGCGGATCCAGCCTCCACTTCAACGATCGCCAGCGACGTCGCATCGAAGAGTGCCGCGCGACTCTGCTGACCTTGGCCGACGATCTCAAAACCGCGGGACGCACGGAGCCGGAGCTGGTCGTGGTCGACCTTCGGCGAGCCCACGGAAGTCTGGAAGAGATCACCGGGGAGATCGTGACCGAAGAAACCCTCACGAGAATCTTCTCGCGGTTTTGCGTCGGGAAGTAGCCCGCTGCGTTGTCGCTGTAGGGTGCCTGTGGTACCGTCTCGCACCTTCGGATACTAGGGGTAGTGGTCTGCGGCTGGTCCGGAATCGCTCAGTCCGGGATTGCCAGCCCGGCATTGCTCTTCCCGAGACTAGAGCTTGGGTTCGAGGAGAAGTGAGAGCGGGGGGGACCGAGGAGCCAACGCGATGAAGTGCCCGAGCTGTGGATCGCTCGAGGACCGTGTTATCGATTCCCGGACCGGGGGCGATGGACTTTCGATCCGTCGTCGCCGCGCGTGCCAAGATTGCCTGAGACGCTTCACGACCTACGAGCGGATCGAAGCGCATCGACCCCTGGTGATCAAGAAGGACGGGAGTCGCGAGCCGTTCAACCGTGACAAGATCCTCTCTGGGCTCAGGAAAGCGTGCGAAAAGCGCCCTGTGTCGGAGGAACGCCTCGAAGAGGCGGTCGAGCGGATCGAGCAAACGCTCCAAGAGCGCGGCGAGACCGAGATGGACGCCCGGGTCATCGGCGCGATCCTGGTCGAAGAGTTGAAAAACATCGATCCAGTGGCCTACGTGAGATTCGCGTCGGTCTACCAGGAGTTCACCGACGTTTCCGAGTTTACGCGCTTGGTGACGGACTCGGATGGCGGGGACTCGGCAGGCGGGGACTCGGATGGCGGGGACTCGGCAGGCGGGGGATCAGACGATGAGAAGCCCCGCGGCGTGAAAGACACCGATGGAGCTCCATGAGCCTGAGCTTCCGAACAGACCGCCAAAGTGACTGCTTTCCCGAGAACAGGACTTCCCGAGAAGGGGCTTCCCGAGAACAGGGCGTTCCCCAGGGGGGTGACGCGGGGCATAATGGGCCCACGCCGCAACAGATTGGGATCGAGCGCACGCCATTTTTGACTGGAGAGCGCCTCGCGACTTTGAGTCCGATGAGGTGGAGACCAAGATCGGGGAAAACGCACCCGATCGGCTGAGGACTGGCTCACGCTTCGGAAACGGGGGGGACGGGGACCGCAGCGATCCGGTGGGAGGACCACCTCGAGCGCGGGCACGGCGGGGACAGATCTCGATGATCCTGGAGCGGACTTTGCCGCTCCTCCTTCCTTCACAGCACTCCCGATACCGCTGCCTCTACTCCGCTCCCCTCTAGTCTGCGAATCGTGCTCACCTCCGATCCGTCCGCGTGAGAACTGGCTGCGCATCGCGAGGACACGCCTCGTTCGACTGCGCGGGAGACCTCGAAGGAGTTTGACCGAATGTACCTGAAGAAGCTCACGGTCGCCGGGTTCAAGTCCTTCGCGGACCCCGTCGAATTTCACTTCCACAACGGTACGACGGCGATCGTCGGCCCGAACGGTTGTGGCAAGTCGAACGTCGTCGACGCGTTTCGTTGGGTGCTCGGCGAGCGCTCCGCGAAAGAGCTGCGCGGCAACGAGATGATGGATGTGATTTTCAAGGGGACCAGCCGAAGAGATCCCCTCTCTCGCGCCGAAGTCTCGCTCCTCTTCGACAACGAAGATGGCACCTTGCCGATCGAGTTCGCCGAGGTGGAGATTTCACGGCGGCTGTTCCGTTCCGGCGAGAGTGAGTACTTGATCAACGGCCAGAAGTGCCGGCTCAAGGATCTCCTCGCGCTCTTCGCCGATACCGGGATCGGCACCGAGGGATACTCGGTGATGGAGCAGGGGAACCTCGACGCGTTCCTCAACTCGAATCCCCAAGAGCGGCGGAAGATCTTCGAGGAGGCTGCGGGGGTCTCGCGCTTCAAGAAGCAGAAGGATCAGGCGCTGCGTCGCCTCGAGCGTGCACAGCGCGATCTCGAGCGTTCCCAAGACCGGCTGGGCGAAGCGGATACCCGAATTCGGAGTCTGAAGATTCAGGCGACGAAAGCGCAACGGTTCGTCGAGGATCGCGATCGACTCACCCGGGTGCGCGCGGTCCTCTCGAGCGAGGAGATCGGAGCCTTGCGCGAAGAGCGCGAGCGTCTCACCTTCGACCTCTTCTGTACCCAGGTGCAGCGCTCCCTCCTCGCAAAGCTCGACGATGGCACAGAGAAGCGTCGCGAGGAAGTCCGGGCAGCAGCCGAGGATGCTGGCAACGCGCTCACCGGATTACGCGGTCACGAGATGGAGTTGCGCGTCGAGCTCGAGGGGATCGGTCAACGCCTCGAAGGGTTCGCCGAGCGCCGTCGCGAGATCGGGGACGCGGGTCGCCGTCGGGGCGAGCAGGAGACGGAACTCCGGCTGAGCGAAGAGAACTACTCCGAACAGCGCGAGCGAATTCGCGCACAGGTCCGCGAGGCGATCGCCTCTTTGCGTACGAGTCGCGAGGAGTCGCGGACGGCGGAAGGACGGCACCGTGAGCTCGAAACCCGTCGGCGCTCTCTCGAGGAAGAGGTGCACACTGCGAAGGAAGATGCGCTCTCGCGCGTCTACCGCGAGACTCAGCTCTCGAACGATCGCACGGCTCTGGAATCGGAGCGCCGAAGCATCGAATCGATGCGGACTCGCCGGGAGATCGAAGCTAAGGAGTTTGCGGACCACTTGACAACCCTCACGTCGGTCGGGGTCAAGGTGCGCGGAGAGCGGGAGGTCGCGGTCGATTCGGCGCGCATCGCTCGCGCCGAGGCGACGATCCTCGAAGACGAGATCGCCTCGCGTACCGGCTTGCTCGACGACAACCGTCGAGAGCTCGCGACCCTGCGCGGAGAGTTTGAGGAGGCGCAGGCTCGTCTGCGGTTCCTCCGCGATCTCGAGGAGCGTCGCGAAGGCATCGGCGAGGGTGCTCGCCGCCTGCTCACATCGAAGACGCCGCTCGGACGCGACGTAATCGGCTTGTTGGCTTCCGGTCTCGAGGTCGAACCGGAGCTGGCCCGCGCGGTCGATGCTGCGCTCGGCGTTGACGGGGAAACCGTAGTCCTCTCCGGCGAGCTCCCGGTCGACGACCGGCTGCGCGCCATCGCGCGCGAGGTGGATGGCCGTGAGGTCACGATCGTCCAGGTCGAAGGGCTCACCACACTTCCGTCGATCGTTGGATCCCTTCCCGAAGGATGTTCATGGCTCTCTGAGCACGTCGGTCTCGAGCCGCGACACAGCGCGTCGATCGGAGCTCTGCTCGAAGGAGTGCTTCTCTGCAGCAGCCTGGAGATCGCCGAGTTCGCTGCGAGAACGGTTCCCGATTGTCGTCGCTGCGTTCTCAAGAACGGCACGGTGATCGAGTCGTGGGGAGCGGTCCATCTGCCCGCGCGCGAGGGGCGCGGGCTCGTTTCGCGCCGGATCGAGATTCGCGGCCTCGAGGGTCGCATCGAAAGCCTGGGTGATGAACTCGATCGCGCTCGCGAGCACGGCAACACTCTCGAGGAGACGATTCAGGCGCGCTGGGTCGAGATCCGTCGACGCCAAGAGAGTGCGCAACGTCACGAGCTCGACGTCGAACACGCAGAGCGAGTCTTGCGCGAGAACGAGGAAGAACGGGAGCGGATCGCCGAGCGGCGCGATGTCGTCGGCGCCGAGCTTGCCGAGCTCGATGCGCAAGACGTTGAACTTGCCGTCGAGCTGGTCGGCAAGGTAGCTGAGCTGGAAGATGTCCAGGGGCAGCGTGCGAAACTCGAGGCGTCTGTCCGAGTGCTCGAAGCGGAGCGCGGCCCATTGGAAGAGGAACTCAGCGAAGTCGAGAGCGCGTGTTCGCGCCTGCGAGTCGAGACGACGCAGACCGAAGAGCGGTTGGTCGCGAGCCGTCGCGAGCAGATGCGAGTCCAGTCGGAACTCGAAGAGCGTCGCTCGCGCCGGTTGCGTCTCGTCGAAGAGGGGACGCACGATCAAGAACGCCTCGAACGCCTCGCGAGTGAAGAAGAGCGGGACAGCTCTCGGCGTGCAGAGCTCGCCGAACAGCTGGGGTCACTCGCCGAGCGCGTGACCAAAGCGGAAGAAGAAACTCACGCCGCGAAGGCGGCGCTCAAGGATGCGGAGCACTTGCTCACGCGCTTGCGCCGCGAGGGAGATGTCCTTCGCGAACACCGCGAGGAGAAGTTGCTCGGTGACAATGAGCGGCGGGTGAAAATCGACGGCATTCGCGAGAAGATCGCCGAGGAACTCGAGGTCGACGTTTCGGAGCTGCCGGTCGAAGAGTGGCGCGGAGCGCTCGCGGAAGAACTCGGCGAAGAGAATCTCATCGTTCGCCTTCGCTCCGAGCAGGAGGACATCTCGAAGAGGCTCCGCAAGAACGCGAATGTGAACCTGCAGGCGGTCGAAGAGCTTGGGGGCGAAGAAGAGCGTCGCGATCACCTCGGATCGCAGATCGCGGATCTCGAAGAATCCTCCGCGACGTTGCTCGAGACGATCGAGGCTCTCAACGAAAAGAGCCGAGAGTTGTTCCTCGCCACGTTCGAAGAGGTGCGAAAGAACTTCCAAGAGATCTTCCGCACCGTGTTCAACGGGGGAAAAGCGGACCTGATGCTCGAAGAAGGGGTCGATCCACTCGAGGCAGGAGTCGACGTGATGGCGCGCCCGCCGGGGAAGCGCATCAATTCTCTGCGCGCCCTCTCCGGGGGCGAAAAGGCCCTCACCGCGGTTTCGGTGATGTTCGCGCTCTTCCGCACGAAGCCGAGCCCGTTCTGCATCCTCGACGAAGTCGATGCGCCGCTCGACGAGTCGAACATTCGACGGTTCGTCCGCGTGCTCCAACAGTTCTCCAAAGAGTCACAGTTCCTGATCATCACTCACAGCCGGGTGACGATGGGGGAGGCAGAGCGCCTGTACGGAGTGACGATGGAGGAAGAGGGAGTTTCGCGGAAGGTCGCGGTGCGCATCGAGAAGGACGAAAACGAAGAGGCGGCGGCGGACGGTTCGATTCACGCCGATTCGCTCCTGCCCGCGCCTCGGCTCGGATCCGATGATCATCTCCCCGAGGACTTTGATCCCGATGAGGCGAGCATCTCGGAGGCTTCCGAGGAGTCGGATGCCGAGGGGGAGGGTGAGTCGGTCGAAGCAGAGCCCGCGGTCGAGGCGGTCAAGGCCCGTGCCGATGGTCTCGGCGAGACCAGAGGGGCCACTCGGGCGGTAGGCCGGATCCTGCCGCACTCTGAATCGGAAGATCCGACGTTCACCGAAGAGGCGATCTTCGAGGAAGAAGGCGTTTTTCCAGACCGCCAGCGCGAATCCGCCGACTCGGAGGAAAGCTCCATCGCTTCTCGCGAGTCGGAAGCGGATGCGGATGCGGAGCTTGATCTGCTCGAGTCGGAAGACCCGCGGGAGTCGGAGCCTGCCGCGACTCCACACGACTGATTCCGAGCGCGTCACGAAGAGCTTCACAGCTCGAAGTGCTGCGCAGTACGAAGAAATGCACCGTACGAAGGCTTTGATAACAGCGGGGGGTGAAGTGCGAGCGGTTCGCATCTCACCCCCCGCTTCCTGTCCCGCTACCGCCACCTCGGTCGTTGGCCGCTTTGGGTGGGGCGGGGTATTCTTTCCCGGACACCGGCCCGCCCTGAGCTGGAGCGGATCGAACCGGGTCCTCGTACAAGTCCCCCGCCCGACGGGGGGCCGCAGTTGTGGGCTGCGGAGGCGAGGGAGACGGCACCTTGACGAGTATTGACCGCGATGAAGTGATCCGTTGTTGGCAGGAGAAGCGTTCCCTTCGGGGCGCGATCCTCAAAGGTCTGGATCTGAGCGGGCTCGACCTCCGCGGGATCAACTTGGAGAGCGCCGACCTCGCGGGAGTGAATCTCGAAGGAACCGACCTGACTGAGGGAAGCCTCATCGGTGCGAACTTGCGCGGGGCTCGTCTCGGTCGCGCGCGCCTTTCCCGAACGAACCTCGAACTCGCCGACCTGCGCGCGGCCGATTTGACTCAAGCCGATCTGCGCGGGGTTCGATTCAACAAAACTTCGCTGCGCGATACCCGCCTGACCGAAGCGAATCTCTTTCGTGCGCACTTTTACGACCAAGACATCCAGAGCTGCAAGTTCAACGGAGCCAATCTCAGTGGGTCGATCTTCAAAGATTGCGTCATTGAGTTTTGCGACTTCTCCCAAGGGCAGCTACTGGGTGCATCTCTCGTTCGTTGTCGATTGAAGGACACGCGATTCCTCGGAACCGTCTTCCAGGATGTCCGCCTCGATGACACGGAGCTCGCAGGTCTCGACCTGGTGGGTGCCCGCTTCATCGAGTTCGACTTTTCGGCCGTGATCATCGAGAACGTGAGCTTGGAAGGCGCCAGGCTCGAAGGTGCGATCTTCCCGCGCGGGTCTCTCGAAGGGATGAGCTTTCGCGGTGCCACGCTGACCCGGATCGACCTGAGTGGTCGCGACCTGTCGGGGATCGACCTGAGCGGCGCGACGTTGAACCGCTGTGATCTCAGCCGTACGAGCCTCGACGGAGCCAACCTGACGGGCACTGTACTCCGCTCTGCCACCCTCACAGGCGCATCCATGGTGGGGACCAAACTCGAGCGGGCCGATCTCACCGGCGCCGGCCTCCAGGAGACGCGGATCGAATCGACCAGTCTTCATGGGACACGCCTCGAACAAGCGAATCTGTTCTCCTCCGTCTTCCGCAACGTCCAATTCGAAGGAGTGGCGGCGTCCGGCGCGAATTTCGCCCGGAGCCAGTTCGAAGACTGCGTCTTGAACGATGCCACTTTTGAAAGCGCAGACTTTTCGAATGCGCGAATTCACCGCTGCGATTTGCGCGACTGTCGATTCACGATGGCTACCTTCGAGAACACTGAGCTGATAACTAACAAGTTCCGTGGCATCTCATGGCGACGAGCCATCCTCGCCGGGGTCCAGTTCATCGACGCGGATCTCCATCAGTCCGACCTCCAGCGTGCGAGTATGCGGGGCTGCACGATCGAGAAAGTCCGACTCTCCGGGTCGAATCTGGAGAGCGCGGATTTGATGGATGCGACCCTCACCGATGTCGACATGAGCGACGCGCGGCTCGCCGGGACTCGCTTCGACGGAGCGCGCATGGTGAGAGTCGACTTCAGCGGCTCCCTGCTCGCGAATGCCTGCTTCGAGAATTCGGTGCTCTCCGAGATCTGCCTGGTCGGGGTGGACCGGGAAGACCTCGACAGCTGTCCCGGCCTCACACCGGAGATTGCCGAGATGTTCGCCGGGAAGACGGGGGAGCACGACGTGCAGTCAGCACCGAGTTTGGACGTCCCTCTCGTCGCTCGCGACTTGCGGCTCGTCTGTCGAACTTCGTGCCCGACTCCAGGTGAGTTGGCGACGCTGTTCCTCGAACTCGATGAGTTGCTTTCCGAAGTCTCTGAAATCCTCGGCGGGGAGGATAGCTCGATTCCCGGAGTCACGCTCCACGAGATCCAGTACGGTGAGCGTACGACGGTTGTTCTCGTCCCGAATCATGATGGCCGGACTCGAGGGCAGGACACGTTGCGCGTCTTGACGGGGATCATCGCGGCGGCCTCACGCTCGATCGACTGTGACCCACAGGGAGAGATCAACGCGTTCCTCGACGAGTCCCTCCCCGACCTCGCGAACCGTTCCCGCCGAAGCCTCTTACGCGCCGCCGTGCCGTTCGTCGAGCACTTGGCTCTCGCCATACCCGCCTGACTACGGCCGTCTGTGCGACCCGAGAATTGCGCACAGACGTTGACCATCGTCACCAGCCGCGACCGTGGCCACGGAGCTTCGTATCCATCCCACGAGGGCGCGCACTCCCTCGAGTCGCCACCTCTCCCTAGAGTCTCCGGGGCCCACTTCCCGTCGACGATACGCCTCGAAGTCCGTCGCCCCCAGTTCTCCTCGAATCCCGTTTGCACCCGTTCCTCTTCCCTTGTCGCACCAACGGCGATAACGCGCGGCGCCGCCCGTTTGACGGGTTTCGAGAGAGGGAGGTATTCTTCAGGAGCACACCTCCTCGCTCGTTCGCACGACGACGCGAGGCCCTCTTCCAATCGAGTGCGACGTGAACTGACAGGGAGCCTGCGCTTGTCGCGCAGACTCCAAGAGATGGGACGCTCGGCGCGCGGGGATCAGCCCCGTCGGTCGTGCGTGAGGGATGAGGGAACATGGAAACGCTGACTTTTCAGCCCCCCTTGTTGGGGGAGAGTCGTGCCATTGATGCGCTGCGCGAATTCATTGTCTGTGTGAGCCTGCGTGCGGAACCGGTGCTGCTCACAGGCCCGGCTGGTTCGGGGAAGTCTCTCACTGCAGGGAAGATCCACGCCATCGGACCGAATGCCACGACCCCCTGTTGCTGTTTCGATGGCAACGGGCTCACCAGCGAAGAGTTTGAAGACTCGCTGGCCACGTCGATCGCCGACGGGGGGCCTGGGAGTATCTACATCCGCAATTCGGATCTGCTCTCGACCGAAACCGCGCAGAGCATCGCTCGGCGGATTTGCAGCGGAGTTTGGACTCCGAGATTACTCTTCAGCTCCCGCCAGGATCTCGACTCGCCCGGCTGGGGGATCGTACGCGAGGCGGGACTGCTCTCGCTGATCACCCGGGTTCAACGATCGATTCCCCCGCTCAGCGAGCGTCCCGAAGACGTTCCGATTCTCTGTCGCTACCAGGTGTGGCTCCACAGCCTTCCAGAGAGCTTCGAGGAGGAGTGGCAGGAGTTCGAGATCACCGAGCTGCCGGGGCTGATCGAGCAGCCGTGGCGACGCAACGTGACCGAGCTCATTGAATTTCTGACCGAGTACTGCGGAGGCGATTCCGTCATGCCGCGACGGTGGGCTGGCGATGTTGGTCGCTCGACCGCGCAGGAGGAGTTTCTGCGCCGCGAGCTCGAGGAAGCTTTCGAAGAAGTGCTCGCACTCCTCGCGGAGGAAGAGCTCGGCGGCGAGAGCTTTATCCTCCCTCACGAGTCGAGACCGTTCATCACCCTGGGAGACTGACTTCATGTCGGAACTGACCAATGAAATGCGCGTCCTCGTCGCCGAGGATGAATCCGGTGCGCGAGATCTCATCACTGCCGTCTTCGACGTCGGTGGGTGGAGTCCCCCCGTGACCGCTCGGAACGGGGTCGAGGCCCTCGAGCGTCTCGGGGAAAACCGCTACGACATCCTGCTCACCGATCTCAACATGCCGCGCCTCGGGGGCGAGGAGTTGGTGCGCCGTGCGCTCTCCACCGATCCCGACCTGACCGTGATCGTGCTCTCCGGCAACGGCACCATCCCGAAGGCCGTCGATCTGCTCCACCGTGGAGTTTTTGACTTTCTCCCGAAGCCGTTCTCGATCGATCAGCTCCTCTCGAGCCTCGACCGAGCGAAGGATCACGTCCTGCACCTTGCGGAGCATCGCGGGCTCAAGCAAGTGCTCGATGTGCTGCTCAAGGCACTCGAGAGCAAGGACCCGTACTGCACCGGCCATAGCCAGCGCGTGGCGCAGTTCGCGGTGGCGCTCGGGAAAAAGCTCGGCATGAACCGCAACGAACTCGAGTTCCTCGGGTACGCCGCATTGATGCATGACATCGGCAAGATCGGGGTTCGCGAAGAGATCCTGACCAAGGAGGGATCGCTCTCCGAGCTCGAGTTCGCCGAGATCAAGGTTCACCCGAGCATCTCGCGAGACATTCTTGCGCCGGTGACATTCCTGCGCCCCTGCCTCGATGCCGTCCTTCACCATCACGAGCGGTGGCAAGGGGGCGGGTATCCCGATGGCATCTCCGGGGAAGCGATCCCGCTCGAGGCTCGAATCATCGGGGTGGTCGATGCCTACGATGCGATGACGAGTCATCGTTCCTACCGCCGCGCGCTGCCTCCAGAGGAAGCGCTCCGACGCATTAAGGCCGGGGCGGGGACTCAGTTCGACCCCACGGTTGCCGAGGCGTTCCTCGACCACTACGCCGAGATTACCGTCGAGTCCGAGGAGGAGTTGTCGTCGTGAGCCCCGTCGCAATTCTCATCATCCGAGATCCATCGATCCGGGAGGAGCTGGGTTCAGCTCTGCACCGCCACGGGTTCACCGTGCGCTCAGCCCACCAGGGCGAGGGCTGGTCGAGTTTGCTCGAGCCGGGTGTGCCCCGGCTGATCTTGGTCGGCGATGACCTCGCCGACGCGGATCCTGCGTTGCTCCTCGAGCGCGCAGGGCAGCGGCACCCTCGGGTGATCCGGGCGCTGGTGCATGTCGATGGTAATGGTGAGGAGCCGCCGCGCTCGCACCCTCCGGGGGAAGAAGTTCTCGAAGGGGTCGAAGCGATCGTGGCGTGGGCCGCCAGCAAGAAGGAAACTCCGGTGCCGAAGCCGGAAAAGGGCGTGCGCGATATCTTCAACGAAGGGGGAGCGGTTGATCAGCTCGTCCCCGGGAAGCACCCCGCGATGCTCCGCATGCTCCAGACGATCGACGCCGTCGCTCCGACCGACACCACCGTCCTGATTGGCGGGGAGAGTGGGACGGGAAAAGATCTCGTCGCGCGTCTCATCCATCAGCGCAGCCTGCGCAAGGATGGGCCGTGGATCCCAGTGAACTGCGGGGCGATTCCCCCGAACCTGATGGAGAGTGAACTCTTCGGTCACACCAAGGGTTCGTTCACCGGCGCGAACGAAGACAAGATCGGTCTTTGCGCCTCGGCGGACGGCGGCACGCTGTTCCTCGACGAAATCGGGGAGCTGCCTCTCGAGTTGCAGGTCAAGCTCCTCCGCGTCCTCCAGTCGGGCATTCTGCGGCCGGTGGGGGGGCAGGACCAGAGGTCCGACTTCCGCGTCTTCGCGGCGACGAACCGTGATCTCAAGCGCGAAGTGCAGGCGGGACGATTCCGTCTCGATCTCTACTATCGCATCAATGTGATCTCGGTCGATCTCCCGCCCCTCCGGGAGCGCACCGCTGACATTCCGGCCCTCTGCGAGCGGATCGTGACCCGACTCTCTGCGCGCGGATTGCCCGCGGCTCAACTCGAGCCAGAGGTGTTGCACGTCTTGATGGAGCACTCGTGGCCCGGGAACATTCGCGAGCTCGAGAACGTCGTCGAGCGCCTGCTGCTTCTCTATCCGGAGGGGAACGCGCCCGAGGAAGAGGTCCGCCGTCAGTTGCAAGACTTGGCGCTGCCCGGGAGTCGCCACGGCGAGGGGGGGCGAAGGGGGCATCGAGATCTCGGTCGGTTCGGAATCGAACTACCCGATCGACATGTCCCTGAAGGATCTCCAGGACGCGCACATCGATCGAGTGCTCCGCCACTTCGGTGGGAACAAGACGCTCGCGGCGAAGGCGCTCGGCGTCAATGTGAAGACGGTCTACAACCGCGTGAAGCGGAAGAACGAGCTCCAGAAGTAGCGAGGCGCCGACCTTCCCGGGGGGAGTCGCTCGCCCTTACATTCCCGGCGAGATGATCAGCTGCTGGACCGTACCGTTGCGCTTCATCTCGACGACGATCGGGGTGCCTCCCTTGAGGCGCTCGAGGTTTTCTTGCCAAGTGTTGTGGCACGCTTGGGTATCTGAAAAGTCGATCACCATCCCGCCGATGCGCTCGATGACATCATTGTTCTGCAAGCCGACCTTCTCGAGCAGGCTTCCCTCTTGGATATCGAAGACCTTCAAGGTGCCGTCAGCTTGCACCTCGCTCGAGGCAAAATTCATCTCAGCGATGCAATCATTCAAGTTGCCGAGTCGCTCCTCGACGTTGCGATCGACTTGGAAGACTGTGGTCGGGCGCTTCCGCTTACCCCCGGGGCGCTCGATGGGGCCATCATCTCCGATATCGATGCCGGCTCTCTGCGCGTCGACGTCAGCCTTAGCCTCAGGCGGTAGTTTCAACTGTTGTTCGGTGATCTTCTTCGACCCCAACGCAAGCTTCGGAGTCGTGCTCGGGAGACCCGCGTATCCAACCCACCCACCGCAGGCGAGGATGACGACGATCGAGAGTCCCCAGACGATCTTTTCGAGTGCACCGAGCATTTGCGCGTCCTTTCGTGCGGGAGCCACCCCATCGTATCGGCTCACGGGGGTGGTTCGGGAACCCG
>ERZ891418.318-NODE-318-length-17223-cov-10.999942_pt1 | contig 17223 bp, 17 predicted proteins | sample MGYA00521236_ERZ891418 | MGnify/ENA primary metagenome ERZ891418 (study PRJEB32303, sample SAMEA104408696) | aquatic metagenome | biome: Brackish water; feature: Chemocline; material: water | place: Baltic Sea | collected 2014-10-18T10:34:00 | depth 100 m ... | reverse complement strand
ATAAACATATGAAAAAATAGTTTGACGATTATGAAAGATGTATTTGTATAATGTTAGATAGATTTTGCTACAACTTCTTTTCAAAGATGGATGATATCTGTGAGTGGATTGCGGATCGTTTTACTAAGAAGAAGAAAAAATAGAAAGTAAGATTATATTATGTATCAATTATCAGACTATCTTAATGCGATCAATTTCAGTAAAGAAAAGTTATTAGATACAGACGACCTTACATGGGAGAAGAAGTATCCACCATTTGTAATTAACAAGTGTTTATCAATGTTTTATGATTGTATAGCACAAGTTAATGAAATGAATGGTTACCACTTCTTGGATAAGAAAACACAGTTCCATTTTCTACTAAATAGTATTAGAAAACAAAAAAGGTTTGGTGGTAAGTGGTTATCACAAACCAAGTTAAAGGATTTGGAATACGTAAAAGAGTATTATGGTTATAGCAATGAGAAGGCTAAAACTGCTCTTAATATACTTACAACTGACCAGATTGAAATTATAAAAGATTCCTTGAAAAAAGGTGGGAGAACAAAATGAGTGAAGATATAATAAATTGGTCACCTGATAGTATGTTAGAGGTAACACTCAAACAACCAGACGACTTTCTTAAAGTAAGAGAAACATTAACTAGAATTGGTGTTGCTAGTAGAAAAGACAAAACACTTTATCAATCATGCCATATACTACATAAACAAGGTAGATATTTCATAACACACTTTAAAGAACTATTTGCTTTAGATGGTAAAAAGGCCACATTGGTAGAAAACGACATACAAAGAAGAAACACAATTACTATTCTTTTACAAGATTGGAATTTAATTGACATAGTAAAACCTACTGAAGCTGAAAACAAAGCTCCATTAAGTCAAATTAAAGTATTACCTTTTAAGGAGAAAAAAGAATGGACGCTATCAGCTAAATATAATATTGGAAAGAAAATTGAAAATACCGGAGAAGATAGCAACAATGCAAGTATCGAAGTTTAAACAATTTATCACAGAAACGGACATAGGTCGAAAAGATAAACCTATGACCGTTGCTATTTTAACTGTAGCCGACTCAAAAGACCCTAAAGAAAACACTACTGCCGATCTTATACAAAAGGCGTGTAAGAAAAAAGGTATCAAGTGTATTATTGTAAATACAAACTCAACGATCATCACAGCAAAAGACGAAGATAAAGGAACACTTACTGTTTATAACTATGACGGTAAGAATGGTGAGCATACTTTCGTTGGTAGAGACACTTGTTGTATAGTTAGAGGTGGCGCACTTGAAAATGAAGCAGGTCTTTCATTGATATCATCATTTCAAAACTCACAAGCATTTATGATTAACACAAGAGCTTCAATGCTAACTTGTGATAACAAACTAACAACAGCATTATTATTTGAGAAGTTTGGATTACCAATGCCTAAAACAGCATTCATTTCAAACGAGAACAATATTAAAAGTGGATTAGATATGATTGGTGGAAAATTCCCTATCATATTAAAGACACTAACAGGAACACAAGGTGTAGGAGTAATCAAAATAGAAAGTTACGAAGGCCTTGTGGCAACTGTTCAAGCAATGTGGAAACTAGACGCAGAACTTTTAATACAAGAATATATGCCTAGTGATTTTGACATAAGAACATTCGTAGTAGATAACAAGATATTCGCCAGCACAAAAAGAACTCACAGTAGTTTTGACTTTAGATCAAACACACACAGAGGCGCAGAGGCGTCACCTTACATATTAAATGATGAAGAAAAAGAATTAGTATTAAAAGCAGCCAGATTATCAAGAGCTTATATGGTGGGTGTAGATCATATCATATTTAAAAACAAACCATATCTATTAGAGATCAATGGTAGTCCTGGATCAGGTGCTGATTATGAGGGTTATCAACATAGAGATTATTATGCTGAAGCAGAACCAGCTGGTAGAATAGATGGTGAAAAAATGATGTCCAATGTAATAGATCATATTACAGACAGAGCTCATTGGGATAGACAAGCACTTATAGAAACTGGTTGGTTAGAAACAGTTGAGATAGATGAGATTGGTAAAGTAAGAGTTAAGTTTGACACAGGTAACGGATCAAAGGCATGTGCTTTACACGCTGATGAGATACTTGAGTCTAAAGGTAAAATTGTAAAATGGAAATATAATGGTAAAACTTTTACTAAACCTAAAAAAGGTGTAAGTAAAGTATTCAGAGCAAACGCTGATGGACAAGAACCATCGGAAGTTAGACCCACAGTATTAGTAGATATAACATTTAATGGTTTTGTATATAAAGATGTTGAAGTTGGTTTGGATTCCAGACCTAGATCAGGTTCGGACTTACTAGTAAACAGAGAATTAATGCGTCAGATGAATATTAGTGTCAACCCTAATAGAACATTTGTATTAAGTAAACGACTAAAACCGGTTGATAAAGAAGAAGAAGAAGATTAGACTTGACTTTTAACACAAAATGTGTTATATTATTATAAACAATGTAAGGAGAATATCATGTCACAAGTGAAAATATTAAGAATGACTACCGGCGAAGATGTAATCGCCAAACTAGGTGAGAACGATCAAGGTATTAGTTTACACAAACCTTTCGTAATCATACCTCAACAATCAGCACCAGGAAAACCTATACAACTTATGTTGAGTTTGTATAATGCGTTTGGTAAGAGTGATACAATCACAGTTGAAAAAGACAAAATCGTTTTTATAACTGATCCAAAAGATGATCTGTTAAAATCGTATGAACAAAATACGTCTTCGATTTTATCGACTACAACACCTGGATTAATTACAGAAAATACATTACCAAAACTGTAGTGATAACTGTTAACTTTATGAGAGGTCAGGAAGTTATTCCTGTCCAAGTAAATGAAGGCATGACCTTGATGGAAGCTGCTAGAGATTTCTCTAACGAAGCCATTGATGAAATACCTGCCGATTGTGGTGGTTGTTGTGCCTGTGCTACTTGTCATGTAAGAATAGATCAGAAATGGACATCTATAATAGGTCAACCTAATAAAGATTCAATGGAAATAGATTTGTTGGAATATCAAAAAGGTTATGATACTATACAAAGTAGATTAGCTTGTCAAATTAGTTTAGAAAAGAAACACGATGGTTTGGTTGTACACTTATTGGACAATCACAAACTATAAATTTGGGGCATTAGCTCAGTTGGGAGAGCGCCTGATTTGCATTCAGGAGGTCAACAGTTCGACTCTGTTATGCTCCACCAAATTAAATTATGAACTTTTATAAAAACGTTATTGAACATAGAGGTAAGTTACTTGTTCGTGGTATCCACGATGGTAAAGACTTTAAAGAGAAATTAGATTTTGGTCCTACTTTGTATTCTTTAACACAAGAACCGACTGAATATAAAACATTACAAGGTCAAAATTTAAAACCAATTACATTTAAAAACATAGACGCTGCTCGTAGATTTAGACGAGACGTTGCTACTCATAATTCACCTATTTACGGATTAGAAAGATATCATTATCAATATATTGGTAAAGAATATCCTGAAGATATTAAGTGGGACAAAGAAGCAATTAAAATCTTTACACTTGATATAGAAACCACTTGTGAAAATGGTTTTCCTGATGTTGAAAATCCTACTGAAGAATTACTTTGTATTTCCGTTAAAAATCATTCAAACAAACAGATCATAACATGGGGTGTCGGCGACTTTAAGACAGATAGATCAGATGTTACTTACGTTAAATGTAAGAATGAAAATCAACTCCTTATGGAGTTTATGAAGTTTTGGATTAAAAACTATCCAGATGTTATGACAGGTTGGAATACAAAATTCTTTGACTTACCTTATCTAGTTGGTAGAATTAAAATGGTTGCTGGTGAAAAGGTAGCGAATAAGATGTCGCCTTGGGGTATAATTAAAAGTGAGGAGATAGTAGCAAGAGGTAGAACTCAAACCGCTTATACTCTATTTGGTATTACCAATTTAGATTATTTAGATTTATACAAATGGTTTATACCACAAAGACAAGAGAGTTATAAACTCGACTTCATTGGTCAATTAGAATTAAATCAACCTAAGAATGAAAACCCTTATGCTACATTTAAAGAGTTTTACGAGAAAGACTTTCAAAAGTTTGTAGATTACAATATTCAAGACGTAGAGATTGTTGATGGACTAGAAGATAAACTAGGTCTAATTGATTTATCATTAACTGTTGCTTATGAAAGTAAAGTTAATTATGGTGATATATTTTCACAAGTGAGAGTATGGGATACTTTGATAGCAAATCACTTAATGAAAAGAAAAATCTGTGTGCCTCCAAGAGAAGAACATATAAAAGATTCAAAGTATGAGGGTGCTTATGTAAAAGAACCACAACTTGGTCAGCATAAGTGGGTTGTATCATTCGATATTAACTCCCTATATCCTCATATCATTATACAATACAATATTTCTCCAGAAAAGATAATAGGTCAAGATCCATCTGGTATTTCAGTAAACAAGATGTTAGATCATAAGGCAGACCTAGATTATTTAAAGAAACAAAATACTTGTATCACTCCTAATGGAGCTTTGTTTAAAAATGATAGTCAAGGTTTCTTACCTGAAATGATGGAAACAATGTATAATGAAAGAGTTATCTATAAGAAAAGAATGTTGAAGGCAAAAAAAGAATATGAAAAAACAAAAGACCCTAAACTTGTAAGAGAGATTGCTCGTTGCCACAATATTCAATGGGCAAGAAAGATTGCTCTTAACTCTGCTTATGGTGCCGTTGGTAACCAATACTTTAGATACTATGATGTAAGACAAGCAAGTGCTATTACAACAGCAGGCCAATTCATTATTAGATTCATTGAAAATAAGATGAATAATTATCTAAATGAAATATTAAAAACAACAGACAAGTTAGATTATATCATTGCCTCTGATACAGATTCAATCTATGTAACATTAGATAAGTTAGTTGAAAAAACATGTCAAGGTAAAGACAACGACCAGATATGTAACTTTATAGACAAAGTTGTTGGAAGTAGATTAGAACCTTTTATTGAAAAATGTTTTGATGAACTATCTGATTATACAAATGCATTTAAGAACTGTATGGTAATGAAACGAGAAGTAATTGCCAACAAAGGTATATGGGTTGCTAAGAAAAGATATATGTTAAATGTGCTTGATGAGGAGGGTGTTAGACTATCTGAACCTAAACTAAAGATTATGGGTATTGAGGCAGTCAAGTCATCTACACCACAAGTTTGTAGAGGTAAGATTAAAGAGGCAATCAAAACCATTATGGGTAAAGAACAATCAGATTTGCACAAACTTATTGCTGACTTTAAGAAAGAGTTTTTTTCTATGTCTGCTGAACAGATATCCTTTCCTAGAAGTTGTAATAATTTAAGAAAGTATAAGCATAGTAGTAATATATTCATTAAAGGAACACCTATTCATGTTAAAGGTGCTTTGATATATAATGAAAACCTAAAACGATTTAATCTTGGTCAAAAATATCCTTACATACAAGAGGGTGATAAACTAAAGTTTCTTAAACTAATAGACGCCAATCCATTTAAGTTTGATGTTATCAGTTATATAACAACATTACCAAAAGAATTTAAACTAGAACAGTATATAGATTATGAAACACAGTTTGAAAAAACATTTTTAGATCCAATGAGATTTATATTACAAGCAATCGGTTGGGAACACGAACCAACTTCTAACTTGGAGGCATTTTTCTCATAATGAATTTATTGTTATCACTAGTTTGTATTCATTGGGGTTTTGCTACAGGTGGAATATTAGCAATAAGAACTAATTGGTCATTACCTAGATTTTTAATAATACTTTTACTAATTAAATATTTACTTATATCTTATGGAATTTAACACAAACAAAAAACATGGAGTAATATATGCTGACCCACCGTGGTATTTTAAAACGTATAGTGACAAAGGAAAGGATAAAAGTCCTGAAAGACACTACCCTTGTATGTCTCTCGCTGACATTATTCGGTTACCTGTTGGTGACCTTGCTAAGGACGATGCAGTCCTTTTAATGTGGGTTGTTGATCCACTATTAGACCAGGCGTTTAAGGTTATAGACGCCTGGGGTTTTAAGTATAAGACAGTAGGTTTTACATGGGCGAAAACGAATCGAACTAAAATGGGTTTCTTTACAGGTCTAGGGTATTGGACTAGAGGTAATCCGGAGATGTGTCTATTGGCAACCAAAGGAAAACCAAAAAGAAATAGTAAAAGTATTCCACAGTTAGTCGTAGATCAAAGACGAGAACATAGTAGAAAACCAGATATCGTTTATAATCATATAGAAAACATGTTAGATGGTCCTTATATGGAACTGTTTGCTAGAAGAACAAGACCTGGTTGGACTAGTTGGGGTAATGAGGTATGATTATGGACTTGACTCTTTCGTTATTATATGTTATATTAGTATATGGTTTTATTATAAGTTTATTAGTAATTTGGAGCAACGAAAATATAGATTAATGGATTATTTAAAGAAATACGCTGACGAGAATAGATTACCAATCATGGATCAGAATACATTTGAAAGAATAACAAATGATATTGGTAGAGAACAATTTAGATTAGACTTATCGGACTATATTGAAAAGTATAGACCAACTTTTCCTTTAAAAAGAATATCTTTAGATGATGTTAGAACAAAGTTTTTTGAATTACAAAAACAAGATATTAGCACATATTGTAATACTGACAATAACAATGTTATGGAAAAGTATCAGGATTACAAATACAGTTACAAAGATTATGGTTTAGGTATTATAGACGCTCCATCAACTTATAATAAAGTGTCTAATTATTTTCACCAAGAGTTAAGATTAAACTGTTCAAGTTATAGTTTCAAATCACCTTTAGATGTATGGTATAACGGCACATCAAAACAAATATGGAGTTGTCTAGGTCCTATGTGGCGAGGTATCAATGAAATGAAAAAGGTAATAGTTGATGGTAAAGAAGAATTAAGAGGTGGTAAGTTATCAGAAAATAGTTATATGGGTGCCTTTAGATTAGGTACATATATTGCAACTCAATTTAAACCTAATGTTGCTAAGACTATCTATCAACTAACAAATGCTAAAAAAGTTTTAGATACAAGTTGTGGTTGGGGAGATAGACTTGCAGGTTTCTTTGCTTCGGATGCCGAAGAATATATCGGTTGTGATCCAAACCCTAATACATATAAACAATATATGAAACAGATAGAAGTATATAATAGTTTTCTATCTAAACCTAAAAAGGTTACTATCTACAATACAGGTGCTGAAGATTTACCTTGGAATAAAATAGACAATATAGATTGTGCTTTTACGAGTCCACCATATTTTAGTACCGAAGAATATAATAAAGGTGGGGAGAAAGAAGAAAATCAATCGTGGTTCAAATTCAACAAATACGAGAAGTGGCGTGATGATTTCTTTTTAAAGGTATCTAAAAAATGTTTTGAACGATCAAAACATACACTAATAAATATCATGGATCCAACTGTTAAAGGTAAAAGATTTAGAAGTTGTGACGAGGTTGTTGATATGTTAAAAGATAACTTTATAGGTCAAATAGGAATGAGAATTATGCAAAGACCTAAATCAGATAAGTTATTTAAGTCAGAAAAGGAAAAACTAGAGTTTATGAATAAGACATTTATAGAGAACATCTGGTATTTTTCTAAAGATAAAGATGTTGATCTATTTAAATCAATAAGAAAAGGAACACTTGCTGACTTTATGTAGAATAGGACTTGACTTTTTAAGTAAAATAATATATAATAAGAGTATAAATTTATAGGAGATATGGAATGAGTGACTTTTTAAAAGACATAATTAAAGAAACTGGTAATGAATATGCCGGTTTAGTAAGTGAGGGTATTGATACTGCTGATGTAACAAACTTTATAGACACAGGCTCGTATGCCTTTAACGCTTTATTATCTGGTAGTATTTACGGTGGTATGCCAGCAAACAAGATTACAGCAATCGCTGGTGAAGCCGCTACAGGTAAAACATTTTTTGCTTTAGGAATAGTAAAAGCATTTTTAGACAAAGACAAAGATGCAGGTGTAATCTATTTCGAATCAGAAAGTGCTATATCAAAAAGTATGATTGAGAGTAGAGCTGTTGATTCAACTAGAATGGTTATAGTTCCAGTTTCAACTGTACAAGAATTTAGAACTCAATCTTTAAAAATTTTAGATAAGTATATTGAACAACCAGAAGGTAAAAGAAAACCTTTGTTGTTCGTATTAGATAGTTTAGGAATGTTATCTACTACAAAAGAAATGGAAGACACAGCCGCTGGTAAAGAAACAAGAGATATGACTAGATCACAAATAGTTAAATCTACATTTAGAGTATTAACTTTAAAACTTGGTAAGGCAGGTGTCCCTATGATTATGACCAATCACACCTATGATGTTATTGGTTCTATGTTCCCTCAAAAAGAAATGGGTGGTGGTTCAGGTTTGAAATACGCTGCCTCATCAATAGTTTATTTAAGTAAGAGAAAAGAAAAAGACGGCACCGAGGTCGTTGGTAATATTATTCACTGCAAGAATTACAAGTCAAGATTAACAAAAGAAAATGCTACAATTGATGTTAGACTAACATACAAAAAAGGTTTAGATAAACATTATGGTTTATTAGAACTTGGAGAAGCAGCTGGCGTATTTAAGAAAGTATCTACAAGATATGAAATGCCTGATGGTTCAAAAGTATTTGGTAAAAACATCAACGAGAATCCTGACAAGTATTTTACTAAAGAAAACCTAGATACAATTGATGAATATGCCAAAAGAAAATTTACATACGGATCAGACGAAGACGAAGCCTAAAAAAAGATACGTTTTTGTACAGAAACAAGAAGACGATTTTACTTGTATAAAAATCGTTGAAGGTAAGTACGAAGATATTATCTACAAATATGGTAAGGTAACCTTTGCTCGAGAAGAAGATGAGCAAGGTAGGTTGCCAATGAAGTTTGATTATGATATAATGAATAATCCTACTAAAAAAGATATAGGTTCGCAAGAGTTTATAGATTTTATAGGAGATATATTAATGGAACAATTAGAAAAACAAGTAACAGATGGATCGGTAATCTTTGACAAGCATGACAAACAATAACGAGAGACTAGAGTTAACTATATTAAGAAACTTTTTTTACAATGAAAGTTATACTAGAAAAGCATTACCTTTTGTAAAGAGTGATTATTTCGTAAATAGAATAGAACGACTATTATACGAAGAAATATATAGGTTTGTAGAAAAATATAAAAACTTACCTACAAAAGAAACCATACATATAGAATTTTCTAAAAGAAAAGACATTAACGAAGATGAATTAAAATTAGTTAAGGACCTTGTTAATACTTTTCAAGATGAGAAATCAGATTTACAATGGTTGTTAGATACAACAGAGAAGTTTTGTAAAGACAGAGCAGTATATAATGCTGTATTATCTGGTATTAAAATATTAGATGGTAAAGATAAAGAACACCAACCAGAGGCAATACCAAGTATTCTATCAGACGCCCTTGCTGTTTCATTTGATAATCATATAGGTCACGATTATACTGGTGACGCTCAGGAAAGATATGAATGGTATCACACAAAAGAAAAAAGATATCCTTTTGATTTAAACTTCTTTAATAGAATTACAAAAGGTGGTATTCCAAGTAAGACATTAAACATTGCTCTTGCCGGAACAGGTGTTGGTAAATCATTATTCATGTGTCACTGTGCTTCAAGTTTTTTAACACAAGGTTTGAATGTTCTTTATATTACACTAGAGATGGCAGAGGAAAGAATTGCTGAAAGAATAGACGCCAACTTATTAGATGTTTCTATGGACGATTTACGAACAATGCCAAAAGATTTATACGATAGTAAATTAAGTAAGATTGAGGGTAAGACAAAAGGTAAATTAATTATCAAAGAATATCCAACAGCGTCTGCTCATAGTGGTCATTTCAAATCATTAATAAATGAACTAGCATTAAAGAAAAGTTTTAAACCACAAATTATCTTTATTGACTATCTAAACATTTGTGCTTCAAGTAGGTTTAAAGGTGGTAACATATCATCTTATTTTTATATCAAAGCAATCGCTGAAGAATTAAGAGGTCTTGCTGTTGAACATGATGTGCCTATTTTTAGTGCCACACAAACCAATAGAACCGGTTTCGTAAGTACAGATATTGGTTTAGAAGATACATCTGAATCATTTGGTCTTCCGGCAACTGCTGACTTTATGTTTGCCTTGATGTCTAATGATGAGTTAGAACAACTTGGTCAAATGAAAGTAAAACAATTAAAGAATAGATATAATGACCCTGGTGTGAATAGAGCATTTATAATAGGTGTTGATAAGGCAAAAATGAGATTATATGATGTTGAAAATTCAGCACAGAATATAGTAGATAGCAACCAAACAAAGGAAAAGGAAACTATTACAACGCCACCAGATACGGCATATGATAAGTTTTCCGACTTTAAAATATAATGACAAAAACACAAAAAGTTAAATTTCATAAAGGCGATAGAAGACCTAATGATGAACAACCTAAATTATCATACACAAAGAAGATGGTAAAGAGAGGTAAAGACATTATATGGCAAGTAATAGAGAGACCAACAAAGAACATTGTTAGTGAGTGCTTTTTTGAAGAAGACGCCCACAAATTGGTTAAGTTTCAAAACAAACATAAAGTATGGGAATCTAACGGTGGCATACCAAAATTTCTTTGGACAACAATTTAGTCTTATAAATATAAGAAACAATTGAGTTATATGGAACACGTGATTATAGTAATGGATAAAATGAGAGAGAAATGTTTAGTTTTAAAGGCTTTTTTACAAAAGACAAGAATACACACCTAGAACACCTTGAAGATGATATAATAAATCGTGGTTCAAATGGTGGAGAGAATGCTATTAACTTCCTTAATTCAATAAGAGATATGCTTGCTGGTTCTTCTTCCAGTAAAGTCAATATGTCCGTCAAATGGGACGGCGCTCCCGCTATTATCTGTGGTATCAATCCTGAAAACGGCCAATTCTTTGTTGGCACTAAAGCAGTATTCAATGCTACTCCAAAAATCAATTACACATCAGGTGATATAAAAAGAAACCATGATGGTGGTCTTGCTGAAAAATTAACAATAGCATTAAGAGAATTAAAAAAATTAAAGATAACTGGTGTCCTACAAGGAGACTTTCTATTTTCAAAATCAGATTTAAAAGCTGCTAATATCGATGGTGAAAAGATGATTACCTTTACACCAAACACTATTACATATGCCGTGCCTGTTGACTCAAATATTGGTAAAAGAATAACAAGAGCAAGAATGGGTATAGTGTTTCATACATCTTACACAGGTAAAAAGATGTCGGACCTAAGAGCAGGTTTTGGAACAGTATCAGGCAAATCTGGAATATCTTCCATATTCTTAGCTGACGCTGCTTATAAAGATGTAAGTGGATCGGCAAAATTAACTAAAAGTGAGTTAGCAACCTTTAATGCTAAAATAAGAATGGCTGAAGGCTCTCTATCAAAGGCAAGTAAGATGTTAGATGAAATGAGTAAATCATCATCTGATGCATTATCAATCGGGTATAGATTAAAAACTTTCTTCAATCACTTTATAAGAAACACACAAGGTAATATGGCCAAAGTAAAAACACTTGTAGATATGTTTGGTGAATATTATGAAAATGTTTTACAAGCAGAAATAGATAGTAAAAAAACTGAAGCAGGTAAAAAGAGATATAAAGATGCATTGGAACAGAACATGAATATTATAAACAGAAATCAACAAGCACTTTACTTTGCTATTGCTTCACACGTCACATTACAGAATGCCAAAAACTTTTTGGTAAATAAATTAAGTGAGATACAAAGTATAGGCCATTTTTTAAGAACACCAAATGGTTACAAGGTAACGGCACCAGAAGGATTTGTGGCCGTTGATCGAGGCGCCGGCGCTGTTAAGTTAGTTGATAGATTAGAATTTAGTAGAGCAAACTTTACGGCAGATAAAGATTGGGTAAAGGGATAATGAATATTATTTTAATAGGAGGACCAGGTTCAGGTAAATCAACATACTCTGAATTCATTACAAAAGATTTAGATATAGAACATATCTATCCTGGTGAACTATTAAGAAAAGAGAAAGCAAAAGGTGGAGAGATCGCTAAGAAGTTATCTAATTTAGGTAAAGGTGGTTTTGCTCCTAATGATATAGTTTTAAAACTTGTATTTGACGCCGTAGATAAGGCAGAGAACGGATTTGTATTTGATGGTTTTCCTAGATACATGCAACAAGTTAGAGATTTAGAAAAGAAGAATATTAAAATAGACAAAGTGGTATTCTTAAATGTAAGTGAACAAGAAGTAATAAGAAGACTTACAGCAAGAGGTAGAGCAGATGATAAACCAGAAATTATTAAAAACAGAATTGCTTTATACAAAAAAGAAACAGGACCAGTGATAGAATATTACAGAAAGAAACCAGGTTTTATAGAGATCAAAGCTGAGGGTGGCGAACCTAAAGATATTGCTAATAAGATTATAAAACAACTAAAGGCAAAATCATTAAGTGAGTTTAGACAATACATCAATGAGGGTGTTTATGATCCAGGTATATTCAAAGCTTTCTTTTTAGCAGGTGGTCCAGGTTCAGGTAAAACATTTGTAACTCAAACAGCATTTGCTGGCACAGGTTTAAAAGTAGTCAATTCAGATAACGCATTTGAAAGTGGTTTAAAAAAAGCAAATCTTTCGATTAAAATGCCAGATGAAGAAGAATACTTTAGAAATATTATTAGACAAAGAGCTAAGACAACCACTGGTAACCAATTAGATAAATATGTAGAAGGACGATTAGGTCTTATTATTGACGCTACAGGTAGAGATTTATCACTGGTTCAAAGACAAGTAAGTATGTTAAAAAATATTGGTTATGATTGTCATATGGTATTTGTGAATACAAGTTTAGAGATTGCTTTAGAAAGAAATGCAAATAGACCAAGACAAGTACCTGAATATATTGTACAGAAAAGTTGGAATGAAGTACAAAAAAATATAGGTGCCTTTCAAAGAGTGTTTAGTCCAGGTAAAATGTTAGTCGTTGATAACAATAGAAGTGAAGCAGAATTGGTTAGTGCTGTATTAAGTACAACTTCTAAATTTATTAGAAGTAAATTAAGAACTAAACCAGAAAATGGTATTGCCATGAGTTGGGTAAAGAGAGAACTAGAGTTAAAAAAGAGATGAGATTTAAAGATTTTATAAAAGAAAGTATCATAGATATACCACGAAGAACATATGCGCCAGCTGTGTTTGATAGTGCTGACACTAATAATCCTAAGATTAAATCTAGTGTTCTAAAATTAATTAACGATCAAGTAAAAGATTTTAAAGAATATCCTGTTTTAAAGATTGCTTTGATAGGTTCAATACTTACAAAGAGATATAGAAATGACGCTGATCTGGACATCAATGTATTGTTTGATGTTCCAAAAGAAAAACAAGAAGATGAAAGAGTAAGTCTTTCTCAAAAGTATTTGTCATCAAAGAACAAAGATAATATTCAAGGTAAAGAAATACCAGGAACTAAACACCCAATTAACTTTTACTTTATTACAGACAAGGAAACATATGATGATCAGAATAAAAAAGCTGATGCTGTGTTTGATATAGAAAAGAATAGATTTATTAAAAGACCAGATGACTTTACTTTTGATACAGACTTATATGTAAAAGAATTCGAAAGAAAAGTACAAGAGTTAGATGTAGTTAAAGGTGAATTAAAAAGAGATATAATTGACTATGATGAACTATCAGATTTAAAACCAGATGATATTTTAAATTTACAAGATAAGATTAATAGTAAATTAGAAGAAATAGAAGATGGTATAAAAGACATTATCAAAGTTGGTGACGGTGTTGCCACTGATAGAAGAACAGCATTTGATACAGATATGTCGCCAGATGAAATAAGAACTTACGGCATAAAGAATAGATTACCTAAAAATGTTATCTATAAGATGTTAGAAAAATATCACTATTTAAAATTCTATAAGAAGTGTAAAGATATATTAGATGATGGTAAAGTAACAGACGCCGAAATAGATAGTTTAAAAACTGAATCAATTGCTTCAACATTTTCAGATTTAATTAGAAGAACGTTTAAGGCACCTAGAATGAGAGTAGGTGTTGAACTATACATGAGGTATTTAAAACAAGGTATAAAAGACGCTAAGAATAAAGCAGCTCAACATGCTGGTATTGACTACAATGAATTTGGTAAGGCAGTTAGAGACGCCGGGTTACCTGAAGAAGTGAAAGAAGAAGTTTTACATGAAGATAAATCAATTGCATTTACATTTGGTAGATTTAATCCACCAACATCAGGACATGAAAAACTTATAAGAAAAGTAAAATCTATTTCAGCAAATGACCATAAAATATATTTAAGTAGATCACAAGACAGTAAGAAGAATCCACTTTCTCCAGATGTTAAGTTTAGATTTATGAGAGATATCTTTAAAGCATATAGACAAGATTTAGAAATCAGTCCAACTAATATGGTATTAGACTTATTGACCAAGTTGCACAATAAAAATTATTCAGATGTGACTATGGTTGTAGGTAGTGATAGAGTAAGAGAATTCGAAAATATACTAAACAAATATAATGATGTAAAATCCAGACACGGTTATTATAACTTTGATAAGATCAATGTTGTATCTGCCGGTGAAAGAGATCCGGATGCCGAAGGAACTACTGGTATTTCAGCAAGTAAAATGAGAGATGCGGCTGCCAAAGGTGACGTTGAAACATTTAAAAAAGGATTACCTGCCTCTTATAGAAACCCAGCAGATGTAGAAAGACTTATGAGTAATGTAAGAGTTGGAATGGGAATTAAAACTAAATTGGCTGCCTCATATACTGGACCTGACGGACCAATAATATCATTAAAAGAATTCGAACAAAAACAAATAAGAGATTTGTATGTTAGAGAAGTAATCTTTAACATTAACGATAAAGTAAACTATGTCAAAGAAGACGTAGAAGGAATAATAAAAAGACGAGGTACAAATTACATTGTACTAGAAGACAATAATAACAATTTACACAAGGCATGGATTTGGGACTGTGTTCCTGTATCTGCCGACAGAGAAGTACAATTGAGAGAACATAATTTAGATGTTGATTATGGATTCGAAGCCGTATCAGAGATCAAAGAACCAGAAATTAAGAAAAAACTAACAGATTCGTTAAAAAAGAAAGCCTTTGGTGCTTTAAGAAAAGAGTTAAATATGAAACAAGATGAGAACGAGAGTTATGAAATAGGCGCCGACTATGCCAATCATACTAAAGAAATGACACCTGGTGAGAAACCGAACACTAAACCTATTGACGCCAAACAAAGAGGTTCAGAAACAGTTGTTACCAAAGAAGATATAGAAAAATGGCAAACTACAGATGAAACAATTGATAAATATAAGAAAAGATACTCCGAAGAATGGAAATCTAAACTAGATGAAGTTGTGAAACGTATGATGGAGAAGATATATTACTAGAAACAAAATGAGTAAAGAGCAGTTTCATAGATTACATAAAGGTGATTCGGAACTGAAACTGGAGATAAAAGAATATGACTAAAAAAACATTAAAAGAATTTAGACAACACTTAAATGAAGCTGTTGCTTCAAAAACTAATTTACAATACATTAGAGCTAAAACTGCTAGAAACGACCACTTTGAAACTAGAAGATATATCGCTGCTGAAATTTTAAGAGATAAGAAATTAGCAGATACTTATTCAGCACTAGAAGTAATCCATGACAACTATGGTTCTGTTATAGGTAATGACGCTATTACAATAAGACAGAAACTAGAAGTAGGTTTAAAGAAAATGTTAAAACAAAAAATCTCTAATTGGGATGAAGTATGGAGTGACCTATAATGAGTAGATACAGACAAACAATGACAGAAGCCTTAAAACAGGTTAGAGGCATTAAAGAACAAGAAGTTAAAGAAGGCAAACTCCCAGGTGCAGGTACCGGCATAATCAAAAAATATTCACAATGGAAATTACAACCAGGTGGCGGAATGTATCCTAGATATAAACACCCTAAACATGGTGAAATTAATATAGACCGTTATGGTGGATGGATGCATTATGACAAGAACAACAAAAAAGTGGCGTTTTACAGTCCATCATATCCTGATAATAAATTCAGTAATGCTGGCGCTACAAGTATGGATTTTGACGTTTACTTTAAACTTAAAAAATTAGATGAAGAAGTTAAAGAAGCAACATATGGTTGGACTTTAGTTTCAAAAGCAAAAGACATTGCTAAAAAGTTTAAAGATAATATGACTAAGGCTGTGGCAGAAATAGAAAAACTAGAAAAAGGTTTGTCTAAAAACCCTGCTGTTGACGCCGAGTTAAGAAAGTATAATGAAGAAGTTTCTTTAGACAAAAATTTAAATGAGTTTAAGAAAATGACAGTATCTTTTAAAACACACGATATGATGTCCAAAGCTTCAACTGATTTAGCAAAACAAGGTTTCACAATTAGTGGTAATCAAAAGGCTTTAAAGGTAAATGGTAACGGTGCTGACCTTAATAAGTATGCAACAGATTTACAAAACAATTATGGCGCAACAGTAAGAGCAGAGAGTTATACTATTGATGAAAGCGCTGATGAAGATAGTTACAATCCTATTACAGAGGCAATGATGAATTGTGCTAAAGAAGATGTTTCTTTAGACGAAGCAAGTTTAAAAGATATCTTTACAGCAAATCAAGAAGGTAAAAAGGCAGAGGACATTGCTAAGAAATTAAATATGTCGGTTGCTGATGTTAAAAAAATATTAGGCGAAGAAACATTACACGAATTTACAGACGCTCAAATAAGTCAACTAAAAAAAGAGTATGAACCATTAAAAGGTAAAACTATAAGTGGTCCTAACGCTACCAAGTTGATGAAAATATTTGATAAGTTTGAAAAGAATAAACAGCTATTAGTTAAAATACTAAAAGCAGACATTCCATTTGTGTCAATGTTAGCTCAGGCAAGACTCATTAGAGTCCACGGAGCCAATTCAAGTCAGTTGGCACAAATGAGAAAAGAAGAATTGGAAGAAGAAGATGGTAAAATTGGT
>ERZ891418.317-NODE-317-length-17237-cov-7.164009_pt1 | contig 17237 bp, 11 predicted proteins | sample MGYA00521236_ERZ891418 | MGnify/ENA primary metagenome ERZ891418 (study PRJEB32303, sample SAMEA104408696) | aquatic metagenome | biome: Brackish water; feature: Chemocline; material: water | place: Baltic Sea | collected 2014-10-18T10:34:00 | depth 100 m ... | reverse complement strand
ACGAGGCTGATTATTGTAAGGCTTACGTCGAGGAATGTATGCGGTGGACGCCCGAATGGGCCAAGGGCCTACCTGTAGATTGCGAAGCAGGCGTAGGCAAAAATTATGGAGATACCGAATGAGTGTAGCGCCGTGGTCGTTTAGTAGGATAAAGGCGTTCGAGCAATGCCCCAAACAGTTCTACCACGAGAAGATACTCAAGCAGTATCCCGTGCAGGAAACCGAAGCTATGCGTTATGGTACGGACTTCCATAAAGCCTGTGAAGATTTCATTGGTGAAGGGAAGCCGATTCCAGAGAAGTATTCGTATATCCAATCAACGCTGGATAAGTTTGCGTCAATGGAAGGCGAGAAGATATGCGAACTCAAGATGGGTTTGACTGTTGATCTAGAGGCTTGCACGTTCTTTGCTGACGATGTTTGGTTCCGTGGTATCGCTGACTTACTAATCATCAACGGCGACACGGCTATGGTGGTAGACTATAAGACAGGCAAGTCGTCCAAGTATGCCGACACTGGGCAGCTAGAACTTATGGCTTTGGCGCTATTCAAACACTTCCCACAAGTCACTAAGGTTAAAGCTGGCCTATTATTTGTGGTCTGCAAAGACTTGGTTAAGGCTACCTACGAAGTCGAACGTAGTCCGAAGCTATGGGAGAAATGGCTGGGTAAGTACGCCCGTATGGAAAAAGCTGCCGAGGTTAATGTATGGAACGCAAGTCCATCAGGGCTTTGTAGAAAGCATTGTCCTGTGTTAGAATGTGCGCACAACGGTAGGAGCGCATAATGGGTAAACGTCCATACAAACGAGAATATGAATTACAAGTTGCTCGTGGTGAACACGAGAACCGCATGGAACGCCAACGCGCTAGACGTGCGCTGGATAAAAAAGGCGTCAGCCGTAAAGGTAAAGACGTGAGCCACGTAAAAGCCTTAGCTAAAGGTGGCAAGAACTCCGATGGGTACTACCTAGAAAGCCCATCTAAAAACCGTGCCCGTAATGGCGAGAAAACGACCAGTAAAAAATAAGTTAGTGACTGCTCACTAACAAAGTGGAGAGAAGCATGAGACCTATATATGAAACCGAAAGTGATCGGCGGAACGAAGTATCTGTACAGGAGTTTCTAACTACTAAGTATTCCTGCAGGTACGAAAAGACCGCGCACCTAGCAACCGCAGACGCAATTCTTAGTAACGCTGACGGGGTTCCTTGGGCGGTGCTTGAGGTAAAAACCCGTAAGAATAGTAGCACAAAATATCCTACCTATATGATTAGCGCGAATAAAGTTAACGGTATGCTGCAGTTAGCAGAAGAACGTGGGTGTGTACCCCTTCTGGTTGTTAAATTCACAGATGGTATTTTTGCTATTAAACTACGGCGTGGTTTTGATACCGCCAGTGGGGGCCGACAAGATCGTGGGGATTTTAGAGATATAGAAACTTGCGTGTACATCCCAATGGAAAGGTTCCGCCAGTTATGAAAATTATTAATGGTAAGGCGTTGCTATTACGGCTGCGCAACCCGAAGCAAGTTGTGGCAGCGATACCCAAGAGTAAGGAAGTCGAAGATAGTCAGGTGTTAGTGCGCTGGGGTGTCGAAGAAGTTCTTAGCCTTAAGAAACTAAATATTAAAGCCCCGTCACCTATTGAAGGTAAATACTCGTGGACAGGCCAATTCAAACCAATGTCCCACCAGAAGACTACATCTGCGTTCTTGACTATGAACAAGCGAGCGTTCTGCTTTAACGAACAGGGTACCGGCAAAACAGCGTCAGCTATATGGGCTGCTGACTTCCTAATGACGCAGGGTGTAATCCGTAGGGCGCTGGTTATATGCCCACTATCTATTATGGATTCGGCGTGGCGCAACGATCTGTTTAGCTTTGCTATGCACCGCTCAGTTGCAATCGCGCACGGGGCCGCTGACAAACGTAAGAAGATCATTGCCGAGGGTACAGACTTTGTGGTCATCAACTATGATGGCCTTGAGATCGTACAGAAAGAGGTAGCCGCTGGCGGGTTTGATTTGATTATTATCGACGAAGCTACCCACTATAAAAATGTGCAGACCACCCGCTGGAAAACTCTGAACAAACTTGTCGGCCCTGATACTTGGCTGTGGTTGATGACAGGTACCCCTGCAGCGCAGGGGCCGCTAGATGCCTACGGATTGGCGAAGCTCGTTAACCCGCAAGGTGTTCCCCGTTTCCTTGGTTCGTACAAAGATCAAGTCATGTTTAAAATATCCCAATTCAAATGGGGCATCAAACCCGAATCCACTTCTATAGTGTACCATGCCCTGCAACCTGCGATTCGGTTCACAAAGGATGAGTGCCTAGACCTGCCTGACATGGTCTACGTCAAACGTGAAGTTGCTATGACCAAGCAGCAAGAGAAATACTACAAGAAGCTGAAGACCCAGATGATGATGGAGTTACAAGATTCCAATGTCACTGCGGTAAACGCAGCCGTGATGATGAACAAGCTCCTACAAATTTCTGCGGGGGCTGTGTACACTGACGATGGCGATTCGCTAGAGTTTGATATTAGCAATCGGTATAACGTGCTTAAAGAAGTTATAGACGAGAGCAGCCAAAAGGTTCTCGTGTTTGTACCATTCAAGCACACCATTGCTATGCTAACTTCCCGCCTACGCGCCGATGGTATTACAGCCGAGGTTATTATGGGTGACGTATCCGCAGGTAACCGAACTGCAATATTCAAACGCTTCCAAGAGACACCAAACCCTAGAGTTCTAGTAATTCAACCACAATCAGCGGCGCATGGGGTTACGCTTACCGCTGCAAATACTGTCGTGTGGTGGGCACCAACATCATCCCTAGAAACCTACGCACAAGCCAACGCACGGGTTCACCGTAAGGGCCAGACGCACAAGTGTACCGTTGTCCAGCTGCAAGGCTCACCTGTGGAGCGGCGCGTATATAGCTTGTTGGACGATAAGATCAACGTTCATAATAAAGTTATAGAATTATACAAAGACATGCTTGACTAACGATAACTACATATATATACCTACAAGAACAAACAACAAAAAACGAATGGAGAATAACAATGGTGGGAGCAGATGGAATATCTGTCGATAAGCTAACGAAGGCCTACATTAAAATTCGGGAGGCCAAAGCCGTACTTACCGCAGAGTTTAAAGAGCAAGACGCTGAACTAAGCAGGCAGATGGATCAGATTAAGTTCGCCCTTCTGCAACACTGCAAAGATCAAAATGTCGAAAGCGTTCGTACTACTGAGGGTATGTTCTACCGCACTACAAAGACGCGCTATTGGACAAGTGATTGGGAGAGCATGAACAAGTTCATCCTAGAGAACGAAGTTCCTGACTTCTATGAGAAGCGCCTCAACCAGACTGCGGTTAAACAGTTCCTCGAAGAAAACCCCAACCTCATGCCACCCGGTCTAAATGTGGACTCGGAGTACATGGTTTCTGTAAGGAAGAAATGATGGATGAAAAATATATTTCTGCAGACGAGCTGGCTATTCAGCTCTCTGTAACCGGCCCTACTATACGCAAATGGGTTTCTGATGGCACACTGCCATCTACTGCGTACCTAAAGATTGGAAGTATCTATAGATTTAAGCTTTCCGATGTAGTAGAGTCACTATCCCCACAGCAGCTAGAACTAGACCTAAATGGAGAGACCAAATGAGTGAGATGACCCTTTTTAAAAATAACCCCATGGTTAACAGCGACCTGTTCAAATCACTGCAAGAGATGAACGAGAACCTTTCGGGGGGTTCTACAGGTGGAACTCGTCGTATCAGCATCAAAGGTGGACGCTTCCGCCTGTTAGAAAATGGCACACAAGTTTCTGTCAGCAAAGCTAACGAACTAAATGTAATTATCGTTAATGCTGCAAAAATATCTCGTATGTTCTATGCTGGTACTTATGACCCCGAAAAAACTTCGGCCCCCGCTTGCTGGTCAGCCGATACACAAAGGCCTTCGGCTGATGTGCCAGAAGAAACACGTCAATCTTCTTCGTGCGCTATCTGCCCTATGAACGTTAAAGGTTCTGGCCAAGGTAATAGCCGTGCTTGCCGCTTCTCACAACGTCTGGCTATTACACTAGAAGGTAAGCCCGAAGAAGTTTACGAGCTGCAAATCCCTGCAACATCTATCTTTGGTGAGGCCAAAGGGACTAGCATGGGTATGCAAGCTTATGCTAAACTGTTGAACGCACATAACACACCTGCGATTGCTGTGCTGACAGAAATGAGCTTTGATGAGGAATCGGAAACACCAAAACTACGTTTCCGTCCTGCTCGTCCACTAGAAGAAGACGAACTACAAGCAGCGGTAGCGGCTAAAGCAACACCTGAAGCTATCCGTGCGGTTACTATGACTGTGTCTGCACCGAAATCAGATGCACCAAAGCAAGTAGGTACGTCTTATACCCAATCTACGTCCAACAAGATTGTTATTGAGGATGAAGTCGATGAACCCCGCAAGGTAGTAAAGAAAGCTGCCCCTGCAACTGCGGAAAAAGACTTAGGGTCTATTGTCGATAATTGGGACGACGAATAGAATAAACCCAACGCCACGGCTGGATAACTGGCCGTGGCAATTTCCCTTATAAAAAGAGTGGCGGCTATGGAAACAAAACAATTTCTAGAAAGCACGCTGGCAGGCACTGGTCATTACTGTATTTTTGCTTCTCGCCCCGTTGATGATAAGCGTGTACAGAAATTCTATCCCTCGCTAGATGCAGTTATTGAGGCCTCGCGTACCTTCGACGCTGATGGCTACGATGTATATTTTGCACTTGCTACCTTCAACGATACAGTATCTCGTAAAGTGACTAACGTAGAAGCGCTTAAAGCTTTCTTTCTTGATCTTGATTGCGGCCCGAGTAAGGACTTTGCCAATCAAGTAGAGGCTATTGCTGCGCTGCGTACTTTCTGCAAAGCAAACAAATTACCTCGCCCCGCTATGGTAAACTCTGGGTATGGCGTTCACGTTTATTGGTTCTTAACCGAGGCGGTTGATTTAGATACGTGGCTACCTGTAGCTGAGAAATTAAAAGCTCTATGCGCAGCGCAAGGATTTCGGGCTGACCCAAGTGTAACTGCTGACGCGGCTAGGATTTTACGGGTACCTGATACGACTAACTATAAATACGGTGTCGAAAAACAAGTAGCAGTGCTGGCTAGTGATGGCGTAAACGCCGTAGACTTTTCTGTGTTTTCGGCGCTGCTTGGTTCTGATTTGAAACCAGTGTCTAGGCGGTACATACCATCGGATAGCAACGCGGTCATGGATGCGTTGATGGGTAACCGAGAGAGCAAGTTCCGCGACATTATGATAAAGACCCGTGAGGGCAATGGCTGCGCACAACTCGCCGAAATCATTAGACTAGGTGGCAACGTACCCGAACCCCTATGGCGAGCTGGCCTGTCGATTGCGCATTTCTGCGTAGATGGTCAGAAGGCTGCGGTGCTTATGTCGCAGGATCACCCTGAGTATAACATCGACGACACCATGGAGAAGATGCAGCGTACCAAGGGGCCGTACCTATGCAGTCGTTTCAACGATGAGAATCCAAGCCTATGTCAGGGATGCCCCAACTTGGGGAAGATTAAGTCCCCTATTACTCTTGGAAGTTACATCAGAGAAGCCACAGACGAAGACAATATAGTCACTGAGCCAGTTAGTGAAGACTCCGTAGAGGAGCCTGAAGTTCATGTGATACCGAAATTCCCTGCTCCATACTTTCGTGGGGCTACGGGGGGAGTGTACCTACGCGTAGTAGATACAGACGGGGGGATAGATGAGCGGTGCATCTATCATAATGACCTATACGTTACGCGCCGTATCGTAGACAGAGAGCTAGGTCACTCGATAGTTATGAAACTGCATCTTCCAAAAGATGGGGCGCATGATTTCACAGTACCCTTAGCTGCTGTTACGTCGAAAGAAGAACTACGGAAGCAGATGTCTATGGTGGGCGTAGCCGTACCACGTATGGACGATTTAATGACATATATCTTAGCATGGGTGAATGAATTGCAAGCACAAAAACAAGCTGATGAAGCACACCGCCAGTTCGGCTGGACAGGTGACGAATGTAAATCCTTCGTACTTGGAGATAAGGAGATATACGCAGATAAGATTGAGTTAAACCCGCCATCGGCAACTACAGCGGGGCTCATGTTTGCGTTTGAGCCTAAAGGTACGCTGGATGGCTGGAAAGATATGATATCTTTCTATGAACGGCCCGGATTTGAGCTGCACCAATATGTAGTTGGTACATCGTTTGGGTCACCCCTTATGCAGTTTACTGCGGTACATTGCGCAGCGCTGCACGTTTATAGCAAGGAGTCGGGCGTTGGTAAAACTACTGCGCTTTCGGCAGCGTTATCTGTATGGGGCCGTCCCGAGGAGTTAATGCTCAGCGAGCGCGATACCTACAATACCAAGATGCACCGTGGCGAAGTAATGCACAGTATGCCGCTAATGATGGACGAGCTTACTAACGCTAACCCCAAGGACTTATCGAACCTTGTCTACCAAATTACTGGGGGTAAGCAGCGGGGGCGTATGTCTGGCAGCGCTAATACAGAGCGGCTTCGTGGTGAAGCGTGGAAGTTACTATCCGTTACCACGGGCAACACAAGTATAGTAGAGCAAATCGGTACGATTAAGAACGGTCCAAAAGCCGAAGCTCAACGTATACTAGAAGCCCGTGCGTACCGCATGAAGTTTTCGTCAAAAGAAGAAACTGACGTGTTCAGTAATAGAATATTTGAAAACTATGGACATGCTGGTACGCCGTACATCCAATACATTATGGCCAACCAAGAAGCTGTACGTAAGATGGTAGTTACTGTGCAGAAACGGATAGATGAGGCTGCAAAACTTACCGAGGAAAATAGGTTCTGGTCTGCTGGTGCGGCTTGCACCATGACGGGTCTAATCATTGCAAAAAAGATTGGCCTTATAAACTTTGATATTGAAGCTATATTCAAGTGGCTAGTTGCCACACTAGCAGAGAATAAAGCAACTGTATCAGATATGGGTACTTCAGCCCAAGAAATCCTAAACAACTACGTACATGAAAAATGGCAGAACATCCTGTGGATTAAAAGCACCCAAGACCTTCGGGGCACACCTAACAACAATGGGTTAGATGAACTTGTAGTACCCGAATCACAACCCCGAGGGCAGTTGGTAGCTAGGTATGAGACGGATATAAAACGTTTGTACCTACTCCCTAAACCCTTGCGGCATTGGTGCGGAGACCAGCAGATAAACTTTGGCTCCTTTATGGACGAGCTAACTAAAGGTATGAAGGCCAAACGCGGTAAGATGCGGCTAGGTAAGGGCACACATATGAACCTACCCCCAGCGGATGTAATTATAGTCGATGTACCTATTGGCGGGGCTGAAGATGAAGCAGGGAGTGCTGAAGATTGATGATCTCGATCCCGATGGGGTTAGAATAATCGTCGATTGGATACAATTTGATTCTGGTGCTTCGGTATTTATACCTTGCATCAACACGGAACAGGCCAAAAAACAGGTAGAAGTTATCGCCAAACGTAAGAATTGGGTCATAAAGACTCAAATTCGGGTAGAAACAGACTGTTTAGGTCTACGCATTTGGAGAGTCACATGATATCATGTGATTGACAGAGGCACCGCCTGCCCACCTGTCGATTCTCCTCTGACTGGCCCCGCTTCGGCGGGGTCTTTTTTATTGTTCTCCGTCGAACTCATTTGTGTTGCGCACCATGTCGGGGGACATAACGATACCATTGACCATGTTACCCGAAGTCCTAACGAACCCTGCGCGTGACCGTTTTTTGGTAGTAGAAGTAATCCGCCGCTCTGGCCGTCCGATAGCCATCATCCGTGCGTTGAACTCCATGATCTCCGTGTTCGCGTCAATAAGACCTTGAGTGTCATTTTCACGAATGGCCATGTTCATCTTACGCAGTAGTTTGCCCCGCTTCGATTTAAGCGCAGCGTCAATGCGGCGCTCGTTTTTATTCTCTGCTAGCGCTAGGCCACGAGATTCGGGCGCAAACCCAGCAAACTGCATGAGGGTGTTGTAGGGACTAATTTCATCGGTAATAACATCACGACGTTTAGTTAGCGCAGCTTTGTCGTTAAAAAGGTCAAAGCCCTTCATAGCGTTCTTAATAAACGCAGGAGACATAGACTTCACGCCGCTCCATACATCGCCTTCATTAATCTGCCCAACGCCCCGCTCTACGCTCAAGCCCATACCAACTACAGGTCCACCCATCGTTTCTATAAGAGTCCATAGATTGCTCTGGTCTTTGTCGATTAGTGGTCTGCGGTAGAGTAAGCTGTTCATAGAAATGCGGCTTGAGAAGTCTGAACCAAGCATGTAGTTAGACAACCCACCGTATACTAAGTTAGGCATAATCTTCCGGGACATTGCTTCGAAGTCATCCTCGTCGTCACTGCTGAACATATCGTAGATCATACCGATTGCGCCCATCATAGGCATACCACTTGCACCACCTAGAAGCCCTGACATAACAAAGACGCGAGCAAGTTGGGCCCGTGCAATCCCTCTAGTTTCTGCGTCAGCTCCGCTAAACGCATCGTTGGATAGGCGTGCCAGCATATAGTATTTTTGTATGGCGAAGCGCTTAAATAGGTACATCACTTTACCGATACCGTTTTGTGCAAGCACAGCAGTACCCGCAGCGGCGGTGCCACCTTGAGAGAACTCGGTCATCTCGATAGCTTTTTCAGCAGCAAGGGTCTTCTGTTCTGTGGTTAGCGGAGTATTCGGATCAGCTTTGCGTAACCGATCAAGTTCCAAAATATACGCCGCGCCCATAGACACTTCACGGTTGAACCGTTCCCCGTGGTGGAAGAAGAAGCTCATCAACTTGTTGGCTTTTTGCAGGACTTCTTTTCCGTCTGTAATGTCGAGCATCTCACGGGTTAGCGATGTGTCAAGCGCCCCAAGTTTAAACGCTGCGTCAACTAGTTCTTTCATATCTGCTTTGTCGCTAGGGAGATTTGGATCAGAAAAATCAATGTTACCAATAGAGGAACCCATAGATACTTTACGCATCTTATCGCCATCAGCGCCGTAAGTGTTGACGTTGCGTGTACGTGGGCTACCTAAAAATAAGCGCGATGCCTTACCCATAGCGGCTACAGATGCAGCGTCCCCATATCTCCCCGCAAGCATCGAATAGGTACTGATTGGTAAGTCGAAGAAGTTGGCCACGGTAGACGATATGTTGGCCCCCATAGTGTACATAAACCCTGCGGAGGTAGCCATCTTAGCGTATTTGTTTACGTTTGGACGCTGTGCAAAGCTCGCAATCTGGTCTAGCTTCTCTGCCATAAGGACGGTGGTCTGATCCGACCCAGACGTTTTAACATACTCGTTCATATCGTTGCGGTACTTCTGGAGAATCGCACCGTACTTCATCTGGGTAATCTGCCGAATTAGTCCCTTGCCCTTATCGTCTACCATCTCAATGGTGCTGAACTTTTGTGCTATATCCCCAGTTGGCGTAATGTCTCCTAAGAAACCACGAATACCTAGTGGGTTTTTGCTGTCGCCACGACCACGGAAGGACTGCATGAACGAGCGCTCTGGTAAGTTGTCTAGTGCTAGTTCAATAATATCGTCGATAACCTGCTGGTCAGCCCGACCTTGTAGAGTCGTTAGTACGTTATGCACGAACGAAGATGACGGCGCACCGCTATAGTCCTGCCGTGTAGAAGTCATGCTTGGCTTTGGTGCGGTCATAGCCTTGATAATGTTAGCGCGGCTTACAGCGGGTTCCCCTGCTGCCTGTTTACGTGCAACTTCACGATCTACTCTAGCCTGCATAGCAGCGTTATTGGCATTGTAGGCCAGCACTGCGTCCGCAGCTTTACGCACAAGAGTAGGAGAATCAAAGTATTCCGTATAGCTTTCGAACGTACCTGTTTTTGGGTCGTAAGCATTGTACATAAGGCGATACGCGCCCTTACGAGTTAGTGGGAAGAACGGACGAATGACGCCTGATTCTTTCATTAGCAACTCAGCCAGTTTATCAAACGCCGCTTGACGTGCAGCTACATCAGGAATGTTAGCCTCTAGCGTGGCGCGTAAAATATTAGGCAACTCTTCACGTTGATTCGCAAAGAAATCACGGAGTGTCTTGTAATACTCTTGCCCTTGTGGTCCAGCTTCGCGCCACTTGCTTTGGAGTTCTCTCCATACCTTAACTTTTTCTTGGCTCGCGTTGCCCGCTTTCCGTACCTTAGACCGTACAGTAGTAGGGGTGGCGTTTAACCTTGCTATCTCAGCATCACGAGCTTCGGCGGTATCAAAATCTCTATTCTCTGTGTTGAGCTTGTTACCATCTGCATCGAGGTTGTTATATGTTAGCCAGTACTTAGAGTAGAAGGATACGGGCAGGGAGGGGTCAACTTGGGCGTAGGTAGTGTTGGGGATAAGATAATCAAGAGCTTGAATACCCTTCTTATCTTTCTTTGCCCATGCGGTCATCTCCTGCAGGACAGGGTCAAGTTTCTTTAGGCTACTATCGTATTCGCCCTTTTGCCTATCTAGGATGCGATTAAGCACTGGGGCCATTGGTATTTTAGTACGAGCTACTTGAGACAGCACGTTAATAGGCATCAAACCTAGAACAAGTTTCTTTAGCCCCACGGGGGTGTTTTCGTTTAGCAGGGTCTTAGTCTGCTCTACTGTGCTTTGATCTGCAAACGGAATGTAGTCCATTGTAGAGTTTAGTAGCGCTTGGTTAGACTGTTGGCCCCCGGCAGCTTCGAGGTAGAACTCACCCGCATCTCGGAACTCAGGAGCTGGCGCAAGCATAGAGTTAATAAGCTGTGTCGATTCATCAAGCGCGGAATAGATTGGTCTAATCGGCTGTCTTCTAAGGATGCGTATAATATTACCCACAATGTTGCGGAACCGCTCTAGTACACTAAACTTACGCTGATTTGGATCGGCCTTTATTAGGGCCAACGCCGCTTGGAAGTTAGGGTTACTAAACGCTTCGGACACAAACTCGTCTAGCGAAGTAGTACCGTATACACCTTCAAGATTAGCTTTAACGGTCTCGAATAGCGCAGTCATCTGTTTTGTTAGGGCTGCGCCTTTATTAGCCAACGTTGCCGAAACCGCTGCGTGAGTCATCTCGTGCATAATAGTATGCGTGTTCATACCGCTCTCACGGCTCAGAGTAACTGTGTTCGTTTTAGGATCGAACATACCTGCAAGAATACTGTCGTTAGCACCTAGTAGCGGTGCGTCTGATATAACAACTTTAGTTGTGCCAGCTACCCGTGCGAGTGCAGCAGCAATACCGCGCAACTGCGGATCGACAGAAGTAGCAGAGATAGCCTCAAGCGCCCCACGTAGGTTACCGTTTTCAATCAGGTTCTGGATTGACGAGATCAACGGCATATCAAGGCCGTATACCGACTCTTGTGGCAGCTCTAGAAGCAGCTTCTTTTGCTGGGGTGAAAGCTTTGCATCTTCAGCGTAGTTGTTCATAATCAAGTCAAAAGTAACTTTAGCTCTTTGGCTTCTACCTCGTGCTTGCGCACGTTGTGCTTTCTCTGGAATAGTTAGAGCCGCTGCTTCTGTGTTTGTTATAGGGTCGGGCATCTCAGCAATTTCGTCACGGAGCCGCCCGATCTCAGCGCGGGTAAACCCTGCGTCAGCTAGTGCCTTGTCTTCAAGTTTTTCTTTCTTGTCCGCCCGTGATCTACGAGCAGCAGCGCGAGTTACGGCGGTACTACGTACCTGAACTTCGGGCTCTTCAAGCAATCTGTTACGGTCGGCAAGAACTGCGGTTTCCTGCTGTGCGATAACGGTATCCACGCTATCAGTAACAACAGCCTCGGCTTCTTTATTCTTTCTATCCCGCTTCACTGGATCAGTTTGACCACGAGAGATAAGGGCATCACGTTTAGCTTCTGCACGTTTAGATAACTCACCTACGTACGTTTGTGTTTCAGGGGACATATTTGCCCCTACCCATTTTTTAGCTGCTATAGCCGCCTTTGCGCCTAGCCCTGCGTAGAACTTCTCCGCCTGCGCATTCTGCTCCCCCTTGGTGCTTATAACCGAAGGAGAAAAGTATTCGTGCGACACCATTTCTTTAAGTGCGTCTACAGGGCGAGCAAACTTACTAAAGAAATTAGCCGCAGCTTTTTCTTCGACAGTAAGTTTTGAATTAGGGCGGTTTAACAAGTCTAGAACCTTGCCTTTGTCTTCCGATGTTGTGCGGTCTGGATTAGTCATAATACCGTAAGCATCGCCACCCATCTCTTTATGGTAAGCTTTAACTTGTGGGTCGGCTTTTAGGGCGTAGCGGGTAGCAAGAGCAACGGCAGCTTTTGAGTTCTTCTCTGGCTCTGCGGCTCGCATGGCTTCAACACTATTTTCGGCAAGCTTCCGCTCTGCATTTATAATCTGTTGTTCTGTTGGAGCGCCAGTAAGTTTTACTGGGCCAACGGGTAGTGCCACGGGGGCTTCTGTTGGTTTCTTGGTAGCTGCTTTACGCGCTACCGAAGCGGCTTCGGTTTTCTGCACAAGAGCTTGCGCTGCTAAGTCTGCGTTAGAGGGGGTAGTAGATGGCGTCGATTGAACAATATTCTTAACTACTTGGTCCAAGGGGACTTCTTCTAGTGTTCCGTCAATAGATACAGACTGGAGCTTACCATCGGGCGTTCTAATTACTAGCTCACGTTCGTCTTCGTTACCTATAAAAGCTACGTCTTTAGGAGACACTTTTAATTTGCGTTTAGTTTTTTTCTTTTTGGGGTCTGCGTAACCCTCGGTACGGGTAACTGAAATTTCTCCAGATGGAAAGGCTTGCGCTAAATTAGCGTCCATAGTTGCTTTATACTGAGCATATTCTTCGGATTTAATAGCCGCGTCTAGCGCAGCAAAATCTATATTCTGCACGTACTTATCAAGACTATCCGCGATTTCGGGGTACTCCATCAGCGCCCCGTCCTGACCCATATTTTCAAAGAGCCCTAATGTATTCTGCTGCGTGACTTTTGAAACATTATCATTGCTAGCGCCTGACACAATATCTCCCAGTCTGCCTTCTTCAGATGCTTCAAATTCTGTGGTACTTGCAGTTCCAGTAGGCTCGACACGTTGTCCTTCCACGCCTGACTCAATACCTGTAGCGCTTGATTCGTCTGCTGTGGTGACAGCTGCATCAGATATCTCCTTCAGTTTAGCAGTTACATTTGCCGCCGCAGTTTTATCTGCAGTTACTTTAGCGTGTTCTTCCAGTAGTTTAATAACTTCGGGGTCATTAAGGTCTTTACCTTTTACCTTCTTACGGATGGGCGCTTGTTTTTTTATTCCTAAACTATCTAAGAAATCGTCATCAATAATAGTAGGGTCTATGTCCGCCACGGTAAACGGCGCTACTTTAGGAGCAACAACGGTGGGAGCAACACGCGTTTGAATAGGGACCATAAACGCATCGGGGTTTTTTACCCCCAAATTTATCAGCTCATCCCGTGTTTCGCTTAGAAGCGTTTCTTGGCGGTGCATACGAGCAGGATCAAGACGTTCTGTAAACCTAGCTAACACTTCCTGTATTCTAGAGTAATTAGCGGCGGGAATAAAGTCTGTGTCTTCGTTAATTGTAGTAGGCGCTACTTCCGTATCTACTTCTGGTGCTACCGTTTGTTCTGCGGGGACAAACTCAACGGGGGTAGTGGGTTGTTCTATTGTAGGGTCTATGGGGGCAGCTTCTACTGTTGGCGCTACTGTCGAATCGGTATTATCGACATTAAAATCTTGGGAAGCTACATCCCCCGCAAAGGTGTCATCTTGTTCTGTGCCAGCAAAGGGGTCTTTAGGATTGGCACGACGAATTGAAGCCACTGATTTGAAGCCACCTCCAAGGATACCCCCTGCAATAGCAGCCTGTTTATATTCTTCAAAAGCCTCGTCGCTATCAATAGGTAGCCCTGCTTGTGCCCGTTCCAGCATCTGCTGGCCAACTTCTGTAAGGCTTTCTGTAGCAGCACCTGTTGTAGCTCCAGTACCGACACGAACAAATATATTTCTAATTTGCGAAGGATTAATTAGACGCCCAATCAAGAAGCGATCTGCTACAACTTCTAAGGCAGTTTGACCCACTGCGGCCTGCAGTGCGTTCACTAAGTCTACTTTTGCTAGGCGACCAGCAGCAAATTCTTCTTCCTGACGTTGAACGTTGTACCCGAACATAATCGGTGCCGAAATCAAACTACTACCTACATTAAAGCCCATAAGAGCTCCACCGGGGCCCATAGTAGTGCCCCCAACAACAGCACCAACGGCACCAGCGGTTAGCGACGCGCCAAGTTGTGGAGCCTGTGAACCAGCAAGTTCACCCAAATAAGTAAGCCCCGCATCAAATGGATCAGCCGCAGCTTCTTGGTATGTTTTAGGAGTGGGCTGTTCCATACGGGCAGTAAACCCAGCGAGGTTATTAGCGTCCTCTACACTCTGTCCGTAGTCGGAGATGTAGTTACCTGTAGCCTTTAAAAACCCGAGGTCCGTTGAATCCGAAAGAGCTTGCCCACCAGATTGCACAGCTTGGCCGATTGCAGATTTAACGCTAGGTAGACCTACGTCTAGACCACGACCAAAGGCAGTACCATCATCACGTTCTGGTACGGGGCCAAGCAGCCGATTGTATTCTGTGGAGTAAGCAGCTTCTTGCTCGGCAACGTACTGCGCAATCTCTTGCTGTTCTTCTGGAGTAGGAGAAGCCCCAAAAATTTGAACTGGGTAGCTGCGCCCACTAACTCGACCGGGAACATTGATTACTGCCATCTGGCGACTCCATCTTTTTTACTACTATAAACGTATCGCCGAAGTTACGCTAGGGTGATGCCGCTGCTTTAGCCGCAGAGGTTGTAAACATTCCTGCGGGAGCGTTGCCCCCGCTATTAGAAATACCATATTGGCCAAGCATCTGCGCATTGATCTGGTCTAGAATACGCATCTGTTGACGAATACGCTCGTCTAACTTCGCTAACTCTAGTTCTGCTCCGGGCACGCCAGTTAGGTTTTCTTTCTGGGTCATAAGATCGCTAATCTGCCCTCGTAGGGAGTTAGCCACACCTGCGGGTACCATGCCAGACTTAGCGCCTGATGCGGCAATTGCTGCACGTTTAAGTTTGGAAGCCTCAATAGCACCGAGAATATCCAACTGAGATTTATCATTACTATCTCTAGAACCCTGCAGTGCTGCTAGGCCAGTTTGGCCAGCTCTACCAAGGTCACCACCGAAGGAACCTGTACCACCTTGCATAAGTGACATACCTGCTTGAGCCAACGCCATCCACTTATCTGACTTAGCATTAGCTTCCTGTCTGGAAAGCATCTCTAGAAGTTTTGTTTCGTAGTTAGAAGAACCACCAGAACCTGAACCAGTAGTAGTACCCTTAGAAGCACCACCTAGTAGTTTAGCAGCGGTATTTTTAGCCTCTACTTCAGCAGCGTTGTTCTTTTCTCTTGTAGTCTGCGCTTGTTTTATTTCCATTAGGCCTTTAGGCGTGGCTACAGGAGTTAAAGACTGCTCCATCACTGCTTCTTCTGCTTTCTGTGCAGCGAACTCTGGGTCCAACCAAGACTGAACGTAGTTACCCGCCGTATATCCTAGTAAATTTTGAAACGGTTTTTCTTTTAGCTCGTCTAGGTAGTCGCCACCAAAATCAATTACCGCACCTCCAGTAGTAGTAATAACATCCCGCGCAGTATCCATAAAGCCGCGATCGTCTACCTTATATCCCCGAGAAATACGTGGGTCATTAACTACAACGGGGGGTAGAGAAGGGGCGTATTCTGCAGGAGTAGGAGGAACATAATCTGGACCAGCGTCATCTTCTAAAGCGTTAGCCTTACGCTCTTCAAATACAGCACGTTCCATCTCGGCAATTGGGTCTACCAAGTCACCTTGGTTCCGAATAACTGAACCATCAGGCGCAAACATCATAGTAGCGGGGTTCTGTTCTAGGCGCATACGGTCAGTTCTATCAGCAGGGGAAAGCCCTGCGGGAACCATACTTGGTTGTGGGCTATCTTCAGAAGAAGGTAGGGACACTTGATCGTTTTGTGAGGGTATGTTCCGAGGGTTACCCAACGACGGAGACATTAGGTCCATCTGAAAATCCGCACTCACACCTGAAGGAGTAGGCATACGCCGAGATTGAATAATAGATGCAGGAAGGTACCCGTCAGGCCCTCTTACCGAAGTTACATCTTCTGTGGCTTTTCCAGCGATGCGTGCAGCTTCAGCTTGTCTAGCTTGCGCTTCTTTTTCGGCCCGTTGTTCAGGTGTTTCATAAAAGAATGCAGGAGCCTCGTAACCGAAAGGCATTCTTTCGCCAGTGCGGTTGGATACAAAATCATCTGATTTAGCTAACAGCTCTGCGCTTACGTTATCTAGGTACGCGCCTAATTCTGGAGCGCCAACAAAGGAGCTTACTGCACTTGCTGCAGCCGCTGTAGCCGCTGCTAGACTACTTCCTTCGGACATTGCTTTTGCAAAAACAGCGTCAGCTTGACGAAGCCCATCTTTACCCGCTTCGAGCATAAAACTTTTTACTGCGTCTCCGTAACCTTGAATCTGTAATGCGCGTGCAAACTGTTGCCCCGGAACCGAATCTGCTTCTAAAGTGTCTATACCTTCAGCAGATTGCTTAATATCGCTAAGTAAAGCCTTTTTAACTGAAGGTGACAGACTTGCCACATATTCTTTCGGCGTCATGTTATTACGTGCAGCACCAGCAATAACTTTAGGGTTTAACTCTAGACGATCAATTTTACTCCCTCCAGCTAGACTAATAACACCACCCGAGGCCATACGTGCGATACCTTGTGGGGGTGCAGACATCGCACCAGTATTCTGGGCGACATTAGTTTGAGGTGCTAGTGTGCGAGCCATATCGGCGATGCCACCTTGAGGAACCCCTGCAGCAGATACAGCTTCTTGCGCTACCGATTGCGTTGGAGCCTTCGTAGCTTCTTGTTGCATCTTTTGACGGCGTGTGATCTCACCCAGCACCATGAATTGTGGAGCGTCGCCGCTAGGCTGCTGCATCATGCCGACAAGCTGTTCTTGGGAGAAGTTCTTCAGCTTATCTTGGAGTTCGATCATATTCATCATCGTACAAGCCCACCGTCTTTAAATGCTTTGTAGAGAGATAGTCCGGTTAACCCAGC
>ERZ891418.316-NODE-316-length-17249-cov-6.175294_pt1 | contig 17249 bp, 16 predicted proteins | sample MGYA00521236_ERZ891418 | MGnify/ENA primary metagenome ERZ891418 (study PRJEB32303, sample SAMEA104408696) | aquatic metagenome | biome: Brackish water; feature: Chemocline; material: water | place: Baltic Sea | collected 2014-10-18T10:34:00 | depth 100 m ... | reverse complement strand
GCGGGCGCGCTCGCAGCACCCTCCCCCGGCAGAGGGCTGAACAGGGCGAGGGACAGGGCGAGGAGAATCATGAAGCCTCCACTCGGAGTGAACAGTGCACAGCGTGGGTCCACAGCGTGGGTCCACAGCGTGGGTCCACAGCGTGGGTCCACGAGCCTGCCGGGCACGGAACCGCGATGGTCGGTCAATGAGAGAAGAGGGTCAAGCGTCGAGTGCGAAGTGAAATCCTCCCGTGCGTGATCGCCGGCACCACGTTTCGATGACGAGGGTTGGCAGATCGCAACTTTCGCGTTACTCTTCTTTTGCACGTCTCCGATCGACGGAGTCAACCCCCACCTCTTTCGAAAGGAGGCCGACCTTGCAGCTGATTGTTGAACAACTCTCGCTCACCACTCGACGAGCCTCCTCGCGAGCCCTGAAGAGCAGCTAAGAAGAGCACCGATAACCTCGACTCTTTCCGGCAACTCCCCAGTTCTTCCCGAGGCAGCTTCTCCCCAGAACCAGTCGCTCTCGAAGCATTGGCTCGTCGGCCCCTTCGTCATCATGAAGATCCAAAACCACGCGGAGGTTGGCAGGCTGTTGCATAGCCGCGAGGCCACCTCCCCAGTCGTTCGTGGCTCCGCCGGCCGAAACCGGCGACCACGGGCGAAGAGACGAGAGCTGTTTTGCCTCCTACTCCCGATGAACTGAAGAGGCTCGCCGCACTATGTGGCGAGTTGGGTACTGACGATGGCCTCGACCCTCGGCACGATCGCCGCGGGTCATCAAGAAAACGGAGGGACCGAAGGGCCTTCCAACTCTGCCGACAGGTCGACGAGACGATTTCGCTCGTACTCGCCGGAGCTGACGATCCGCTGCTTCGCGATCTCTACGTCGCGCGGGTCGAGCCCGCCGCCGGCGCTTCGCATCTGCGCGTGTGGGTCACGACGCATCCGCCCCTTGACGGGGAGGATCCGATCGACGCGATCCTTGCGATCGAGGCGCTCGAACGAGCCTCGGGTATCTTGCGCACCGAAGTCACGACTGCGATCACCCGCCGACGCGCTCCCGAATTGTCGTATCACTTCCTTCCGCCGGAAGGGGGCAACTCGTGAGTCACGAACAAGCAACGCTCGGGGAGTGGCTCACGGAGCCACTCCCCGGCGACGTTGCCGCATCGATTGATCGCATCCGTTCGACCGAAGGAGTCGAGCGTGTGGTCGTGCTTCCCGATGTGCACTTGAGCGGCATTTTTTGTGTGGGAACGGTCGTCGCGTCGCGGGAACGAGTGTTCCCTGGCGCGGTCGGCTCCGACATCGGGTGCGGCATGATGGCGATGCGCTTCGAAGCCTTCGCTTCCGAAGTGATCCCCGATAACTCCGGCGGTATGCGCATCTTGCGCGCGCTCCGCACGCTGGTCCCCACGAACCGACACAGCGATCGCACAATGCCAGATGCGCTCCCCGCGGAGTTGTCTCCCCTCGCGTTGACTTCGATGCCGCTTCGCAACCGCGCCGCCCGCGACGGTCGGGTTCAACTCGGAACGCTCGGTCGGGGGAATCACTTCCTCGAGTTCCAAGTCGACGACGATGGGGCTCTCTGGGTGATGGTGCACAGTGGTTCGCGGGGGATGGGGCAAGCGATCACGCAGCATCATCTGGCGCGGTGCCAGCGTGACGCGACAGGTCTCGCGTTCTTCGAAGTGGGGAGCGCCGAGTGTATCGAGTACGAAGCGGACGTCGCCTGGGCGCGAAGGTACGCCTCCGCCTCTCGCCGTGCGATGGTGACGACGGTCTCGGTGCTTCTCGAGACGTGGTTCGGAGCGCAGGCCGACGCCGACTCGATCATCGCCTGTGACCACAATCACGTCGCCTCTGAAGACCACTACGGCCAGGCGTTTCGGGTCCATCGCAAGGGAGCTCTCCCTGCGGAGGATGGCCAGCCGGGGGTTATCCCCGGTTCGATGGGGACCTCGAGTTACCACGTCACCGGTCGTGGTTGCGCCGAGTCGTTGCAATCGAGTTCGCACGGCGCGGGGAGGGCTCTGCGTCGAAGCGATGCCGTGCGGCGGGTGTCAAGGAAGCAGCTGGCGCTGCAAATGCGGGAGGTGACCTACGATCGCTCGATCGAGAAGCGCCTCGTCGAAGAGGCGCCAGCTGCATACAAGGACATCGAACGGGTCATGCGCGCCCAGAGTGAGCTCACTCGAATCGTGCGCCGGGTGCGGCCCGTACTCGTCTACAAAGGGATCTAAGCGAAGCCGAAGCGCTCCCTCGACACAAAACGACCCCCCGCGCGGCCGCTGGGCTACGCGGGGGGTCACTGACTAGAAAGGAACGAACGCGACAACGCTACTAGACCTGGAATCAGCGGATGATTGCGAGCGAGGCGCCGGCGATTCGTCGCAAGACGAGGAGCACCAAGGTGATCGACCTGAGGAGGTCCTCGCCGATGGTGCGACGATGAGGCAGTCTCGGGTGAAGTGACGACGTAAACTTGAAACCACAGCACTTCACCCGAGACTGCCGGTCTTGCGGCGAATCGGCAAGCCGTAGCCGTGATCATTCGCTTATTCCAGGACTAGAGCGACAGACTGCTACAGCACCGTACCCTTCTTCTTGCCCAGCTGGGCTTCGTACTTATCGAGTGCCTTCTGGAGTTCGGCCTTCATCTCGCCGGCGGAAAACTTGACCGCCTTCCGCTGCCACTCCACCGCCTGCGCGAGCTGCCCGCTCTCATAGTAGGCGCGAGCGAGCGTATCCAGAATCGCTCCGTCTTCGTGATCGCTGAGTAGAGCGGCGCGCTCCGCCACCCGCATCGCGAACTTCAGGTCGCGAGTCTTCACGCGCTGATCATCGACAACGGTCCACGCGACTTGGTTGAGCAGCATGGCATTGTCCCAGTTCTTCGAGACGAGCTTTTCTCCGTAGGTGTAGGCCTCGTCGCTCTCGGTCATGTCGAGAAGAAGCATCTCCCACTTCTGGAGCTGAAGGCTCGGGTTCCCCGGGTTCTTCTCGATGGCGCCTTCGAGGGCTGACATCGCGGGACCCCAGTTTCCGGACTTTCTCGCCTCCTTCACAATCGCCGCGAGCTTCGCCAGCTCAGCCCGAGCGGCGATCATCTCGGACCGGCCCTTGCGAGCCTTCTCGATGTCCCACTCCCCCGCGAGGATTTCCGCGAGCGGCTTGTCCATACTCATGGGGTGACCGATCCATTGGATCTTGCCACCGGAGATAATGAACGTGCTCGGGATACCCTGCTCCCCAGCCGCCTTGTGGATGGCATTCTTCACCGACAAGTCGGGATCGGTCGCGACGGAGTACGGCATCGCCTCACCCCACGTCTTGCCTTCGATGTTGCTCTTCTTGGAGAGGAACGGCTCAACGGTTTCGACCTTTTCATCGCTCAGTGCAAGGAACGTCACCTTGCCCCGATACTTGTTCGCAACTTCAAAAAGGTGCGGCACGGCACCTTTGCAGGGAGGTCACCACGTCGCCCAGAATTCGAGGACGTAGGTCTGATCATTCGAGAATTCTTCGATCGCTTCACCCTGGAAGAACCGGGCGATGTCGACAGCGGGGATGCGGTCCCCGATGGTGAGATTGGGCTCTCCGGCGAAGGCTGGCGAGCCCGCGCAGATCGCGGTCAGGAACGCGAGGGACAATAAACGGCGCATCTCTTTCCTCCTCTGTTTCGTTCCCAGCCAGGAGCGCTCTCGTACATCCGTTGAGAAACAGCTGCAGGGCTGGGACGGTTCCGTCGTTGCGGGTGCTCTCCTCAGTGAGTGGTCATTCTCGCTTCAACCTGAGCGATGAGCAAGAGTGGCGAGTTCGAGCGAGAACACCTAGGATTCCGGTCCTCGCCACCTCTTACCCATCTGGAAGACAGGTGACTGTGTCTCGTTCGGCTTTTTTGATCGCACTCCCCATCACTCTGGCGATCGTGGCAGGGTGCACGCAAGTCACGAACTGCGGCAGCCACAGCGACCTCCGACCGCCACTCCCGCCCGAGGAAGACATCGCCCCCGATCCAGCCTTGATACCGGCCTTTCACAGAATCACCCCGTGGATCGCATCCGGAGGGACGCCGCTCGGGGTCGAGGGCTACCGCGAGCTCGAACGCGTCGGATTTAGAGTCGTCGTTTCCGTCGACGGGGCGAGACCCCAAATCGAGGCGGCGCGCGAAACGAGCCTCACCGCTCTCCACATGCCGATCGGGTACGACCAAGTCCCCCCCGAGGTGACCGCCACGCTCGCAAAGCTCGCCTCTTTCCCGCCTGCGCCGATCTACATCCACTGCCACCACGGATTGCATCGGGGACCCGCCGCCGCGGCTGTGTTCGCCCTTGCGATCGGCGCCATCGATCGAGCAGAGGCACTCGCGATCCTCACTCGCGCGGGAACGTCCCTGGAGTATCGAGGGTTATGGCGCTCGGTGGAGGAGTTCGTCGAGCTCGACCCCGAGGTCGAATCATTGCCATTGACCGCGGTCGCCGAGGTGCGCGACTTGACCCACGCCATGATCCTCGTCGATCGCGCCTTCGAACGATTGCAACTGCTCTGTGATCACAGCTGGCAGACTCCTGCGTCGCATCCCGATTTGGATGCGACGCAGGAGTCGACTCTGTTGCGGGAGGGATTCACAGAGGCAGTCCGCGCACTCCCCGACGACACTCCGCTAGAGTTGCGAGCGGAGCTGATCGAATCGGAGAAAGCTGCACGGGCTCTCGAGGCGACCCAAGATGCCACCGAGCGTTTACTCAGATTCTCGGAGATCGGGCGCGCCTGCCGAACCTGCCACATCGAGTATCGGAACTGAGAGCACTGAGTCTTTGAGAGCACTGAGTCTTTGAGAGCACCGAGGCTCGGAGCGGGACCTCAGGGGCAGGCCCGACGATATGACTACCCGCCGCCGGCCGGCTTCTCGGCGGGGAGCCCGCTCGTTTCCTCGATCTCGATATCGCCGTGACGCACCTTGAGGCGCAGGGACCCCGAATCCGCGTGATTCGCTCGGTCGGTCGCGGTTGAAACCGGCATCGGCGACGAGAAATCTCCATGCTTCTGATCGACAAACACCGCGGGGTGCAGACCGGCGGGAACCGAGAGCGCAACATCGGCAAACGAGGTTTCGAGATCCACCTCGCGCACCCGGTCGCCCAAAAGGGCCAGAATCACGTCACCGTGGGAATTCTGAATTTTCACCCGCTCGGATGATGCCGTCACATCGATCTTCGCGAAGCTGGTCGCCGCATCGATCTCGCCAGAAACCCCACTCGCGCGAATCTCGCCGTGTGAGTTGCGCAGAACAACGCTCGACCCGAGCTCGGTCGCGACCAGCTTGGCAAAGCTCGTCTCGGCGGTGAGCCGTCCCCCCACTCGAGAGATACTCAAACTCCCGTGAGCGTTCTGCGCTTCCACACTCCCGCCGACGTCAACGATGGTGGCGTCGTCGAAGGATGTGCGCGCAGTGAGATCGCCGGAGACCGATTCCACATGGAGCTCTCCGTGCGCGTTCTTGAGCGTCCCCCCCGCGATGCGGCGGGCGCGCAGGTCATCGAAGCTCGTCTCCCAGTCCAAGGCGCCGGTCAAATCCTCGAGCTCCACGGAGCAGTGCGAACAATTCCCCGTCACCGCGCCGAGATTCCGGTGACCTCGGCATCGCCGAACGAGTTCGCAACGCGCACCTGGGTGGCGCGCGGGACACGCAGGGTCAGGACCGACTCGACCCCGCGCAATGCGTTCCCCGGCTTCTCCGGAATCTCGAGCTTGAACCGATGCGCTCCCGCCTCGGTGGTCCGGGTCAGTGTGATCTCTTTGAGGAACCGCTCGGCGTCTTCCGGGGTCCGCCCCCAGCAGCTCAGCGACCACGTGTATTCCGCGGGCCCGTCGGTGCCGTAGACTTTCACCGCTCCGAACTCATGAGAGATATCGATCACCTCGAAGGTGCCCTCGAGCGCGGCCGACTCCTCGTGGGTTCGCTTCTCTCCGGTCTTGTCGAAAGAGTAATTGCCGGTGCGGCTGACGCGGAACGTTCCGCCTCCGCACGCGGGAAGCGCGGCGAGAGTGAGAGCAAGGATGAACAGGATGGGCGAACGCATGCAGTGACCTCCGGAGGGATCGAGGAAGGCGGGCGGCGACCGGTCAGTGTAGCTGGGGAGGACTCGAAGGGGTAGGGGGAGATATCAGGGCCCTTCCTCCTCCCCCCCCGAGCGACTAACCTGCTCTGCGCCACATCGCTCTCCCCTGGCGGAAAGGAAGCCATGGCCGTACTGGATCCGTTCGACTACGTCAGTGAGGGTGCGTGGGACGATCTGCTCGCCGCGATCGCTGCCGAGCCAGCGCTGGCCAGCGCCCGCGACGAAAACGGCCTCTCTCTCCTCCTGATGAGCCTTTACCACCGTCGGGCCGATGTCGCAGCCGCCATCGAATTCCACCTCCCCGCCTTCGACATCTTCGAAGCCACCGCGCTCGGTCGCACCGAAGACGTCGCGCGCCATCTCGACGAAGGCGCCGACCTCACCGCGCGCACTCCCGATGGCTTCACCGCCCTGCACCTCGCCGCCTTTTTCGACCGCCCCGATGCAGCGGAAAAGCTCCTCGAGGGGGGCGCCGACCCGATCGCCTCCGCCAGGAACCCGAGCCGAGTCCAACCGATCCACAGCGCGGTCGCGGGGGGTTCTGCGGAGGTGGTCGACTTGCTGGTGGCCGCAAACGCTGATCTCGACGCACCGCAGATGGGAGGTTGGACCGCACTGCACGCGGCGTGCAAGAACGGGCTCGAAGAGATCTCACGGGCGCTGATCTCCGCAGGCGCGGACCCGCTCTGCACCGCGGATGATGGGAAGACTCCGAGCGACATGCTCCAGTCGGGGGTCGATTCAGCCGCATATGGGTTGGGGTCGGATTGAGGCCGGATTGAGCCGGCACAGGCTCGGGGTCGGCGTGGCGGCAGTACTCTTCATCCTCATCGGCAGCCTGGCGGCAAGAACCTGCGCCGATCTCTGGTACGTGCCCTCCTACAGCGACGGGTCGTTTCGTAGAGAGTATCTCCGCTGGTCATGGCTTCCGGGAAAGTCGTCTCGCCCTTCACGGACCTACACTGACGATGAGTTTCGCCTCAGATACCGAGAGCTGTTGAAGAGTGGGTATCGCGAGAACCCAGATTTCTTCAGTCATCCTGTGTTTGTGTTCGGCACGAGGGATGAGGAGTTGGAGCAGGAGTTGAGAGACTTCGGGTGCTCTATCGAACAAAATGTGCGCTTGGAGACCATGTGGGTGGTCTTCGATGGAATCGGAACCCCGCCGGTCTGCCATAAAGAGGCGTTAAAGTTGGGAATCGCCATCGTGCACCCCCAACGAGCACGCATCTTGTTTGAAGAGAACCGCGACCGCTGAGGAGCTCCGCCCGTCTCAGCTCTCGTAATCGCGCAACATTCTCTGAATCAGGAAGTTCATCACCGACTCCCACGCCTCCGCTACTTTAGAATTGAATTGCGGGTCGTGCTTCTCCGCTGCCGCGAGAATCGTGGTGAACCACGCTCGGTAGAGCGGGGCAGTGATATTGATCCCGCTCTTTCGTTGAATGTAGGCGCGCTCCTCCAGCTGCTGCAGCGCCTTTCGATCCCCACTCACCGCCGCCGCGGCCACACTCACCGCGCGCTCGAGACTGATCCTCTGCTTGGCGAAATTCATCTTAGAGAACTTCTCCCGCACCCCAGCCGGCCCATTGGTGATGAAACTGTCGTAGAAGGTTCGGATGAATCGAGGGCTACGCGTACAACGAGCGTAAGAGGCCTCGAAGATGTCCTTGTGATACTCGGGCATGACTCTCGTCTCGTCGGATGAGCGGGCGGCGTCTCGATCAAGACTCCCGGCCCAGGTCCATCGGCCTTCCGAGAAGTGCGAAGGGTGACAAGCTCCGCCGGACTCGTCCAGTGAAGTTCGCCCATCCCCCGGGGACTCACCCAAAGAGCTCCGGGGCGGGAGGCTCAATTCTCTCCCGGCACCCCAAACTGAAGCCGGTAAAGTCGGGCATAAATGCAGTTTTCGGCCACCAGCCCATCGTGAGTTCCCGACTCGCGGAGCAGACCACGGTGGAACACCAAGATCTTATCCGCGTTTCGGATCGTTGAGAGCCGATGCGCAATGATCACGCTGGTGCGCCCCACCGTCAGCTTCCCGAGTGCGTCTTGGATCAGCGCTTCCGTCTCGGAATCGAGACTCGCGGTCGCCTCATCGAGGACCAGGATCTCCGGGTCCCCCGCGAGGGCCCGCGCGAAGCTGACCAACTGGCGTTCGCCACTCGAAAGGGTCCGGCCGCGCTCTTTCATCACCTCATCGAGACCGTTCTCCTGACGCTCGAGGAGCCGGCCTGCGTTGACTTGTTCTGCCGCCCACAACAATCGCTCGCGGCCGAGATCGCGGTCGAAGTCGATGTTGTCAGCAAGGCTCCGCGACATCACCGCGACGTCTTGGAGGACCAGCCCGAACCGGCTGCGGTGGTTCCCCGGCTCGAAGTCGCGGAGATCGACCCCGTCGATCGTCACTCGCCCCTGATTCGGGTCGTAGAAGCGCAGGAGCAAGTTGACGACGGTGCTCTTTCCCGCCCCGGTCGCGCCGACCAACGCGACGGTCTCCCCCTTCGCCACCTCGAACGACACATTCGACAAGACCGGCGTGTCATCGTCGTACTGGAACGAAACGTTCTCGAAGCGGATGCCCTCCTCGAGAGGTTTTCTCGTCGAGGGCTCCTTCGGCACGGGCAAACGGGTGTCCTCGTCGAGGATCGAAAAGACCCGCTCCGCGCTCGCCATGGCCGCCTGCAGAAGATTGTACTTCTCGGCGAGGTCGCGCACCGGCGTGAAAAACCGGTTGAGGAAGATCCAAAAGAGGAAAAAATCTCCCAGCTCCATCGCGCCGGAACTGATCTGCGGGCCGCTGCGCAAAACGACCAACGCCAACGAGATCACCGACAGCAGCTCGACGGCGGGGAAGAACAGCGCGTACCAGAAGATCGAGCGCAAGTGCGCGTCCCTCAGGGTCGCATTGATGTCTCGGTAGCGCTCCGCCTGACGATCTTCACTGCGCGTCACCTGAATGACATCGAGCCCGACGATCGACTCTTGGGTGAATGCGCTCAAGTGCGAGACGCGCCGGCGCACTTCACGGTAGTGCTTTCGCGCCATCTTGCGGAACACCACGGTCACCAAGAACAGAACCGGAGTGACCGAGAGTGCGATCAGCGCGAGTTCTGCGTTGTAGTAGAAGAGGATAGCGACGATCCCGCCGATCGACAGTAGATCGCCCACCAAGGTCACGAACCCCGACGTGAACAGCTCGTTCAGTGACTCGACATCGGAGGTCACGCGGGTGACCAGGCGCCCGACCGGGTTCTTGTGGAACCATGGCACCTCCTGCTTCTGCATGTGCGAGAACAGCTCTTGGCGAAGGTCACGCATGACATGTTGGCCCGTCGAACTCATCACAATCGTCTCGAGGTAGCGCAGGCAGAATTGGATCGCTAAGAGGGCCCCGTAGATCGAAACGATGAGAACCAACCACTCCGTCGATTGCTCAATGGTCCAGCCACCATCGGGGCGCGGGGGAAGTCCGAGGGCGGTGCCGAGAGAATCGAGGCCACGGGCGGCGAGACCCGGAGCTTGCGGAATCCCGCCGTCATGAAGAATCGGCGTGCGGCGCAGCGGGCCGTCGATCGACTCCTTCAGCAGAACGGGTCCGACGAGCGAAAGGAGCGTGCCGGCGATGATGATGGCGAGCGACCCGAACACACGACCGCGATAGGGGCGCACATAGGAGAGCAGCCGACGAGCGAGGTGGCGATCGAACGGACGATCGATGACGTCCTCAGCGTGGAAGTCTTCGCGATCCTTTTGCGGCTTCCGACCGGTGCCGCTTCCGGTGCCACTTCCGGTGCCACTGTGCGCGGGTTCGTTCTCCATCGCGCCGTTTTTGGCGGACTCCAACCCCTCGGCACCGGTCTTCTGACCGTTCTGTTTTGGGTCCGCCATCACAGGCTCTCCAATTCGTCCTCGAGAGTCTGACGCCGGTACAGATCGGCGTAGCGCCCCGCCTGCGCCATCAACTGCTCGTGAGTGCCCCGCGCTTCGATCCGACCTTCGTCGAGAACGATCGTCTCGTCCGCGTGCCGAACCGCGGAGAGTCGGTGGCTGACGATGACGGTCGTGAGATCAGCGGTCCAATCGCGCAGCCCTTTGATGATGAACACCTCAGTTTCGGCATCGACTGCGGAGAGTACGTCGTCGAGGAGCAAGATCTTCGGGCGAGCGAGAAGGGCGCGAGCGAGGGCGAGGCGTTGCTTTTGCCCTCCCGAAAGAGTGATGCCGCGCTCTCCGACCCGCTGCTCGTAGCCGTAGGGAAACAGCTCAATCTCATCGTGGACCCGCACCAATCGCGCGACGGCCCGGATTTCCTCCTGCGTGGCATGGGGCGCGCCGAAGGCGATGTTCTCGGAAATCGTCGCTGAAAACAGGAACGGCTCCTGGTTGACGAGGCCAATCTGCTCACGCAGCCGATCGAGTGGATAGGTTTCGATCTTCTCGCCGTCGATGCGGATCGTTCCGTCGTTCGCAGGTGCGAGACGAGGGATCAGGGTCATCAGCGTGCTCTTGCCGCTCCCAGTCGGTCCGACGATGCCGAGCGTGCCGCCGGGACGCAGGTCGAAGGTGATGTCTTCTAGAACCGGCGCTTGAGTACCAAATGCGAAGCTGACCCGATCGAACTCAACGCGCCCGCTCGAGACCTGCCGGCCGTCGACCGCCGCGCGATCGTCGACCCGACTCGCGACGTCGAGAACATCGCGCAACCGTTTGGCGCTCGCTGCACCGCGCTGGAAGAGATTCATCACCCAGCCGAGGGCGATCATCGGCCAGACCAACATCAGCTGATAGCCCTGAAACTTTGCGAAGTCGCCGAGGGAGATCTCGCCGGTCAAGATGCGGTATCCGCCGAAGCCGAGCAGGCTGATCAGCGCGAGATCTCCGAACAGCCAGAGGAGCGCACCCGAGGTCGCGCGCAGTTTCGCGATGGTCATGTTCTGTTCGTAGTAGGCGTCCCCGAGCTTCTCCATCCGCTCGGCCTCGCGATCTTCGACGACGAAAGCGCGCACGACCCGAGCGTTCGAAAAGTTTTCCTGGGCGTGAACGCTGATATCAGAGAGACGCTCTTGAGCAAACATCGATTCACGGTGCACCCGGGGACCGATGACTCGAATCGCCACTGTGAGGAGCGCGAGGGGGATGAGCGAGTAGAGAGTCAGAGTGGGGCTGATCGAGAGCATCATGCCCCCAGCGAGGAGCAAGGTCAGGGCGGTCTGCACCGAGTACATCACCCCAGGCCCGAGCACCATGCGGACCCCTTCGACATCGCTCGTGAAGCGGCTCATCAGGTCGCCGGTGTGCATCGAAGAGAAGTACTGTGCGTCGAGCCCCTCGAGGTGGCGAAACAGTCGCTGCCGCAAACGGGTCTCGATCCGCCGTGAGGCGCCGATGACGCATTGGCGGGTCCAGAAGCTCGTCACGCCGCGCAGGAGCATGGCGCCGATCATCGCGAGTGCGAGGAGCGGGATTTCCTCGATCTGGTTCCCCGACTCGAGCCGACCGATCGCCTCGCCGATGAGGAACGGCACCGACACCTGCAAGACGCTGCTGCAGAGGATCAAGACCACTCCGACCAAGAGCATGCGGCGCTCTTCTCGGAGGAAAGGGATCAGGAACCTGAAGACAGCGATGGGAAACAAGCGAGGCTCCAGGGAGGGGGGGACGGCGGACTGGGCGGCACGAGCTCTCGTTATACCTTCCTGGCGGGGAAGGGCGCAGGGACTTCGGCGAGATTCGACGAGGAGATCGAGCCGGCTTCACGATGGCCATCGCGATCTTGGCGAAGAATCGTATACTCCTCCCCTCACCCGAGAGGAGTCCGTCGATGTCCGCAGGCGATGCAGCCGCCCCCACGAGCGGTGCGAGAAGCAAGTCTCCCCCTTCGAGCGCCTCGACTCAGAAGGACGAATCCTCCCGCAACCCGACCGCGCCTCCGATCTGGAAAGATCCGATCCTCATCGCCGCACTGGTTCTCTGGGTCGGCTACTTGTTTTTTCTGCGCGGATTGGATCACAACCACACGCTTCCGACTCTTTCGATCATGGCGAGCGACCTCGTCGCGATGCCGGGAGAAACCATCGACCTCCAGGCGAGGGTGAGTCGACAGCTCCCGAGCGGCGTGACCGAGCTGGCCGGGATCGAGGTCGAATTGCGCCTGGTCTCCGAGGAGCCGGGAACAGGGCGTGTGAAGACCGACGCGAGCGGGATTGCCCGCCGCACGATTACCGCTCCCGTGGATCCTGGCATCCGTCGCTTCGCGGTGTTCATCGAGGGGGAGTACACGGCTGATCCTGCGATCTATATCGATCCGGCAATCACTGTCCTCGATCCCACTCTCCCCATCTTCTTCTGCGAGGCGGAGGCGGTCGCGCCCCCGGGCGGGGCGGTGGCAGCCCAGAATGGGGGTGGTGAACCGTCCGTCTCGCTCGACGCAGTTGCCGCCCTCCGGCAACTCTCCGAAGGACGTCAAATCGTCTTCATCTCGACCGGCGACGCAAAAGACTCCGACCGATGGCGAGGGAGATTCCGCCTTCGCGCGGTGCCCCAGGCGCCGATTCTCGCCGACCGTCGCCCCGATGAGGGGATTGACGACTACCGCCGCCGCGTGCTCACCGAGGGGACCGCCCGGTTCGGAGCGCCCGCCGCGGTCATCACCCATTCAGCAACGGGCTGTTTCGTCTATCGCGAAGCTGGAATCCCGACTGTGGTTCTCAGAGGGCCACCGTGCGACGGCGCGATCCGAGCCGAGAGCTGGGAATCGGTACGAGCCACGATCTCCGAGTGGCTTCCGACACCGTGATCGACATCGACGAGCTGTGCAATGCTCGCCGGGCCGAAACGGGGACTCGAACCGAAAAGGGGGCGAGATGCTCTGGTTGGGATGTTTCTTGATCTTCTACTCATCACTCGGAGCAGCGGGAGGCGCCCCACTCGACGAAGAGCCTGTCGCACCCCCTCAAATCGAAGCGGCCGCGAAAACGGCAGGCCTCAGCTTCACCGACGCGGAGATCGAGCAGGCGCTCCCCGGGGTCATCGAAAATCTCCGAGGCTTTGAAGCGATGCGAAAGATTTCGCTCGAGAACTCAGTGTTCCCCGCCTTCACCTTCTCACCGCTCCTCCCCGGAATTCCGCTGCGCGCCATACCGCTCGAAGGAACGCCGATCGCACTCCCCGAAGCGAAACGCCCCACCGACCTCGAGACGCTCGCGTTTGCCGACATCCCGACGCTCGCGAGTTTGATCAAGAGCCGACAAGTGTCGTGCGTCGAGCTCGCCGAACTCTCCCTGGCGCGGCTCCGCGCGCTCGATCCGACTCTTCACTGCGTCGTCGCGCTCACCGAAGAGCGCGCACTCGCCCGTGCGCGAGTCCTCGACGCCGAGCTCGCCGAAGGGAAGTGGCGCGGACCGCTCCACGGCATCCCGTACGGCGCAAAGGACCTGTTCTCCGCCCGCGGCGCGGGGACCACCTGGGGCGCGAGACCGTTCGAGACTCAAGTGATCGACGCCGATGCGACCGTCATCGAGAAGCTCGAGACCGCGGGCGCAGTGCTGGTCGCCAAACTCTCCCTCGGAGCGCTCGCGATGGGGGATGTTTGGTTCGGAGGGAAGACGCGCAATCCGTGGGATCCGATCCGCGGCTCGAGCGGCTCTTCGGCGGGGTCGGCGAGCGCGGTCGCGGCAGGGTGCGTGCCGTTCGCGCTCGGCACCGAGACTCTCGGCTCGATCATCAGCCCGGCGCGCCGCTGTGGCAACAGCGCGATCCGGCCGACCTACGGGCGCGTGAGTCGCCACGGCGCGATGGCCTTGGCATGGACGATGGACAAGGTCGGCCCGATGGCGCGGAGCATCCACGATGCAGCTCTCGTCCTCGCCGTGATCTCCGGACCCGATGGAAAAGACCCGACGGTGGTCTCGCTGCCGTGCCCCGCCCCTCCCGCGATCGACCCGAAGGGGTGGAAAATCGGCGTACCCAAGGGCGCCTTTGCTCGGAGCGAGCGGCACGCCACGGTGCTCGATGAGCTGCGAGCTCTCGGCGCAGAAATCGTCGAGATCGAACTTCCCGAGTATCCGGTCTGGGAAATGATGGTGATCCTCCACGCCGAGGCCGCGGCGGCGTTCGACGATCTCACCCGTTCAGGTCGTGACGATGAGCTCACGAGCCAGGGTCCAGAGGCGTGGCCAAATCTGTTTCGAATCGCGAGACTCATCCCCGCGGTCGAGTACATCCGCGCGAGTCGCCTCCGCACTCTCCTCGCCCGCGATATGGATCAGGTGATGGCGCAGATCGACCTCTTCGTGGTCCCGGCATTCGACGGCCCGAGTCTTGGCATCACCAACCTCACCGGGCACCCATCGGCCATCGCGCCGAGCGGCTCCCATGAAGACGGGCGCCCCTACTCGGTGGTCTTTGTCGGCCAGTTGTACGACGAGCCGCGACTCGCGGCGTTCGTGCGCGCGTGGCAGGAGAGCACCGACTACCACCGGCGTCACCCCGCGAACTAACCACCTCGGGGTTGGAATCGTGGGCGGAATCGACATTCGAGCGCTCACCCCAGACCCCGGCACGCTTCTCGCCCCTTCCCCTCTCAGAACCCCTTTTGCGAGCGGATCGACCCCTTCGTTCCGGGTCGAGACGCACTCTCGGCATTCATCGGCACGACTGTGCAAACCGAGAGCTCTTCGAGTTCAGTTCACGAGAGGAACCCGCAAGATGATCCACACCATCGCTCCCCAGCCACGAGCAGCCCGTGGAAGAAGCCCTTTCCAGCGAAAGCACTTCTTCCACAGGCTGCTCGTCGTCTCGAGTGTCGCCCTCGGTTGCCTCGCCCTGTATGCCACCGATGCCACCGACCCAGGGACCTCGCGCCCCCTCGATCTCCCGAGCGGAGGCCCCGGTGCCGACGACGATGAAGAGTCCATCTTTGACACGATCCAGTTTTTCGGGGGGGCGTATGAGGGAGATGCGTTCGTTTGGTGCCTCGACAAGTCTTGCAGCATGGCGTGGCAAGGAGACTTCAGTCAATTGCAGATCGAAGTGATCGCGTCACTGGAGTCGTTGACCGAGGCGTCCCAGTTCAGCCTGGTCGCATTTTCTTCGGGGCACATTGTCTGGAGTCCGACTCTTCGCGAGGGGAGCTTTGCCAATCGGCAAGCGGCGATCGAATGGGTACGCGCTCTGGAACCCGCCGGTGCGAGCTGCATCGGACCCGCTGTGGTCAAAACGATCGCGATTTCGAACCTCGCGATCGTGAAATCGAAGCACATCATCATTCTCAGCGATGGAGCCCACAGCTGCGGCGAAGAAGCGGACAGCTCTGACGCTGCGATCTCGGCAATCACCCGTGCCAACTGGCAGCGCTCCCCGATCCACACGATCTCCCTTGCGGGGGACGCCAAAGGAAACTTGTTCCTCGAGCAGGTCGCGCGTCAAAACAGCGGTAGCTTCCGTCGACCTCCTCGGTAGCTACGGACTCTGCTCCTGAAACGACGCTGGGGCACCCGCGAATTCGCAGGTGCCCCAAGTTTCACATCGTGTTCGGTGCTCGCTCGAGCGGTGGTGTGGTCATCTCGAAGAGATGCCGAGCGGGGCCGCGACGCGTGTGGGACGGCGGCCCCGGTGTTGAGTGCCCGAACCGGCACCCACCTTGGGGGGGATTCGAAGTGAGAGACGGCGACGAGTTTCTGAGCAGACCAGAGCTTCTACGCAGGTCAGAGCTTCTAGTCAGGTCAGAGCGATATCAGACTGTCGAGATCAGAGTCTTCGTTGCTGAGGAAGCTTCCGTAGAACACCTCTGTGCCATCGACGAACAAGCAGTAGAGATCGACGGTGCTATCTTCATCGGCGAGCTCTTCGCACCACTTCCTCGCGCCTTGGATGCCGACCCAACCGTCCTCGGGAATCTCGAAGACTTGATCGGCCGCCTTGGCGCGGTAACGGATGACGGAACCTGACATGAGCCATGTCTCCTTTCCGGTGCCTCGGTGCGAGGACGAAAGCGTTCGGATTCAGCACCGAGATGACCACGCTCTGGACGACTCTCTGCACCCATCGAGGGCGCAAATGGAGCGCTCTGCCTCTCAGGCCGCAATCCCGCGCGGCTGGCCGTCGTGAGGCAGAGAAGAAGTGGCAAAGGACGGGCCCGTCCAACAGAAAAAGGGGGAGGCGCGACGGCGGGCGCCGCGCCCCCCCGGAAGGAAGGGGGTGGTGGTGGTGAGCGCCGAGCGTGGCGCCGGGAGAGGGAACGACACGCAACTCGCAAAGTTCCCGACCGTCCCCGCCCAAGGGGGGGGACGCAGGATGCAACGCGGCCCCCGATCCCGAGGGACCGAGGGCCGCGCGGCCTTTCAGAAGGAACAGCCTTTCAGAAAGGAAGAGGGCCGATGGGCCAGCAGCTGGACCACCGGCACCCGTGGTTTCCAAGTCTAGAAGCGCTCGACCGTGCTCAACACTGCGAACGAGCTGCGCAGCGCCGCTCCTTCAAAGGAGACTTCCGCCGCCTCGCCGTCGTACACGATCCAGTTGGGGCAGGCGATTTCTTCGCTCCCGTCGCGGAGGATTGCGCTGACGTGAACTTCGTCGTCGATGAACACGAGGGAGTACAGATCCCCCTCGCCATCGCGCTCGCCAATCTCGATGGTGGCGCGCTCTCCTTCGGGAATCAGCACTGTGGGAGTCGAAACGATCTCGCCGTCACGCTCGATCTGCACCGAGATTCGAAGTTGGGGCAACGGTCCGCTCACCTGGGCGAGCCCGATGCCCATCGGCGCTGACTTCTGCGGAGGACTGTCGCAACCGGCGAACACTGCCGCGATCAATACGACGAGGGACAGCGAGCAGATTCGCGTCCAAAGGCTGTCCGGGCGAGTTTTCGACATCGGGTGCTCCTCTATTCTTCGGGCGGCGTGCCCTCTCAGCACATCGGACCGATTGGGGGGGAGCTGGAGGGATAGTTCGAAGGAGAGCGCTCGATTCGAGCTTCCGTCACCCTCCTGGGACCGAGACTGGGCGCCGATTCTCTCGTTCGACCGGGCCGAACTCTTCGACCCTCATGGCGAGAGCGAGATCAACCGACGATGCATCGCGCAGATCGAGTGCGAGCGGAGCCATCGGTACCGCCGATGATCAGGGAATGACC
>ERZ891418.304-NODE-304-length-17586-cov-6.918658_pt1 | contig 17586 bp, 9 predicted proteins | sample MGYA00521236_ERZ891418 | MGnify/ENA primary metagenome ERZ891418 (study PRJEB32303, sample SAMEA104408696) | aquatic metagenome | biome: Brackish water; feature: Chemocline; material: water | place: Baltic Sea | collected 2014-10-18T10:34:00 | depth 100 m ... | reverse complement strand
TGGACGATACTGGACTTGAACCAGTGACCCCCACGATGTCAACGTGGTGCTCTAGCCAACTGAGCTAATCGTCCTGAGGCGTGCGGAAACTACGCGGTTGTCTGTGTCTCGTCAAGCAATTGAGCGGCGACTGTGGTCGTTCTTAACGCGACCGGGCCGGTTATTGCAGTCTGGTCGATGATACACAGGGAAATTACAGACGATTAGTTGTTGCTGGGTTGTGGTCGGTAAGGGAAGACCCATGTCAGGAACGGGTTGACGGCCCGGGTCTGGACCCAGACTCTGCCCTGGCCGCTGAATCGGACGACAAGCCCCTCACCGCCGAAGAAGAACGTTTTCAATTTGCCGCCAACCTTCATGCCAGGCACGGTTGTGACGTCATAATGGAGAGTATCCTCGAAGGCGACGACGTATCCGGTGTCGACGATGTATTCATCTTCGACGTCGATTTCCAGGATGGCGCCGTATGAGTTGAAGAAGATGTCGCCTTCACCGGAGGCTTTCAGCAGAACCAGACCTTTGCCGCTGAAGAAACCTTTGGCTCCCTGCCATTTGCCGGTCAGTTCAACGCCGTCTGAGTGGCACATGAAGGCCCCACGCTGAATGTAGAGCGTGTTTCGATCCAGTTCGTAGTGGATCGCGTCGCCGGGTGCTCCGGGAGCGAAGACGACCTCGCCGGGGCCTCTGTCCGCCGTGAACGTGTTGATGATGAGCGACTCGCCACCAAGCGCGCGTCCCAGAGTCTTTTTCAAACCGCCTTTGAATCCCGCCTTGAGGGTAATCGTCGGGTCCATCGCGGCCATAGCGGACGGTTCAGCGAAGATTCGCTGGCCCTGCTCAAGGTCCACGGTGAGGATGGCAAAGTCCGGGCGTTGTGAGATTTCAAACTGAAGATCGCTCATGGGTCAGTCTTTCGTCGAGCGGTGCTTAATGAGGATGATTCAGAACCTGGGTGAATCTGGATTCAGCTCAGCGCGCTTTAAGTTTCGGGCCGAGGAGTGCCCCGAAGGACGGCGGGTTGTGGCTCTGACAGTAGAGTTTCCCCTGGCCGGTGAATTTACAGACCAGCCCTTCACCACCGAGGAAGCTGCCGATCAGGCTGGCTCCGGCTTTGCCAATTTTGAACTGCAGCGTGTCCTCGAAGGCGACGATGTGGCCGGTGTCGACAGTGAAACCACCGTCGACGTTGACTTCGTAAATCGCTCCGAAGCTGTTCAGAAAGAGGTCTCCGTGGCCGGAGCACTTCACCCAGAACATGCTTTCGCCGCTGAAAAGAGCTTTCCCGAAGCCCTGCCAGCTGGCGTCAATTTCGATCCCCTCTTCGGACGCGAGCCAACTGGAACCCTGCACGACGAGAGTACCGCTGAGGTTGTGGTGGACTACGTCTCCCATCAACTGCGGGCCGAGGATCAGTGTCTGGCCGGCCCGATCTGCGGTGAAATGGTTCAGGAAGAAGTTCTCGCCGGAGAACATTCGCTTAAGGCCCTTCATCAGACCGCCGCCTTTGCCTCCTTTTTTGCCGGAAGTCGTTTCGACTTTGATACCAGTCGACATGGCAAGCATGGCGCCCACTTCGCAGGTGATGGTTTCGCCGGCGTCGAGGTTGAGTTTGACAACCGATGCAGCAGGACGAGCGACAATTTCGTGTTGCATGCTGATTTCCTTTGTCCGCCTCGGGTGTGACGGTGAGCGATACTCAGTGTTGATCAAGTCAGCTGGCTGAAGAGCGGACGGGGTTACCAGATTTGACCGTTGGTCCATGCGGCCAGACCGTCAAGCGACCGCGACTGCATGTAGATTCGGCCCGGGCCAGTGACCCTCGTGACGAGGCCTTCTCCACCAAAGAAGCTGGAGAAGATGCCTCCGGCCATGCCCATTCGGATGCTGATTGAAGGTTCGTAGGCGACCAGGTGGCCGGTGTCGACGACGTATTCGCCTTCCACTTCTTTGGCGAAAATGCCGCCGTAGGCTCCGAACCAGATCTTTCCGTTGCCGCTGACTTTGAGGCGGAACAGGCCTTCTCCCCCCACGAAGCTGGCGATGCCGGCCCAGCCCAGCCCGAGGTTCACGCCCGGCTCACAGGCCAGGAACGCTCCGGGCTGCAGGAACAAGGTGGTGCCTTTCAGCTCGATGCACTCGATATCGCCGGGCATCGGCTGCGTGAGAACGAGTTCGCCCTGACTGGCTGTTGTGAACTCATTCACGAAGAGAGTTTCGCCACCGAAGATACGTCGAAGAAACGCTCCAAAGCAGCCGCCGTTCCAGCGAGTCGTCACGTTGATGGACGAGCTCATGCTGGCCATCGCACCCGCTTCGGCGATGATGCGGTCTCCCGCGCCGAGGTCGACTTTGATGTTGGCAAAGGAAGGGCGGTTTCTGGTTTCAGCTTCCATTGAGGTCTCCAGAGAAGCGCAAGTTTAGTCGGCTTGATTTCAGTCGCTGGCGAAGTGTTTTACCTTGCGAGGGCTTCTTCCCGTTTCTCATTTTCCGGTTTGGCGTCGGCAGCGTTTACTTTCTTCCTGTCACCGTCTTTATTCTCAGGAGCGTCCTCTGCCGGGACGACCCGGTTTCTCATCGCTGCCCGCAAACCCTCAAGATCAAAGTCGAGAGGACTGTACGCTCGGGGTGGCAGTTCATCAACCAGTTTGCGGATTGCTGCGACGCGTTCTTCGATGTCCGGGTGGCTGCTGAGCCAGTCGAGAGCGTCGGGAATATCGCCGTGCGGAAGCGACTCCAGCATGCCGATCGCGTGGGCGGGATCGATGCCGGCCTTGTGGAGCATCCGGACCCCTTCCAGGTCGGCTTCGTGTTCATGCTCGCGCGATTTGCTCATGAGAGCTGCTGCTCGCAGAGCTTCTGCTCCGAGCGCGACAAGGCCGCCGACATCTCCCACCAGAATATCGAGCGCGACGATGACTCCGATGGACTCGCCGATCGACTGCAGATGGTGCCGCAGCGTGACGTGCGACATTTCGTGGGCGAGTACGGCCAGCAGTTCTTCCGGAGTCTCGACCAGATCGATCAGGCCGCGAAAGACGATCATCCGTCCGCCTGGTAACGCGACGGCGTTGGGGATCTCGGTGTCGCACACGAGGACCTGAAACTTGACCTGCGGCATTCGGCTGTGGACAGCCAGGTCGTCGACCAGCTTCTGCAGCGGAAGCCGGACGGCGTCGTCCTCGATCAACGTCACCTTCTCCTCACCGGTCATCTGGGCGACCTCGTCGAGCGCCTGCTCGTACACGGCCTCACCCAGTTGCTGATCGACCGTGAACGGAACATGAGGGACTGCAGCGCGGGCTCCCCAGAGGATGCCGTACCAGCCCCCGACAAGAAGCAGCGCACACCCGACAAGAAATCCCCAGAAGCCGAACTGTCCGGCGAGTGATCTTCGGCGGCCGGTCGCGTTGATTTCTTCGAGTCGCTCCAGCAGTTCGCCGCCGGAAGCCCGTTCCAGTGCGGCAGTAAACTTTTTGTCTTCACAGAAAATGGTGAGGCTGCGATCGTCGTTCCGGCAGAAGACCATTCGGCCGGATGCTCCGCCGATTTCCAGATTGCACTCGCTGTACGAGAGAAAAAACTGTTCGCCGTCCGACAGCAGCGCGATCAGCCCAAGATCGTCCATCCGAATGCTGGCACCCGCGCGGCCGCCGTCGATGTCCTTGCTGAAAACGCCGCCTTCAAATTCTCCGTCCAGAAAATCGTCGTCAAACATGAGGTCGGTCCCGTTGGAATCCTGTCAGAATGAAGATGCTCAGGATTGAACTTTAGCAGGCCGTCTGGCCGAGCCATTTTTCTTTGTTGTCAGAGCTCCTTCAAGCCGGGTCAGCAGGTCGCTGATCGCCTGGCTGTCACGCGGCTCCAGAGAAGCGTCACCGTAACGAACGTCGTAGAACTTGCGAACCAGATTGTCCGGAAATCCGGTCAGTCCGGTGTCGGCAAGAATCTCTTCGAGACGCTGCTGAGCGGCTTCGGCAAACTCCAGCGGTGTCTCTGATCGGCCTCGGCGAATGCCGTGCCGGGCGAGGACTTTTGTGAATCGCTCGTAAAAATCCACCCGGCACAGTTCACGCCGCTCCCGCCTTCGTTCGAGCCAGTCGCGAATGGCGAGGACAAATCGCTCCACCAGCCCGATTTCCGACAGCGCGAGCTTCTGCCAGAAACGGCGAAGCAGCAACACGACTCCTGCAAAGATGAATGTTGCGACGAAGGTCGTTCCGCTGAACCAGCGTGTGGGATCTCTGGCGAACTTCAGGATCTCTTTCCAGGTTTCCGGCGTGACGGTCGAGCCCGTCGCGTGTTTAAGACCCTCACTCAGCGGACCGTAGATCAGACGACGTTGCTCATTCAGCGAAATTCGAACGATGCGTTGATGCCACAGGCCAGTGACCAGTGTTCGCATTTCTGCGGCGATCGATCGGTCGTCGCCGATTTCTTTGACGCTGGCTGCGCGGGCGTCGCCGGGAGTCGGGTCGAACGGTTTCCAGATGTTGCCGGCCATTGCCTCGACCCACGCGTGAGCATGTCGCTCCTCGACGACGAACGCCCCCGAGTAGCTGCTTCGTTCGCCACCTTTGAAACCGCTGACCAGTCGCGAGGGGACGCCTGCCGCGCGAAGCATCAGCGCCATCGCTGAGGCAAAGTACTCACAGTGACCTGACTTCCTGTTCACGTAGAAATCCTCGACCGGGTCAATTGACGTGTCTGTGATTGCCGCGCTGAGCGAATAAGAAAACTCGCCCGAGTCGCGCAGGTGAGCCTCGACCTGCTGTGCAATCCACTCGGCCCGCTGATACTCGTTGAGATCAGCCGGCGCGGCCTCAGCAATTTGTTGCCCGGCCTGTCGAATGGCACTCAACCCATCGGGCAGTCTTAGGAACCGGTCGAGCGCAAGGTTTCGGGCGCGGTAGGCCTCCGATGATTTCACTTCGAAGAGTGCGGGCCTCTGCCGTCGATTCGGCACGTAGGTGTGCAGCGCGTACTCGTAGGATCCCCTCCCTCGTTCGCTTTCAGGCCGCATCAGGATCGAGGTCACCAGGTCGACTTCAGGGAGCTTCTCGCCCGGTTCGATTTCGGCCATTCGAATGGGGTGCATCGCGAACAGAGTATTTGTCGAGGCGTCGTGCAGAATGATTTGCTGCAGATAGCGACTGCCATGATGTCCGCGTGCGGAAAGAAGCTCAATCACGTTGCGGCTGTCGTCCAGAACGTGCCAGCGGCCTTTTTCGTAATGGCCCATGACGGAGCCTCGAAACAGCGGTTCGGAGTAGCCGAGCCGTGCGGCAAGATCTTCGGTGGCGACTTCTTTGCTGGCTTCGCGGTCAAAGCACCGAACCTGCAGAACCGGTTTGTTGCTCTCGAGAATCTGCCCGATCTCGCCCAGTTGAATTTCATTCGTGAAGCCGGTGACAAGACGCGATCGCGGGTCACTGTCGAGCTCATTCGGCTGCCTCGCGACCCACAGACGCGGGATGACCAGAAAGAAACACAGTCCGATGAACAGCGAAAGCAGGGATGTCGTGACGACTCCTGTGACGAAGCGAAAGTTGAACCACCGCTCGTCCGGGTCGAGCTGAATCGCGCTGCGAAACTCATCCTTCTGACGGTGAGCCAGCCCCGTTGTCTCGATGAGTTCTTTCTTCGAGCCGCCTCCGATATGACCGGCCTGATCGAATCCGGATTGAGCCTGGTAGACCGAAAAGACTGCCAGTGTCCACAACCCGAAGAAGACGTAAACTGTCAGCAGGACGCCGAACAGGCCCTGCTCGGTCAGAATCGACGAGACCGCAACCTGCATCACGCTCAGGGCAAGCAGCCACCAGTACTGCCGGCCACGCTTGGTCTGAAAAAGTGCGATCCAGGTCAGATAGGTCAGCAGGTGAGCTCCCGCCAGGACGCGTGTTTCGACATTCGCACCAGTCAGTTCCAGCGCGGCGATGCCGAACGCGGCAATGCCCAGTAGGTTGCTCCAGAAAACCGATAGACGGACAACCTTCAGATGCTCGTTCAAAAGCAATGCCAGCAATGCCACCGGCACAGTCAGCACGGTCGGGAAAAAGGATTCTTCTGCAATGGTGAGGATCAGACCGGACAACGCGATCAGGGAATAAATGCTTACATGGAAGACCGTCTTCATGAGAGCTCCTCTCTCAGAATCGGCGAGGCCTTCGGCGTCTTCGGTAACGCGACGAGCCGTCCTTCGACTTCCCGGTCAGGTTGATCGGCATCCCCGCGACCTGTGCTTTCCCCGTTGACCGCATCGTCTTCCCTCCGCCCGCGTCGCCGACCGGTCTGCGTCGCTGTTCCCGCCACGTCGAGGGTCAACCACGGTGCGAGGTCCTTTGGCGTCGCGTGAAAAATCTCGACCCCCTGAAGCCGCTCGAACTCAGCCACTTCCTCCGACAGGGCACCCCGCGGTCGCGTGGTCACGAGCACGACCCGGCTGAGTGACGACTGCGCTACGTGAGCCTGTTCGAGCAGGTCGTGAAAACCGGTCGCGTCACCGGGCTCGGCCAGGGCCAGCGCATCGAGGACTGCGTTCACAGCCGTCGCGCCGGAATTCGCGTGCCATGCGGTGATCGCAGCGCCGGCGATGAGCAGATCCTGATTCACGCTCCGAGTCTGCAGCAGGTGCTCGACGCAGGCGGTCGCGGCGAAGCTGATCGCCAGTTCGACGCGGTCAAAATCACGCGGCTCGGGATCGTTCGGCAGCCACAACTCGACCAGCATCAGCAGACTGCGGTTGCGGTTCTGTTCGAACTCGCGAACCATCAGTTCGTTGAGCCGCGCGGAGGTTCGCCAGTGAATGCTCCGCAGACTGTCGCCCTGCCGGAACTCGCGCAGATGGTGGAATTCGTCGTGAAACGTGCCGGCTCGCGAACGTCGCTGCAGAACCATTTCCGCCGCCAGTTGAGACTCCCTGCGCCACTTCGGCGTCATCCGCCCGACACGAGGATGCACGATCAACTCGCCCGGCGCGTGTGTAATGAAACCTCGCTCGACAAGCCCGATCGGAAACCGTGTCGACACTTCCAGCGGACCAAACAGGTACCGGCCACGATGGTTGAGCTGCAGCTCATAACACGCCGACCGCTCCCTGCGCGGCCTCACGCCCGCAAACAGAACGGCGGGTTCCAGAGTTTCCGTTTCCGCCCGCGGATCGCTGAGCCGTGCCTCATGCTTGAGCCGATCGCGGACCACCATCATCCAGCTGGAAAACCAGAACTTGCGGTTTCGCAAAGTCAGCTCGACGGGAATGACTTCGCCCACCATCGCGCGTTCCGGCAGTTGACGGCTGACGCGGTTTCGTTTGAGCAGAGTAAACGTGATCCACCCGTTGAGAATAAACGGGCCGGCCATGATCGAAAAAACCAGCATCAGCATGTTGTTTCGACCGATCAGCGATCCAACGAACGCGACGATCATGATCAGCAGATACATCATGCCTTCGCGAGGCAGCATGACCCGGTTGCGGTTTAACCGGCTGACCTTGCTGCCGGCTTTGGGCGAGAACTTCAGCGCGACGAGTCGCAAGCCCCACAGCAGCAGGAAGATTCCGGTCACTCCAAAAGTGGCGGCGGCGTGAGCCTTGTGGTCGCCAAACTGCCCGGAGATCTTCGGCGCGGAATAGAGAACCCCTCCGCCCGCCATCAGGCAGAGAAATCCAATCAGCGGCACGGGCCGCGAGGCCGCTTTTGTTTTTGATCGAGCCATGCGGAGACATGAGTCCTGGCTGGACGCGGCAACCTCAGGCCAGAACCGGCCCGCCACGTCCCGAAGATGTGACCCGTACAGGATGATGTCCCCGCAAGGCCCGCACAACGGTCAACGCAAATCGCGGAGCAGCCTGCGGCCATTCGGCTCGACGAGACGTTGCCGTGAGCTCCATCCCGGAAGACTTTCCATGGAAAACTGGGAGGTCACAGTCGACGGACCGACATCGCGGTCCCCTGCGACCTCATCGGAACCGACGGCCGGAGCAAAACAAAAACGCCTGACGATTACACACACGAAAGCACGAAGCCACAGAGTCGTGATGAGGGCTGTCCATTGTGGCTCCGCGTAAGGCATCGTCACCTCTTCGGCGGTTTGGCCTCCCTCACGATGGCGCCGTGGTCGTCGCTCAGGATCAGCAGAGAGAACTCCTCAACGAAGTCCAGTTCGTTCGTGTTGAGCGAGGTGAAGTCGAAGCGGCCTCGCAGGTCGGTGTAGCCGTCTTTGTAGAACTTCACCTGGCCATCACCGCGGCGGGCGTAGACTTTGACGTAGACTCGCGACAGAGCCTTGCCGGTCTGCTCGTGCGTCACGCGGACCTGGCCGTAATTCTCAACGACCTGCACGTTCAACGAGTGCGAGTAATAGGCCTGCGATTTCGTCTGACCGCCTGCGACGATTTCGACCAGCACGTTGCTGCTGCGATATTTTTCCGGCAGGTCAAATTCCAGCGAGCTCTCTTTCGCTGGCAGATCGACGAGCTTCGTCATGTTCGGCCGAATGTACGAGAACGCTCCGGAAACCTGCTGGACGAACGGGTTGCGGCTGAAGAGCAGTTCCAGATCCATTTCGTAATAGTTGACCGTGACGGCAGACAGGTTCTGGTAGTTGAGCTTCACTTTTCGGGCCTCGACTTTGAAGTCGTAGTTCGGCTCCGTGCTGGCGAGCTGCGTCTGGTTCTGTGAGCGGTCTTCCTTGTCGATGACCGGCGTCCCCTCGACGGGTGCCGCTTTCGGGTCTTCCTTGTCGAGAGCTGCCAGCGCGATTTTCGAATCGGTCGAGGCGACCTGGCCGGCGGCGTCTTTCACCGAAGCCAGGACCGGCGTGCCGATCTCGTCGAGCTGGGCTGCGACCAGTGCGAACGCGTTTCTCCAGCGTGGAACGGGATGGCTGGCGTATTTCGCCGCGATGACTCGCGCCCGGTCCGGCTGATCGGAATACAGGTCGAGGTACGCGGTGAAGTAGTCGTGCTGCAGTGTGGTGGCCAGTTTGTCCGGCTGAACCTGACCGAAGAACTTCATCGCTTCCTCGACACGGTCCTGAAGCAGCAGGTAATAAGTCACCGCCATCAGGTCCTCGCCGTCCAGCTGTTTCCGGTAGCTCAGAATGTTGAGCAGCTGGTGGTACTGCTGGTTGAGGCCGTCATTGAGAATCTGCCGTCGCTGCCCCAGCTGATGAGCTCGGGCGTTGACCAGCGGCGAGTAGTCCAGGTGCTCGTAAGTCCGCCGCTCGACCGGGTCGATTATCAGCAGCGGCGAGTCGATAAACGCGCCGCTCTGCGCGATGAAGTTTCCATCGTGCTGCAGAAACTGCCGCACGGTGGCCGGCTGATTGTGCTGCACACCGTACGACCACAGCGTGTGGTGATAAACGTGCCGGCGGTCGAGCAGGCTGATGACCTGGCCGAAGAATTTTCCGTCGCCGCCCATTCGCCAGGCGATGCGGTCCAGGTTGACCCGGAACAGGTTCTGCGTTTTCAGAAAGTTCAACACGTCCTCTTCGCTGCCCTGCTGCGAGACGAAGTTCCACGATTCCTTGTCGATCGTGGTCGGCTCGTCGACGACTTTCAAAGTGATCGCTGTCGCGTGAGCAATCAGCTCTTCGTTTTTCGCAACGTGTACAGGGTAGTGCGGGAAGTTGCCGGTCTGCGGGAAGTAGAAGTGGTACTCGATCGTCTGCGTGTGGTACGGCTGCAGGTCGACCGGAACGCTGTTCGTGTACTTCGCATTCAGAACTGGAATCGCTCCCAGCGGAATCTGTGTCAGCACGTTGAGCTTCTGCCGAGACGACGTCGGGTTGGTGACGACGACCTGGCAGCCGTAAACGACATGCGTCAGAAATTCGTCGGTGACGAACTTGTCCTGCTGTTCGTTATTGACGGTGCGGTAGCGATCGTTCTGCCGGAAGAAGTTCTGGCTGACAAGAATCGGCGTCGGATTCCCAGCCATTTCGGCTTCGCGAATCTCCTGGTGAAACAGGATGATCGGGCTGCCGGCCGAGATGTTCAGCTGCAGTTTCTCGTAGTCCGATTCGTGCTTTTTCGCCTCGAACGGAAGATCGAGAACGGACAGGGCGAGCATCATTTCCGTGAAGTTGCGATGTGGCTCGGCCAGGTGTTTGGAGAAGAACGGCTTGTCGGCTTCGTGCTGAGCGAAGTCGTTCCAGAACGGGCTGATCGCAACCAGATCGGCAATCTGCTGAGCGATGGGCACGTGATAGTAGTTGTTCTCGGCCCACTCCTGAGTCTTGTCGAGCTTCTGATAAAACTGCCGCCCGGACTGCCGTCGTGCCTTGTCACCCGCCAGGAAGAACTTATCAGAGAGCTCACTCATCTTCTTCTTTGCGAAATCTTTTTCCTTCGCGGCTTTCCTGCCGGCGGCGGCTTGCCGATCCATTCCGGCAGACAGCTGTTCTGAAACAACTTCAGCTCTTTCAGCTCTCTCCAGGTCGCGAAGCTGATTGAGACCCCGGCCAAGAGTACGGCCATTGGCTGACCTGGCAAAATTCGCGCCACCCATTCCGCCCGGAGCCGGAGGCCCTGCAGGAGCGTCGAGGGCCGGCGCAGCGGATGCCTCTGCGGTGGGGAGAGAACTTTCGAGGACTTTCTTTAATTCTAATTCGACTCCCGCGAGACCAAAGTCGCTTTCGCCTTCCGCGTCGAGCGAACTGCTGCCCAGGGCCGATTCGTAAAGACGCTGGAGCCGGTCGAGATCCGGCGGCAGCATGGCAAGCTGCTCGCCCAGAAGCTGCCGCGTGTACGGCAGGTCGCCCTTGAGCCGCCTCGCAAGTAGCACGCGTTCCACCGAGTTCAACCGGGCAAACTCCCACGGCTTGCGAAATTCGCTCAGGTCGCGTTCCAGCAGCCACTCATCCAGAAACGTCGGGTGCTGCTTGTTCGCCAGGTACGGACGGATGACCGTGTTGAAGAATTCGGGGTCTTTCTTCGAGAGGAAAAAGTTCAGTTCGTGGCAGGCGTACTTCGAGTAGTTCTCCAGCTTTTCTTCCGGCTTCAGGTTCGGCCAGTTCAGAATAAAGCGGAACTCAACAAGCTGCTGGTTGCCGCTGAGTGTCGCGTAAAGCCGAAACACCGAAGCCAGGCTGTCGTACGATTCCAGCCTGCTGGACAGAACGTCGTCGAGCGTGAATTTGTCGCCAGCTGCCAGCAGGCTGACCTGCTTCTGTTGAGTGAAGTGTTTTTTGATGTCGAGCCCGCGTGTCAGACGCAGGTCACGCAGCAGCGTCTCCCGCTCGCCCAGCGAGGCGACACGGTAAGCTGTCTGGTGAGGGTCAACGGCGACGACGTGAATCTGCTGCCCGTTGAGATCCTTCAGTGGAACGGAGACTTTCCCATTCTTATCCGCCGTCAGATTAAGCAGCATCGTCGAGCCGTTGCTGAGGAAATCGTAGTTACTGACGTCGGCTGTCTGCCCACCGCTATCACGTTTCGAGTCAGAACGTCTTCCGTCAGACGACGCGTCTGAACCGGCGGCCCCGAACTCATCGCCGTCTGCTGCGTCCTGATTTCCGGTCGAGGTTGTGCGGACGGCCCACGGGTTGAGCAGCAGGCTCGGCCGCTTCAACGTGTTGCCAGGAAATCGCGTCGCGTATTTTCGGTTGATGATGTAACTGAACTCGTCGCCAATCGCTCGCCCCGCCACGTAGTAAGACTCAACGGCGGGAATCGTCATCAGGTACGGCTCGGGATCGGTGATCGTGCCGAGTGAACTGAACGGCGAAAACGTCGGCAGGTAGCGAGTGGAAATCACGTGGACGCGGCTGAACTTCGTCGCGTTTTTCAGTTGAATCGAAACGGTCTTGTCGTCCCACTTCACCGACGCGATCTGCAGCGGGTCTTCATCGCGAACCTCCAGCATGCGGGTCTGGCCGAGCACGTAGTTGCCGTGCCGCTTGCCCGGGACCACTCGCAGCAGCACGTGCCGGTTGACTCCCTTGAGCCACAGGTCGTACTCACCCGCCGGCAGATTCTGCGTCTCCAGCAGACCGTCTTTACAGACGAAGTGACTGGAATCGATCGGCGAGGAATGTGCCGCTGCGAACTTCCAGAAGTGAGATTTCGGCACGCGACGGCTCCTCGGCCTCACCCATGAACGGCAGCTGAACCGATTGCCCGGCCGCCACATGAACGGTCGAGTGATAACTGTGTCCGTCCGTCGGCAGCGGCCAGGTGTGCGAAACACCCTGCGGCGAACTGGCCGAGACGCTGACGATGTCTGCCAGTTTGCCGAGCTGTACGCGGCCCTGATCGTCAGTCTTCAGCGACGCCTGCACGGCCTGCGAGAAGTCTTTGTGCTGCAGCGTGAGGAACACGGCGCGATCGGCGAGCGACTCGCCAGTCCGCCCGAGTAGCTCGACGACGTACTCGCCCCCCTGGCTGGCCAGGAAGAGGTCTTCCGTTTTTTCCGTCCGGTCAATTCCGTTGACGGAGATGGCCTTGCTGGTCGAGAGCGCGACCTTCTGGTTCTGACTGAGGTTCTGCACGGTCGCCTTCAGCTCAAAGTTGAGCGACTGCAATCGCGAGGGCACCTGGAATTCGTATTCGGACTCAGCAGCCTCGAAGAGCTTGAAGTCGGCAACTTCTTTCGATGCCGCGACGCCGTCGTGATCGGTCGACGTGATGACCAGTCGAACGTCCTCCAGAACCGACAGCGTGACCGGCGTCCCGTTGACCGTCAGCGACGGTCGCACGACGACGCGGGCCTTCTGGCGAGACAGCAGCGCTTCCCGATCGACGTGAATGCCGGCGGAGAGCTGGTAGTTTTCCGCCTCGTGGTGGAAGCGGTCGAGCGAAGCGAACTCGCCCTGCGTCAGAATGATCGGCTGGGACATCGGGTTCGCCGTGAACGGAGTCGCGATCGTGCCGTCCTTGGCCGGCTTGTACTCGTGCCCGGCCAGCCACAGCGTTGCGTCTTTAACCTGTTCGCTGCGATCGTCGAGGACCGAGAAAATGTGTCCGGCCGTGCTTGTTCGAACGAGGTATCGGAGCTTGCCTTTTCGAACCAGAACGCGGCTGCTTTTTCCGTTGCCGATAAAGTCGACGACGTAAACGCCCGGCTTCGTGAGCTGCGGAAATTCGAAATGCCGCATGACGCGACGGAGCGGTGCCTCATCGTACGCCTTTGTCGTTTCGCCGTTGGCCACCAGTCCGTCGAGGCTGATGTCTGTGTCGACTTCCGTCAGATGGTCGCGGTAGTAGTTCGCCGCGTTGACCTCAAAGACACGCACAATCAGCGTTTTCACATTCTTGACGGCGATGTCCAGGCTGACCGGTTCGTCGCGGCCGAAGAGCTTCTGGTTGGTGTGAGCAAAGTCCAGGTCAATGCGATCTTTGAGCGCTTTGAACTCGCTCGGAGACAGCAGGCTCGACCACTGCTCGGCGTCGCCCAGCCCGTTGACGATCTTTGTTTCTGCGAAAACACGTTTGAGCCAGACATCGCTGAGGTACGCCTCGTAACCTTTCCAGGTGGCTTCCTTCTGGAAGAACTCCTGCAGATAGCTGGTGACGAGCTCTTCGTCATTGCCAACCGGCGGAAGAAGAATCTGCGCCGAGTAATCCGCGCCAAGGCTCGCCTGAAACCGCGCGTTTTCAGGCAGAGCGAGGTAATTCGGATTGACGTAGGACGTCTGTCTTGGAAGTTTGACATACGTGTCGAATCGCTCGCGGTTGAGCTTGCCGGAGTCCCGGTCGAAAACCAGCCGTCGATAAAGGATGCTCGCCTTCAGCGAGTTGTGAACGGGGTCCAGCGTGCTGACGTAGTTCCACAACCGGTCGAGGTACGCTTCGTGCTCGTCGTGGTCGTTCTGCCAGTCGACGTGCGGAGCCGGATGCAGCTTCGCCATCCATGCATAGACGAAAGCGGCCTGGTTTTTCAGGTCCGGTTTCAGGGCGAGCAACTGAGTCAACTGTTCGGGCAGCAGCAGACGATGAATGTTGAGCTGTCCAAACTGCGGGCTGTCGTTCGTCTTAAAGTCTTCCGCGATGAGCTCAACAAGTCCCTCGTAGTCCGGTCGTTGCAGCCGCTGCAGCAGGTGCCGCCGCTTCTTTTCGTCGAGCTTTTCTCCCACAACCCAGTCGAGAGCGGCATCGGTGTAGCCTTCGAGGTTCTGGTGGCGCGAATTCTCTCGTGCGATCAGCGTCGCGCGGCTGATCAGTTTCTGGTCGAGCTCATTTGGCAGGTTCGGCTTCTGACCGAGAACCTCGCGCTGGTGATTGAAGTTCAGATTCAGCCGCTCACGGATTCTCGCCAATGCCGCGTCCGGCTTCGTGTCGTACTGCAGCAGCGCCTGCCGGTTGAGGATTTCGTGGACTCTCCCGGTGTAGTTGTGCCGTTTGACCCAGGCGGGCAGCAGCTCATCGACTTTGGCGAACTGCTCGGTGTGCTGATAGTAGAGGCAGTGGTAGTAGTAGTAATCCTCGGTCCCGGGGATGAGCTGCTTGAGTGCCTCTGCCTGGTCGGCGGCGAGGGCAAAGTCCTCGGCATACCGAATCTCCTGAGCGAGCCCCACGCTGGAAACGGTCACGACAGAAAGGCAGGTGACGAGCAAAACGCGAGAAAGTCGCAGCATGTGACAATCCTCAGTCAGAGCAAACCGACGGGCTTGGATACAGAAAAAACAAATTCCGCAGTACAACAGGACGAGTCTACCACTCGCAGGAGGCAGCGGAATACCTTCCCAATACGAATCGGCGTTTCGCGCACGGAGAAGCGCGCCGTCCGAGACTCAGCCGAGATAACTCGTCCGGAGCCGGGTTCCTGGGCAGAATTTTCAGTCCTGCCGAATTCTCCGGAAAATGCCTGATCCGCAGGACGGACGCCCACGTCTGTCGAGATCGTCGCTTGCTCCGACCAGCTTGTCGTTATCAGGGCCCGGACGGGCGTGGGCGTCCGTCCTGCTCATTGCGCGACTCCGCGCAGAGTCCGCAGGGACGCCGCTATGATTTCCTGACTGGCCATCCAAACCCGACTTTTTCACCCGGATGCCGCATAAGCCGCCGTGCCTGCCGTGCCTGCCGTCTGAAAGTCAGCGAGTCGCTCAGCCACGTCCGGCGGGTCGGAAAGTTCGTCGACAAAGCCCGCCAGCACGCGGCGCCGATTCTCAATGAGAATCAGAAAATCGTCGTGCTGCTGCGTGACGTGCTGCTTCAGCACAGAGTGACCGAGTCTCGGCTCTGAAAAAGTTCACGGGCGGCGATCGATCATCGTGAGGACTGGGCCGGGCAGTGACTCGTGTTTTTGCCATAGATCAATGCATAATCGTCGGTTGATTACAGGGCAGCCTGGTTTCTGAAGGAGGGGAAGCGGATGGGACTTTTCAGTGGCATGCTCGGCCTTTCGTCTGAGGCCGACGCGGAAAAAGTGGAAGCTCAGCTCGAAAAGATCCTCGTCGAGAACGAAACCGTCGAGCTGGCGTACCAACTGGTCCGTGACCTGACCGTGCTGACGGATCGCCGAATCATCCTGGTCGACAAGCAGGGCATCACTGGCAAGCGGACCGAGTACGTCTCGATTCCCTACAAGAGCATCGTGAAGTTCTCCGTCGAAACAGCCGGTCACTTCGACATGGACGCCGACATCACGCTGTGGCTGTCGAGCCACACCGAACCGACGAAGATGGAGCTGCGAAAAAGCGGCGACGTCTCGCAGCTGATTCGCATCATCGCCAGCCACACCTGCTGAGTCTGCCCCGGCAGCACAGAAGCCCACCTGCCGTCGCCCGTTGAAAAAGTCTGACCCATGTAGCGGAGCGGCGCAAGCCGCCCGGTTTTGCATGGAGAAACGCGCTCTGACCGGACGGCTTGCGCCGTGCCGTTACCATTCCAACGGGATCCTGACAATCAGTACCTGGCACGAGGCCTGCCGGCAGGTGCTGTGTACATCGTCACGACGTCCTGGCCATAATTGCTGTCCCGCCTCACTCTCCCTCCCACCCAAACTCTGCCATGAAAATCTCCAGTCCTCTCATCTCGCTTTGTCTTCTCGTTCTTTTCGTTGCACCGGCGAGAAGTGACGACGAGCTGACTTTCGAAAAAGACATTCGGCCGATCTTCCGAGCTCACTGCTACGACTGCCACGGAGCCACACCCGACGTCAAAGGGAAGCTCGACCTGCGGCTGGTCCGTTTTCTTCAGTCAGGTGGCGAGAGTGGCGCGGCGATTGTTGCCGGCAAGCCGGACGAAAGTTATTTGCTCGACCGGATCCGCAATGGAGAGATGCCGCCAAGCGAGAACTCAGTTCCCGCCGCTGAGATCGCCCTCATCGAAAAATGGATCGCGGCCGGTGCGAAAACCTCGCGGCCCGAACCGGAGTCCATTCCGCCTGGCCTGGGCATCACTTATGAGGAACGCAGTTTCTGGTCGTTTCAGCCGATCCGCCGACCGGACGTGGCGGAGCTCTCGACGTTTCCCGCCGAGGCGCGAGTGCGGACGCCGATCGACGTCCTGGTGCTTCGAGCTCCCAGTTCCGATCGAACGTTTGCTCCGGACGCTGATCGACGAACGCTCGTCAAGCGGGCGTACTTCGATCTGATCGGCCTCCCGCCGACTCCTGAAGAAATGAAACGCTGGCTGAGCAGCGACAGCGCGGCGTGGTACGGCGAGTTGCTCACCGAGCTGCTCGACTCACCGCACTACGGCGAGCGGTGGGGGCGGCACTGGCTCGACGTTGCCGGATACGCCGATTCGGAAGGCTACACCACGAGCGATTCCGAACGCGCGTGGGCCTGGAAGTACCGCGACTGGGTCATCCGGTCTCTCAACGAGGACAAGCCGTTCGACCGATTTCTTACTGAGCAGCTTGCCGGCGACGAGCTCGCCGGACCGCGCGAAGGCGACCTCAAGCCCGAGCAGATCGAGCTGCTCACCGCGACCGGTTTTTTACGCATGCCGGCCGACGGAACCGACAGCGGAGCGAACGACGCGGCCGGTCGGAATCAGGTGATGATCGACACGCTGAAGATCGTCGGCACGTCGCTGCTGGGGCTCAGCCTGCAGTGTGCTCAGTGCCACGACCATCGGTATGACCCGATTCCGCAGACAGACTACTACGCATTGCGGGCCGTCTTCGAACCGGCTCTCGACTGGAAAGCCTGGAAGCGGCCTCGCGAACGCCAGGTCTCGCTCTACACCGAAGCCGACCGAAAGAAGGCGGCCGAGATTGAGGGCGAGGCTGCAAAGATCGCCGCGGAAAAAGCGACGAAGCAGGCTGAGTTCATGAAGCAGGCTCTCGAAAAAGAATTGTCGAAATACGAAGAACCGCTCCGCACGCAACTCCGCGACGCCTACAACACGCCTGGAGGCAAACGGACTGACGAGCAGAAAGCACTGCTCACAAAAAATCCCAGCGTGAACATCAACCCCGGCGTGCTGTATCAGTATCTGCCCGAGGCCGCCGAAGAGCTGAAAAAGTTCGACAAGCAGATGGCCGATCTGCGAGCGACGAAGCCGGTCGAAGAATTTCTGCGAGTGCTCACCGAGCCGCCGAACCACGCGCCGGAAACAAAACTGTTTCACCGTGGCGATCCGGAACAGCCGAAACAGAAAGTCCTGCCCGCGTCGCTGACGGTTGCGTCTCCGGA
>ERZ891418.303-NODE-303-length-17593-cov-6.841487_pt1 | contig 17593 bp, 12 predicted proteins | sample MGYA00521236_ERZ891418 | MGnify/ENA primary metagenome ERZ891418 (study PRJEB32303, sample SAMEA104408696) | aquatic metagenome | biome: Brackish water; feature: Chemocline; material: water | place: Baltic Sea | collected 2014-10-18T10:34:00 | depth 100 m ... | reverse complement strand
CACTGATTCTCAAACCCTTCCAAATCTGCCGGAGGAATGGCGGTCACGCCCACTCGACTTTCGCACGTCACCGGTCCATAACGATCGAAGGGCCCGCTCTCACGTGAGGGCGGGCCTTTTTTGCTGGCGGATCTCGAAAGTGCAACTGGCGAGAGGCCTGCAAAGTCGATTTTCGATTCGCGACTTCGCTAAACTGAAGCTCCCCCGACTTCGCATTTTCCCACCGGATGAGGTCTGCCGTGCTTCGTTTTTCCGCCGCCGTTTTCGCTTTGTGTTTTGCCATCCTGGCTGTTGCCGCTCCGCTTTCGGCTGCCGATGAATGGCCACAGTTTCAGGGACCGCGCGCCGACGGCCACTCCAGCGCGACCGGGCTGCCGCTGACGTGGAGCGAAACGGAAAACGTGGCATGGAAAGCGGCCATCCCGGGAAACGGCCACTCCTCACCCGTGATTTCCGGAAATGAAATCTGGCTGACGACGGCGGTTCAGACGAAGCTCACCGACGAGCAGAAAAAAGAAATTCTCTCGAAGGTGCCGAATTCGAACGGGCTGGAAATCGCCGGCCGTGTTTCATTGAGAGCTGTCTGCGTCGCCAGAGACTCGGGCAGAATCACACACAACATCGAACTGTTTGAGGTCGAGAAACCTGAACCGATTCACGCGCTCAACAGTTACGCATCGCCCTCGCCGATCATTCAAAACGGCAAACTGAACGGCAAACTGTTCTGCCACTTCGGAACGTACGGGACCTGCTGCGTCGACACCGCGTCGGCGAAGGTCGAGTGGAAAAATACCGACCACCATGTCGACCATCAGAACGGGCCGGGGGCGTCGCCGTCGCTATGGGAAGGCGTCATCATTTTGAACTTTGACGGGATCGATTCGCAGTTCATCGCCGGTCTCGACAAGCGAACGGGCGAGACGCTGTGGACGACTTCTCGATCGGGCACGATGTCGGATCGAGCCGAGTTCCGCAAAACCTATTCAACAGCCACCGTGCTGGAAGACCCGCGCGGATCGCAGGTCATCTCACCGGGAGCCGACTGGGTTTACTCCTACGATCCTGCCTCGGGCCGCGAACTGTGGCGAGCCAGTTACGGCATGCTCGGCTTCTCGACGGTCCCTCGCCCGCTGATCTGGAAGGACCTGTGCATCCTCACCACAAGCTTCATCCGCCCGCGCATTGTCGCGGTGAAATACGACGGCTCCGGCGACGTTTCAAAAACGCACGTCGTGTGGACGAAAGACGGTCAGCTTCCCTCGAAGCCGTCCATGCTGATTGTGGAGGACAGGATTTACTTCATCAGTGATAAGGGAATCGGCATGTGTCTCGATGTGGTTTCCGGAGAAGAGATCTGGAAAGAACGAGTCGACGGGGCTTTTTCCGCCTCGCCGTTGTACGCCGATGGGCGAATGTACTTTTTCGATCAGGCCGGCAAAACGACCGTCCTTGCTCCCGGTGCGGAATACAAGAAGCTCGCCGAGAACAAGCTCGACGGAGGCTTCATGGCCTCGCCGGCGGTCGCGGGTCAGGCACTCTTCCTGCGGACCGAGTCGCACCTGTACCGCATCGAAAAGTGACCGCGAACGATGATTGAGAGGCGTGCGGGAGGCGAGGCTCCTTCCGAGCCGTTGGCCTCCCGAGCCCGCCCGCGGCCCAGCCCGGCGGCAAACAGGGGTGTTACAAGCTTGTTACAACGTCTGTTGTGGCATCTTGATAGGATTCAGGCCGTTCCCCACGCTTCACATCTCACTTGCCAGGAAATCCAATGTTCTCAGCTTCAAGTCGTGCTGTGAGCCTGTGTGCCATTGTCGTTGTGGCAGTCGTGGGTTCGGCTTTGACGGGAGCCGCGGACGAAAAGAAAGAGAAACCACTCTCGCCTGAGACGATTCTGAAAGACCAGTTCGAAGGCAAGGCCACGGTGGAGCTTGAAGTCGGCGAGGTCCACACACTCAACATCGACAGCATCTTTGTGCCCGACGTTTCCCACGCTCAGATCATCAAGGCGAAAATCCCGGGAGCGAAGGTCGGCCAGGAGGTTTTGGTGACCGTGTCCAGAGAGGTCGCGACCCGGATTCTGAAGTTGGGAATTGAGGATCCCGCCGAACACTTTCGAGGAAAGATACTTCGGGTGTCAGGTACGGTTGAGCCAGTCAAGAAACTTTCCACTCCTTCGGCGATGGTTTACAGGATTCAGGTCACCAACCTGGATCAGTTGGAGAGTATTCGCAAGCCGTCGTTGTCGTGCCGAACTCAACGCTGGACAGGAAAAGCCGATCGGCCCGAAATCGAATGAACGCTGATTGACGGCCACCCGGTCAGCTCAACCGTTGAACTTAACCGCTTCGCGTGGCGGGAGTCGTCCGGGGTTCGTTGGTCTGGTGGTTTGATCCGTCGTCCGTTTTCGCGGGACCTCCAGGCCATTGCCGAGGCGTATTATGGTTCCGTGCCGGACCGCATCAGCAGGCAAGCACTCGACCGATTGGACACACGATTACAAGCCATCGTCGTGGAATTCACGGCGAAGTACGGAAATCGCCGAATCGCAGTGGATTAGAAACACTCGGGTGGCACGGGTTCTTGAACCCGTGTCGTGCACCGGCAAGAGGCGATCCGGAACCCTCACACAGCCGCCTCTTGTGCCTCCGGAAAACTGGTTGCGAGCAACGAGTTCCACTCGGTAGACCGGCGAGTCTGCGGTTGAGGCTGCCGTGGGGATGTCGGCCTCACCCAATAAAAAAGCAGCCCCCGGAAGTTCCGGGGGCTGCTGGAGTAGACCTGCTGGAGTGTCTCCGTACGGTCCGGCAGGAATTACACGCTTGTCATTTGCGGGGTCGGCAGGGGGCTGCCACCGCTGACTCCACCGTAGGCGGCCATGCCGTGCTCGCTGACGTCCAGGCCGATGACTTCTTCTTCTTCTGTCGCTCGCAGGCCGATCGTGACCTTGATGACGTAGAAGATGGCGAAGCTGACCGGGAAGGCCCAGGCGAAGGCGGCTCCCACGCCGATGAGCTGCGTCAGGAACTGAGCTCCGCTGGCGTTGGTTGAGAGGATGCCGATGGCCAGTGTGCCCCAGGCTCCGCAGACACCGTGAACCGAGACGGCTCCGACAGGATCGTCGATGCCGGCTTTCTCGATCGCCAGGCAGGAGAAGACCACCAGGACGCCACCAATCAGGCCCGTCAGAGCGGCCATCGCGGGAGTCATGCAGTCACAGCCAGCCGTGATCGCAACCAGACCCGCCAGGGCACCGTTCAGAGCGAAGCTTGTGTCCGGCTTCTTGAACATGATCCAGGAAACGATCATCGCACCCACAGCACCAGCGGCTGCGGACAGGTTCGTCGTGACAGCGATGTAGGCCATGTCGGCACCGACAGCGGTCGTGCTGCCTGCGTTGAAGCCGAACCAGCCAAGCCACAGGATAAACACGCCCAGGCCAGCCATCGGGATGTTGTGTCCGGGAATCGGTTGCGGCTTGCCATCTTTGTACTTGCCTTTCCGGGCACCCAGCACGATCGCACCAGCGAGAGCGGCCCAGCCACCGATCGAGTGGACGACGGTCGAACCTGCGAAGTCCAGGAAGCCCATCCCTTCGAGCCATCCGGTTCCGGTTCCACCAACGAGACCATTCCAGCACCAACTGCCGAAGATCGGATAAACGATCACGGTGATTGCGACCGAGTAGGCCAGGTAGCCGACGAATTTGGTCCGCTCAGCCATCGCTCCACTGACGATTGTCGCGGCGGTTGCTGCGAAGACCGTCTGGAAAATCAGGAAGGCCCAGCCGAATCCGACCGACGAGAATTCAGCGGCTGTGGCGGCTTCGTTGGTGGCGTCAAAGAAGAACAGGCTCGTGCCGATGTAACCGTTCGTGACGCCGAACATCAGTCCGAATCCGACCGCCCAGAACGCGAGCGATCCGATGGAAAAGTCCATCAGGTTTTTCATGAGGATGTTGCACGCGTTTTTGGCTCGCGTGAAACCGGATTCGACCATTGCGAAACCGGCCTGCATGAAGAAGACCAGGAAGGCGGCAATACAGGTCCACAGGATGTTGGAGTTCTCGCCGTTTTCTGCGATCGCGGCCGCGTTGCTCTCGGCTGTCGGAGCCGGTGCTGCTTCTTCTGCGGGGGCTTCTTCCGCGGGGGCTTCTTCCGCGGGGGCTGCGACTTCTTCCGCGAGTGCGGGTGTTTCCGGGGGAGCTTCCTGCTCAGCAACCGGGGCCGCTTCCTGGGCCACCACAAATGTTGTTGGAGCAAACGCGATTGCTGCAAACGTCAGCAGCGAAAGCAGAGCCCCCCAGCGTGTCACAAGACCTGTCATCGTTCCTTGCCTTTCCGACTGCAGTTGAAATTTGAATTGATGGCCGCGCGGCCACGGCGCAGACTCAGCGCGGACGGAGATTGAGTTTCGGAAGATCATTCCCGGGTCGCTTGAGAACTCGCATTAAGGCTGAGCACTGCCTCACAAATGCGCTGCGTCTCGACAAAGTGGACGGTTCGCAATTTGCGTGCCCAATTGGCGAACAAAAGAAGAAGTGGCAAAACTCGGCGGGATCACGGGTTTTTCTCCCTGCGTTTCGCGACGAGTCTGCTGAGGCGCCTTACGAATGCCAGCATCCGTGCCGCGTCTCTCAGCAGTGCTGCCTGCAATTTGTTCTCGCCTTCGCCTGACAAATGGCGTTTCCGAATTACCGGTTCGAGGCTACGATTTTTTCCGGCATGACACGCAAGACTCTGAAATCCTTTGACCTTGGAGAGACGCTCGGCGTCGGCACAGTCGGGACGATCCGCCGCGCTGTCGACCGCGCGGACCGGCGCGTTGTCGCCCTGAAAATTCTGCAGCCGGCGGTCTCGCAGGACCCGACGATCCGGCTGCGGTTTGAGCGGGAGATTGAGGTTCTCAGGAAGCTCAACCATCCCAACGTCGTGGCGTGTTACGACCACGGGATCGATGACCAGCGGCTTTTTTACAGCATGGAAGTCATCGATGGCGGGACACTCAAAGAGGTCCTCGCCCGGCGAGGCCGACTGACGGTGGCCGAGGCGATGGAGGTCGGCTGGCAGCTGTGCTCGGCTTTGCAGCACGTCCACAATCACGGCATCGTGCATCGGGATCTGAAGCCAGCCAACATTTATCTGACTCGAAACGGGCTGATCAAGCTGGGTGATTTCGGCATCGCGCTCGACACGGGAGCCGTCGAGATCACCGATCAGGGACTCACCGTAGGCTCGTACCTGTACATGTCTCCCGAGCAGATCCGCGGCGAACGTTCGGTGTCTTATCAGACCGATCTGTACGCTCTGGGCTGTCTGCTGTTCGAACTGGTCACCGGAGCGCCACCGTTTGAGGGGCAAAACTTCGCGCAGATCTTCGGTCAGCATTTGAATTCCGATCCGCCGTCCGCGAGGAATGTCGTTTCCGACTGCCCGGAAGTGCTCGACGAATTGATCCGCAGTCTGCTGAGCAAGAACTCCGACGACCGTCCGATCAACGCGCGAAGTGTGCAGGGAGTGCTCGCGGAAACGCTGTCCGAAACGCACGGACCGGACATCATCGACGTGCTGAAGGACTGCCACCGAAACGGATCCCGTCGGCTGGAACGGCTGATCGCACCGGCTCAGATCGAGACGACCGAAGTTTCATGGAAGCAACTGGGAATGACGGCCGCGGCGATTGTCGGTCTGATCGCCGTTGCCGCGCTCGCCCGTTTCTTTTCCGGATAACGCGATTTCGTCTTCTGCCGGCCGCCCTCAGTGCGCAGCCGTGCCGGGAAACCAGGCTTTGGTGCCGCTTTCGTTTGCACGTCGATCGGGCCGAGGAGACAGGCTTGAAAATGAAATAACTCGAAGCGTGAGTTTTGAAGTTGCACACTTCTCACCCCGGCCCTCTCCCCCAAAACATCCGCGATTGATGCATTTTTACAAAGTCAGTCGAACGCGCCGATGTTTCGGGGGAGAGGGGGCTTCAAACTGTGCGACTTCAAAGCGCGACAGCGAGGGCGACGAACTTGCGGGCTGGCGAGACGGCTCGAGTTTCACTCCTTTGCGGCAGATCCCTCGACCAATTCTGCTCGGTTCGAACGAACGGCCCGCCGATTGCTCAGTAGACGGGCACGCTCAATCGGGAACACGTCTGACTGTCGCGACATCGCTTCGAACGGACCTATGAAACGTGTGATTGTTCAGATCCTCCCAGCCGATGAATCCTCATCGGATCAGGAGTCGATCCAACCTGCAAACGGCAATGAAACTGCGTCCGGGCGAAATGGCCAGGACGCCGATCCCGGGGTGCGTCTGGAAGCGGTGATCTCTCTCGAACGGGCACGCATCGTCGTCGACACCATGCTCGACGCGGGCAGTTTCAACGGCGACGACCTTGCCGACCGCATGATCGATCGTCTCGTTCAGCGTGAACTGGCCAGCGATCACTCCGGCCACGTTTTTCACCGAGTGATCTCCAGCGTCGAGCGGGCTTTGCTTCGACACGCCTTCGCCGAGTGCGATCACATTCAGACTCGAACCGCCGACCGCCTCGGCGTGAACCGGAACACAATCCACAAAAAGCTGCTCAAGCACGAGCTGATTCAGGCCGACGAAGTGGAGCCAGCGGTGACGCCACGCCTGGCACGTGAAGAAGACGTCGCCTGAGGTGCGCCTGACGAATCTCACGCAGAGCTGCGGAGATCACAAAGCCGGACATCCTGACGACAGAGACTGACATCCTGAACACAGAGATGGACGTCCTGAACTCTGCGTCTCATGCGGCTCTGCGTGAGACGTCTTTTTTGTCTGCGGAACAACCCCTGCCTCGGGGTTCGCAAAGTCCGGGCATCACATTGCGGCTTCGCGTCTTTGCGCGACCCCTCTTTCCCGTTACCGGACAAACACGTTCGCAAAGACGTCGCGATACACCTGCTCGGTTGCCGGAAAGACTTCGTCAAACGTCGACTGGCCGGCGGCTCCGTGCTGGAAGCGACGCTTTTCAAAAACCGGCATGGTGATTCCCGTCACCGCCTCGACACCGCGGCGGACGACCTCGCCCTTCAGCTCGTAGAGTTTTGCGTGGTCCCAGTCAGTCAGCTCGATGAACGGAATTCCTTCCGCCACTTCGATCACATTCGGTAAGGCGAACGGGCTGAAGCCGCTGAAGTCGAAGTGGCTGGCCGGAGCGGACGTGCGGACGTGGCCGCGGCTTTGCCCGCCGGAATACGTGAGGGAGTGCTTGATCGCGTCGACGCCCCAGCCTTCGTGGTACAGCATTTGATTATTGAGCACGCTGCGGATCGTGAGCTCCGGATTCTCCTCGATGGGATAATCTTTGAGGTTCTCGTCGCCGCCGTCTCCGTCCGCGAGGAATTTCCAGTCGGGATACCGCTCGCGGATTCCTCGGCACAGTGAAACTGCCATCGTTGCCGATTGAACGTCGAGCGGTTTGTAATCCTCGATGATGCGGATCGTCTCGCGGAAATCGAGCGAGCTGCGCGGCACGGAGACGACATCAAGGAACAGTCCCAGATCGACCTCATCAAGAAACCGAGCCGCCTGCTGAGCATCCGGGCTGAGCCCGCCGTCGCCCGCCTCGTCCTGAACTGAAAGCGTAAACGCCTTCAGCCGAGCCGGGCTGCTTCCGCGTTTCAGCAGCAAATGATAAAGCACCAGGAAGAGCGAGCCGCTGTCGATCCCGCCGGAAAACAACACGCCGATCGGCGCGGCGGCATCCTGCTTGTCGATCCGGTCGAGCCACTTTGAGCATTCATCCGCGAGGGCTCCGATGTAATTCCGTCCGATCTCATCGAGATCGGTGCTTTGTGAATTCCGCGGCGGATCGAAATACCGGGTCAACTGCGGATTCGGATCCGGGCACCCGAGCAGCGCGATTTCCGTAATGTGATGAGCCGGCACCATCCGCGTGTACGACGGATGAAACTGATCGGCAAGGCTCTCCTCTTTCAGCGCGGCAACGATCTCGTCCATCCGCTCCGCCACGATCAAGCACGGCCCCTCGGCACGTTTGGCGAGGAAGTAACGCATCGGCCGCCCGATCGATCGGGCCATCCTCACGATATGGCCGTTCTTGTGAAGCAGCGCGAACTGCCCGTCAATTTCCCGCACGGACGCGGCGTCGCCGGAACCAACCCGCTCGACAGCCTCGTCGTGCGACATGTTGAAAATGACATTGCCGCTCGGGTCGAGCAGATTCACAAGTCGGTCGACATAAACATGATCGTACACGGGCATCTCCGCAAAGGACGGTCAATCAGACTCGACGGATGATACGACTTCGGGGCGAGGGGCAAGAGGCAAGCGGCGAGAGAATTCGGATGCCGACTCGGAATTCAGTTCGATTTGCCAATCACTTCCAGGTCGTGTCGCGAGAGGCAAATGAGAGGGCGAGGCACCGTTGTCAACAGGATGGACGCAGAAGCAAGATGGGTGGCTGGGGTCGAACGGAGTGAGCCCCCAGTTTTCGAAACACTGGGGCTCGCTGTCGCTCGAGCCCAGCCACCCATTTTCCCGAAGGAACTCGCAGTCCATCATGTTGACAGCGATGGCCTCGCCCACCCACCAGCATGACCAGTTTCGGATTGCGACTCGAACTACTTTGTCAGAAACGCGGTCCGGGCGACCGGCAGAAACTCGGCGAGAAATTCCGACGGCACGCTCTCATCGAGTGGCCGTTCGTCGTGGTCGCGGCTCCAGGTCACGTAGAGTTTTTCGAGGAACGGTTGCCCGGCGAACGCGACTCGCGGGTTCGACGGAGAGGACCAGTCGCCGTCGTGACTCCAGCCCCAGAGGATCGCGACGCGGTCTCCGGTGATCGACGCGGGGTTCTGAAACTCCGCCAGCCGGAATCCATGCGAGTCGATCGAAGCCGGCATCGGCCCGCGGGTCATGCGGTATCCGCGAGCTCGATAGCACGCGGTCGGCGGGTGAACGGAAATCGGCCCCGGCCGGCCGCACAGCATCAGCACAGTCACGACCTCTTTCGTATCGCGGTTTCGGTAGCGCCGGAACAGGCAACCGTTCGCCTCGGCCACGGCGAGTTCCTCATCGCTCTTTGAGAGGTCTTCCAGAAGAGTCCATGATCCGAAACGGTCGGGCAGACTCTGCATCGCCGCGGTTGCCGTTTCGAGCTCGCCGGAATCGTCCCAGCGGTGAGTCCAGCGACCGTGCACGATCGTCGATCCGGCAATCAGGACGACAGCCATCAACGGTGCGGCAAAGTGGCGGGTTAGCTTGTTCATTGACAAGTCTCAGGTTCGCGTCCAGCTGCCGAAGAGGCGGCCACAAAAAGGCGCAGAAGGCACAAAAACAGGATGAGGTGTTTTCTGCTTCGCTCAGGTCTTCTCCAATGTGCGTCCAGAGGACGCCATCGTTTTTGCGTCGTTTGTGCTCCTTTGCGGCGACTCAAAAAATGCCGGCCATAGCGCGCCGATCCGGAGCGGCTTCATCACGCGACGAAGACTCCTCGACCGGCAGAAATAACACGTCGATCAGTTTCAGTTCGCCCCACAACATCAGCACTCCGAGCAGCGGCATGGCCCAGCCGAGCCAGTCGTGAAAGCTCGTGCAGAATCCATCGTCGGACACCGAAGTAAAAACGACTGCGGTGACAGTGACTCGAAAAACGTTACAGACAATCGCGATCGGAATCGCGCTGGCCAGAATCGCAACACGGTCGAACCGGCCTCGCTCAACGATCATCGCGAGAGCCGTCGCCAGAGCCACAAAGACGGTCAGCATGCGCAGCCCGCTGCAGGCCTGAGCGACTCCGACGGCTGTCTCACCGATCCACACGACGTTGCCCTGCGATGAAGCGGCCAGACCGAGTGTCTGCAGCACGAACGTCGCGCATTGCGTTGCGAAATTCTGCAGCGGCTGCAGCAGCGAGACCTCAAGCCGGTACGGCAGAGGAATCATGAAAACGAGAAACGCGATCGACGGCCAGGCGAATCGAAATGTCTTTGCGCCGAGTGTCGCCAGGCAGACACCGGCGACTGCGGGGATGAGCGAAATCCACTCCAGCCACTCGAAGTAAAACCACGCTCCCCACAACCGCATGCCGAGAGCCATCGCCAGTAGAGGCAGCCCGAGCCACGACGGTTGAAACGGCGTCGCCTCGCGCGGCGCGTCGCGCAGCCACAGCAGACCGACAGCCATCAACGGGATCAGGAAGCCGTGCGAGTATTGCGGGTCCGTCGACCAGCGACCGTGAAAGACCGCCAGCACCGGCCAGTAAGACCACAGGAGTGCTCCACCGGCAACCGCAGCGACGATCAGGTCGGAGGACGTCGCGAACCTGTTTCGGAATCGTTCCCAGGCAGCCAGTGGAATCTGGTCGCGGCACAGCGCAAGCCGTCCGGTTAGAGTGCGTTTTTCCGAGCATAACCGGGCGGCTTGCGCCGCTCCGCTACACAGGTCGGACTTTTTCAACGGGCTGTCGGGCGAAGCGTTCGTCATTTCGCATCCTCATCCAGCCTTCGGCCACTTTTTCCCCGAGGGAGCGAGGGATCGGAAAGGGCTCGGACTTCGGTTGCCAGTTTCTGTTCCAGAGGCAGCGCGAATTCCAGTCGGAATCCCAGTTCCTCCGCTCGCCGCATTGCCTTCCGCGCGGCCTCTTTATTGTCGAGCCGCAGCTCAGCGACGGCGAGATGGAAGTACGCGTCCGGCGACGGTTCCAGCATGACCGACATTTCAAAATCCAGCCGCGCCTCTTCGTCCTCGCCCAGCGCGAGCCGCACGCAGCCGCGCGTGTCGAGCAACTGCGGGACCGAGCCGCGTTCGGTGATCGTCGCTTCGATCAGCTCCAGAGCTTCCGGCAGCCGTCGGTTCTGCATCGCCAGCAGCCAGGCAAGATTGTTCTGCATGACCGGATGCCCGGGTGCCTCGCGGAGCACGCGGCGGTACGTCGTTTCGGCTTCGGCGTAACGCTCGGTCAAAGTGAACAGATCGGCGAGCACCAACTGCAGTTCGCCCTGCGACACGACGGACGAAGCGGTCGGCGTGAGCGACGGTTCGATGGCCGTCTGCAACGCCGCTTCGAGTCGCGCGAGTGCCGCCGCGGAGTCCGGATGAGTCTGTGCCGCGTCCAGCCACAGCACGGCGAACTCGACCGAGCTCTCGCCGAACGCGGCCTCGCAGATCGTCGTCGCTTCTTCGCCACGACCGCGCGCGACGAGGAATTCGACCAGCGCCGTTTTCGCTCGCGGATCCAGTTCGACGAGCTGCCGAAGCAGAGCCTCGGCCTGACTGAAGAGTCGTTTCGCCGGTTCCGGTCGCGCCTGCTCGATCAGTTCACCGGCCGTCTGGCAGATCGATGCCATCTCAGCCTGCCTGACAAGTCGCTCCTTCCGCGGCAGCTTGCCGAGTCGTTCTGAAACGAACCGGCTCACGCGTTGAAAATCGTTCTGAGCCCATGCGGCAAGCACTGACGATGAGACCGCCGCGTCATCCGGTTCTGCCTCGACAATCTTTTCCAGCAGCTCCAGCGGCACATCGCGGTTTGAGTACACGACGAGTGCCAGGTCGAACAGCGAATCGGTTTGGTCGAGCCCGTTGGACTTCAGTTCGGCCTTTGCCCTGACAAGGTCGCGCTGCGCGACGGCGATCAATGCCCGCAGCCAGGCTGCCTCGCCGGGATCGACATCGGACGACTTCTTCTCCAGAAATTTCTGCAGCGGACCCCAGTCGCGAATCTGCTCCGGCTTTCGCACCGTGCTTTCCGCTTCGAGCAGCACGAAATGCTGCAGCACGCCTTCCAGGTGCGAGAGTGATTTCAATTCCGCGACGCCCTCCGCGTGACGGTCGGTCGCGAGGAATGAGATCGGCAGCCCGAGTCGCGCCGTTTCATTGCCGGGGTTTCGTCGCAGAATGTCTTCGTAAATCGACGCGGCACCGTGCCAGTTGTCGAGCGCCTCGCAGCAGCGAGCCAGTTGCAGCCGCACGTTCTCGGCGAACGGGTTATCGTCGAGCCCCTCAGTGACGACGGCTTCCAGCGTCGACTTCGCCGTCGCATAGTTCTGCCTCTGCACAGCAATCAGTCCGGCCAGCGTCTCGCGGTAAGTTCGCCCGCCCGCCGTTTCCGGAAAGCTCGTCAGTTCGGCTTCAGCCTGATCGATCCTGTCAGTCAGAATGAACTGCTGCACGATGAGGAACGCCAGTTCGTCCCCGTCAGGAATCGCGACCAGGCCGCGTCGGAGCGTCGCGATCGCCGCATCGTGATCGCCGGCCGACTGTTGAAGATGCGCGAGGACGATGTAAAACGCCTGCGACTTCGGTCTCAGTTGAATTCCGTTTTCGACGAAGCCACGCCACTGCGTCAGAACATTCGCGGCCGCTTCGAGCTCACCGCGTCGCGCGAGCAGGTCCGCATGCTGCTCGGCGATCGGAGCGAGCTTTGCGAGCAGGCGCACGTCGTCCGGCTTCAGTTCGACGGCCGCGCTGGCAAACTGCGCGGCGGACTCGAAATTCCGGCGATGCGACTTAAATTCGGCGAGCACCCGCAGTGTGTCGACGTCGGGCTGGCCTCCCGCTTCGAGATGGGAGACGACTTCGTCAGCCTGTCCAGGCTGTTTCAGCTCGCGATCCAGCAGCCAGGCAAGCTGCTCGTGAGCCGCCGTGTGGAGCGGCGCGGCTTCGATCGCCCTGCGGTAATCGCTGGCAGCGTCTTCGGATTCTCCGTCGGCTTCCGCGCATCGGCCGCGCAGATAAATGAGCTCGGCATTGTCCGGTGTCTTCTTCAGCAGGACGTCGAGATGCGATCGCGCGTCGTTCGCCCGGTCAATGTCCAGCGCCAGTTGAATCTGCCGCAACCGGACAGCGTCTCGACGCGGATCCTTCAACAGAATGTACTCGTGAAGTTCGTACGCTTTTTTCTTCTGGTCCCAGCCGTCGAGCAGAACTCGCGCGTAAGCCTCCCGCGCGTCGAGATCTTCCGGCGCAAAGTTGCAGTAGTGTCCCAGATGAGTCGCGGCGGCCGTCAGGTCTCCCGCTTCGAACGCCTTGAAGCCGGCCTGTTTCGCCGCGGTCGCCGACTTCGCCACCTGGTGACGATGCACGGCGTAAACGCCTCCCCCCGTCGCCAGCATGAGGACGAGCAGAACAGCGAGCACTTTGAAGTTGAGTCGGGATCGACGACGACGTGTCATGACGAATCACCTGAACGGGTTCTGTGTCTTTGTCTCGGACGCCGGTATGTAACGACGAAGTTCGAGTGCAGGTCACATCGCACCGCAGGCCGGCGCGTTGTGAGGATCGCTGCCTCAAACATACATGCTGCCCGAAACGCAGGACTGCCTGGCTGGCGGTTTGCGGTCTCAAGTCAGGCCGGTCGCGAGAACTGCGCAGGATCGACACGTCCCGACAGAATCCGAATGCTGAAATGCTCGCTTCCGGTCCTCGCGGGCCGGAACGTCGTCCAGCGGAGAAAACTGGAAACTTCGGGAATACCCGCTGGAAACGGCGCATCTCTTCCCCAGGCCGCGAGACTGGCGGCTTCACTTTCCTCTGACCTCACTTTCCTCTGCCCACGGAGCAACACGATGCGAAATCTATTTGTACTTCCCGCCATCGCCGGACTGGTTTTTGTCATTGGCTGCGTCGAAAAGCCGATCGAGGAAACAGGCTCGTCCACAGCGACCGCCCCGATTCAGGATCAACCGGTCGACTTCAGCGTTCAACCTGAGCCGGACGAGCCAAAGGAACTTCCAGTCACGGACGGCGCCGAATCAGAGCCACAGGCTGACGGAGCGGAGCCGCAGACCGACACCGCTGAGCCGGCAGGCACCAGCGAAGAAAATTGAGAAACGCCTGAAATTCGACCAGGGCTCTGCCCGCCTGATCGTCAGGTGGGCAGAGCAGGCCGGGCGGCGTGCTCACAGAAACCGCGTCGGACACCTCACTGAATCGCTTACGAACCCGCCGGCTGGTGCGGTTCTTCACTCACGCTACTACGAACGGGGAGATGCTATGCGCCCGCTCTTCGCACTGACCGCTCTTACTGCGCTGTTCGCTGTCGTCGGTTGCGGAGTCGGCTCGGTCGAGCAGTCGCCCGCGACGATTGTCGGTGAGGACGCCTCAAGCGTTCCCGCAACAGCATCCCCGGCCGAATTTTCTGATGCCGACGGAGCAGCCGGCAGTGCAAAGTTCGCAGCCGAGGGCGTCGAGATGGAACTGCCCGCTGGAAGCGAGGCGTTTGCCGGAAGTGAATCCTCTCCCGAGCCGCGAGGAATGCGGGAGTCGATTCGAGGCGACCGTTCAAGTGAGTCTCTCGGGAGCTCACGGAAGCAGATTCAGTCCGGCACGCTGACTGCCGGCAGCCTCAATGATCACGACGGGTACGACGAATTTCTCAAGTACGTCCAGACGGCCCGACAGCGAGCCACCGGGCAGACGCTCACCGCGTTTGACGGACGCCGGATTCCGATCCGGGTCGTCGGTGCTCAGGGCCGCCCGATCGCCAACGCTCGCGTTTCGATTTCCGCGATCAATGATCAGCAGAATAGTGAGCAGTTGCGATACGGAAACAGCGAGGACCGGGTGCGGACACTGATCTCGCTTCGCACTGGCAGCGACGGCCAGACCGCGCTGGTTCCGTCGCTCGACGGAGCCGGTTCAGCAACGTCGTTTGAGATCGTCGTGACGACGGCCGAGGGGACGACGGCGACTCAGCAGGTGTCGCTCAACCAGACGCCGTGGAACGTCGAGGTTGACCATGCGGGCCGGGCGTTTCCTGGGCAGCTCGACCTGGCACTCATCATCGACACGACCGGCAGCATGGGTGACGAGCTCGAATATCTCAAAGTCGAAATCGACAACATTGCCGCGCGGATCAGCCGGCTCTTTCCGGACGTCGACCAGCGTTACGCGTTGATCCTGTACCGCGACAACGGGGACGAGTACGTCACGCGGACTTTCGACTTCACCGGATCGATCAACGAATTTCGAACTCACCTGTCACGGCAGCAGGCGTCCGGCGGAGGCGACTATCCGGAAGCGATGCAGGAAGCTCTGCAGCAGTCGACGAAGCTGTCGTGGCGGGAAGGTTCCGCCGCACGGGTCGCGTTCCTCGTCGGTGACGCGCCGCCGCACACTCAGCACATCGACCAGACGCTCGACGCCGTGATGAATCTGCGGAAACAGGAAGTCACGCTCTTCCCCATCGCGGCCAGCGGTGCCCGGGACGAAGCGGAATACGTCATGCGGGTTTCGGCCTTCCTGACGCAGGGCCAGTACCTGTTCCTGACCGATCACTCGGGCGTCGGTAACCCTCACGCCAAACCGACCGCACCAAAATACAACGTCGAGCGGCTTGACCAGTTGATGGTGAGAATGGTCGCGACCGAGCTCGCCGGCGAACCGGTCCTCGCCCGTGACATCATCGCCGTCGAAGAATCCGGCGGCCGACTGAGCCTGCCGATCCAGCCGGTCGAACAGGCTTGCAACAGCCCGGAAATTCCGTGCGAAGTCCTACCCGTCGAGCTGAACTGCGGCCCTCCGATCGCAGCTCTGTCCGCAGTCGATGGCCGCCCCGTGTTTGGTCTGTTCTGCCTGGCCGCGCTGATGTTCTGTGAATTCCGATTCGCCCGCCGGGCATAGCAGCGTGTTGAAAAGTCGCGGCACGGCGCAAGCCAATGGCCCAGGAGTTGCGATGAATGCCCGCGAGGGTGTCGATCACACTTCGTTTCGAATTCACAAAGAGCGTCTCATGTCCGCCTCGCCACTCCGTCTGAAAGTTGCCTCTCCCTGTTCCGCCGACTGGAGCTCGATGGAAGGTGACGAGACGTGCCGTTTCTGCAGGCTCTGTCAGAAAAACGTCTACAACCTGGCGGGACTGAGCGATGTTGAATCGCGACAGCTCATGGAAGATCACGACGGATCAGTCTGCGTCCGCTTTTACCAGAGAAGCGACGGGACCGTCCTGACCTCAAACTGCCCGGTCGGAGCTGCCGACGGCCGACGTCGAATCCGCAAACGAGTCACCTCGCTGGCCTTCGCCGGATTCGTCGCTGCTGGAATCTGGAACTTCGCCCGCCAGACCACCTCGTCCCAGACCACCTCGCCCCAGGCCGAGACTCCGAAGGAGCTCGTCGTCGACCGCTGGATTGAAGGCTTCCGCCAGCTGATCGGCCTGTCAGCGATGCCAGCGCCCTCAGTCCGTAGCACGGCCCCCGAAGAACTGATTATGGGCGAAATCTGTCCGCCGGGTGTTGGTCCAGGGGACGAACAGTTGCCGCCGGACACCCTCCCGGAACCAGGGGACCTGGACCTCCCTCCGAATTCGTAACTCACTTGCGGACTCGAGTTCACACGAGAGAGCGCGAATCCGCGTCAGAAGTTTGAGGATCGTCGTTTTGACGGCATCGCCCATCGGTTCCTCAAGTTTCAGCTCGATCCAGCGGCAACTTTTCTTTTCGACTGTCGCGCTGCCGACCGACGAGATCCTCAGCGTGGCCTGAGTGGTTCGGTCCTCTATCAGGATTTTCCCGGAATTCTTGTCCATAAGTCCCTTCACTTGAACCATCTCAAACTGAGCCCACGCACCCTCTTTGGGTAACTGCACGATCAGCCCTTCGGCTCTGGCCATTCCCGACGGAGCGGCGACAAGAGCGATCAGGGTCACGGTGAAAATCGAACGGATCATGGCATCCTCTTTCTGAACGGTGACTCGTGTCCGCGACGACTGGCGGTCCGACAACGTCCTGCAGTCGCGCACCCCGAGGAAATATTCAGCGGATTTATTCGAATTTCAGATACCTGCCCAGCCTCTTCTCAATCGCGCAGGCAGTGAAGTCCTGCCCGCAACACAGATTCTGCGCGGACTCCTGCCGAAATCGACAACGCCCGGTCAGCCGATTTTCGGTGAAGCAGATTTCGGTGAAACAACAGTGAAATCCTGAGAATTCTTCGGTACCCTGCCGCATCGTTTTTCGGAAGATTGTACGGCACAGGGATGGAGTCCAAAGCAGATGAGTCTCGAAACCCGTTTCCGTTCGAAGTTTGCTGCCGGTGACCGCTCGCGAGGCGATGCTTATTTCAGTGATGAATTTGTCGACCTTGAAGAGTCCAGCGAACAGGGCGTCTTCGCCACCGTTGAGAACGGGCTCGGCGACAGCTACGAGGTTGGCATCAGTTTTGGTCCGGACGGAAGCTGGGACAGCGCCTCGTGTTCCTGTCCGCGATTCGCCGACGGCTATTTGTGCAAACATCTCTGGGCGACTCTGCTGGAGGCGGACCTGGAATCGGAAGAGGGCGATCTCGGCGAGGACGATGACTGCGATTTCCTTGAGCTGGGAGTCACATCGGGCGGGCAGCCATTCGGGTTGAACCTGAAGACAGGACGTGTCAATTCGCTCGGCGCCAAATCGCTGCCACAGTCCGGTCAATCCGCCCGTTTGGTCGATCGCCGCGAACCGCCCGCCCCTCAATGGCAAAACAAGCTGCAGGGAGTCGCGGCTCTCGTGTCACGTCTCGACAATGCGGGGGCACCGGCTGATCATCGGCAGACTCCGCGCGAGATCTGGTACGTGCTGGACCTGGCTGAGTCCACTCGCCGTAGCCGTCCTGTGATTCTTTTCCGCCAGCGCGAACAG
>ERZ891418.299-NODE-299-length-17681-cov-7.461250_pt1 | contig 17681 bp, 12 predicted proteins | sample MGYA00521236_ERZ891418 | MGnify/ENA primary metagenome ERZ891418 (study PRJEB32303, sample SAMEA104408696) | aquatic metagenome | biome: Brackish water; feature: Chemocline; material: water | place: Baltic Sea | collected 2014-10-18T10:34:00 | depth 100 m ... | reverse complement strand
TCAATTCTGGTCAGGCCTCCTTTCTGGTCGGCAGATCTGCCTCAGAAAGGGAGTCTCCGGTCTATCAGTCCTTTTTCGGTGGGACCTGTCCTTTAGAGGACGCTTCCGACCGGCGCGTCGAGGCGGTAGAGCTCTCCAACGGATTTCGCGTCGAGCCGGGAGTCGAGAATCAGAAACTCATCGATCACTCCCGCGTAGCGCTGACCGAGGCCGATTTTCATCGACTCGATTTCCCAGCTCAGCCGGTGAGCGTAGCCGTCCATCGTCGCGCGGAGCACACCGTCGACGTAGAGCGCGGCCGATCCATCCTCACGACCACTGTTGACGTTGCCGAATGTTGCGACCAGGTGATGCCACTTGCCGTCGTTCCAGCCAAGGTCGCCCACGACCAGCAGTTGCCCTCCGACAAACATGTCCTGCACAGGACTGTCTCCGTAGAGCCCGAATCTCAGCTTCCGCGGCGACCCGTATCGCCAGTCGTTGGGCCGCGTCAGGTCCAGATAAAACGAACCGTCCGCCGGATGCCGGCTGATGTGAAACGGGTCCACCGGAAACGTGTCGTTGAGGTCCGCATCCGGATCACCTCGAAGCCACATCGACACCGTGCCCTCGAACTCGCCGGTCTGATACGGGAAGTTGTCCTGCGCGGCGAAGGTGAATTCATCTTCCGCCCAGCCATGATCCTGCGCCGAAAATACGAGCCCGCCGCCAAACCGCCCAGCAGAAGGGTCGAGCCTGGCAACGGCAGAATTTATCGTCGCGGCCCTGTCTCCGCGGGCAAAGTCAGCATCGATCGACGAATCAAACGACGCGTAGAGACACGTATGTTGCGGCAGCAGTTTTGCGAGCGACTCCGACACGGTTGCCTCATCCACTTATGGTCTGAGCTCATTGAGAGTTCTTTACCGCTTCTTCCGGTTGCGGAATCGCAACATCGAGCCGTGCGCTGAACGCTGCCGAAAGGCCGCCTCGGTCTCGGATTGTTTCTACCAGACTTCGAATCGTCCGCGGGACGACGTTGCGGATCAGTTCATTCCCGCCGGAAAGAACGACGACTTCCTCGTCCAGCTTGACGAACTCATCGCTGAGCAGAATCGTCACCCGCTTCGCGTCCGCTTTTTCGATTCGAATCGTCTGGCCATCTCGGGTCGCGATCATTTCGCCGCGTGGTTTCATGTCACCCGGAGAAACGGCCAGCCAGTAAAACCGGTCGTGGACGACGTCGTCCTGCTTCCACACGATGCGCAGCGGATTGCGGTTTCGCCGGAACTTCGCCATCCACGAAATCGCTTCGGCATCCTGCCGGTCCATCCAGTGCCCCTTGCCGGCGTGCAGCCTGACGAGGTGCGTGTACCCGTCCGTGTCATCTTTCTGCAGGTCGGCCAGCCGAGTTTTCCAGTCGATCGCCCTGGCGTTTCGGCCGTACCCGGCATCGTTTTCTCCGACATGAATCGCGAACGGGAGATTCCTTAAACCGAGCGGCGAAGTCTCATTCGGGTGCCCGGCCATCATTGCGGCCGCCGCAAATTGATCGGCCATTCGGGGAGCAAGCTGGTAAACGCCGTCACCACCGGCCGAATAACCCATCAGAAAAACCCGGTCCGGGTCGACACCCTCAAAGGCGACAAGATTGGCAATCAGCCGCAAGAAGAATTCATCAATGTGTCCCTGATGCCAGAGGTTCCACGTATTCGTGGCGGCTCGCGGAGCCAGGTAAATGCCCTCTTCCAACTGGTACAGCCGCTTCTGATTTTCCCACTGCTGATCGTTGGTTTGAGCGGCGACTCCGCCACCGCCGTGCATCGAGATGTAGAGGCTCCACCCGGACTTCGGTTTGTTTCCAAACGTGCGATAAAAAAACGGCATCGAAAGATCGCCGAGCTTGACGACTTTCTTTTGCATCTCTTTCGCCCGGGTCACCCGCAATTCGTTCGTGGTGAAATCTCGGATCAGACTCGCCGCTGAGTCGGCATCTGCACGAGTCAGCGGCGTTTCTGCGAACGGTTTTTTGACGAGCTCGTCGAACGAAACCGGAGGCTGACCGAGTTGCAGTTTGAGTGCGGCCACGGCTTCGGAAGAAGTGCGAGTGACGTCTGCTGAGCAGACTGGCTGCTGTGAGAAACTCAAAAGAAAGATGGCAAGTGGAAACGCAAGTCCTCGGTGCATCAGTTTTCCTCTCGACCGGCGATACAAAAACAAAACGGTGCGAGCCATGAAGACTCGCACCGTTTCCGTTTGACTGCATCCAGATTGGACGTCAACTGCGACAACCTCAACGCTCGGCAATTCGAGTCAGGCTGGCCGCGGGAATCACGTAGTCAGCTTCAACTGACCGCGACACGCGAGCGATTCGAACGTCTCTGAAGCTGGCACGGAATGCGATGCGCTGAACCGGTCGGGAGAGTTTCCAGGCCGCTTTGTTCTGCTCGCCTTCGAGTGGTTTCACTTCGAGCGGCGTGACGTCGCCAGCTGCGGCGGGTTTCTTTTCATCAGACGCTTTTTTCAACTCACCTTCGCGAGTCGTGCCGCCGGCTCCCACATCGTCACTTGCGGCTCCCTCGCCAATGAGAGGCGTCTTGACTTCCTCGACTGAAGTGTCACCCGGCTTCGGCTTGGCGGCACCAGTCTCGGGAGCAACCACATCGACAGTGGCCGCTTCTGCTGCCGCTGCCTTTGCGGCATCCGAGGTCACGTCGCCTGGCTTTCCTTCGGCAGCAGTTGCCGCTCCTTTGACTGACTTGCTGGTTTCTTCCCAGCCGTCCTTCTTAATTTTCTCGGTGACCGAGGTGCCAGTTGCTTCCTCTGCTGTCGCCGCAGTCGCTTCACCGGCGGTGGCATTCGCCTTCCCTTCCGGCTTGACGGGAGTGACTTCGCCGAGCGGACGAGCCGGCTTATGAGCGTCAAACGGGTCCTTTTCTTCCTCGGCGAACGTGGCCTTTCCTTCGTCACGAGGTTCCGGGGCCTTTTCGCCGGTCGAACCACTGGCTCGCCAGTCCGTCTTCTTTGTCGAGCATGGAGAACACTGCGAGCTGGCAACGCGGTAACCCATCGGAAACGCCGGGTAGTACGCAACCGTCGTCGGGCAGTTGCCCGTTGAGCAGCGGCCGCTGGCACATGGCGAGGCCGGCTGAGCATATCCGACGTTCGAAGCACACGGGGAGCACTGGCTGGTCGGAGCGTAACTGTACGGCGAGTAGCCGTAATTGCCCTGCGGAGCGTAGGACACCCCGTACCCGTAACCCGGTCCGTACGCCGGATAGCGAACCGGCCCGAAGATGACGTCGTAAACCCAGGGGATGACTCCCGCCTGAGTTGACGAAAGGAGACAGGTCACCATTGCAACAGCGACCATCGATTGCAGGGCAAGGCGTTTCATAATCAGTTCCTGTGCCTTAGTTGATTTCGGGCCGGCTGAGTTTCGACCGGGAGCAGCGATCGGAAAACCGGTGCAAACCCGCTGGCTTTCCTGACCCGACTGTTTGTATCTGTCGGATCCCGGGAAGTCAACGAGCGACCGGGAACTCAGCGGTCATCCGCTGAGCGCCAAACCGCCCGCTGAAAAAGCCGAATCGATTCAGCGGAACGTCGCCAGCCGCCCGGTTTTGCATGGAAAAAACGCACTCTGACCGGACGGCTCCGGCCGTGCCGCTACTTTTTTAACGCGTTGCAAAGCGGGATATTGTCGATGAGCCGCGTCGAGCCAATTCGCGCGGCAACGAGAGCCACTAGATCGACCGTCGGCGACGTCGACTCAGAGACTTCCTCAAGCGTCGCCGCATCCACGATTGTGGCGTAATTCAGCAGAAGTCCATCCGTTTCCATGAGCAGCCTCTTCAATTCCGAACCGGCAGCGACGGGCGAGACGGCCTCACCTTCAACCAACCGCCGGATCTGCTCCAGTGACCGCGAAATTGCGAGCGCTGTTTCCCGTTCGGCACGGCTGAGAAAGACATTGCGGCTGCTCAGGGCGAGGCCGTCTTCCTCGCGAACGGTCGGGCAGGTGCGAACTTCGACCGGCACATCCAGGTCGGCCACCATCTGCCGGATCAGTAACTGCTGCTGAAAATCCTTGCGGCCCAGAAAGACGACATCCGGCAGCACCATATTCAACAGCTTCAGAACGACCGTTGTCACTCCGCGAAAATGTCCCGACCGGAACGTCCCTTCCAGCACATCGGAAAGGCCGGGCACTTCGACGAACGTGGCGTTCGCCCTCGGGTAAACAACCTCGACGTCCGGATGAAAGACGAGGTCGACACCCGCGTCACGACACTTCGCGAGGTCTTCTTCGAGCGGTCGCGGGTACTTCGTCAGATCCTCGTTCGGGCCGAACTGAGTCGGATTCACAAAGATCGTCATGACGACGAAGTCGGATTCCGCTTTCGCTGCTTCGACGAGCGACAGATGACCGGCGTGCAGAGCCCCCATCGTCGGCACGCAGCCGATTCGTTTTCCCGCCAGTCGCGCGGTAGCGACTTCCTCGCGGAGTTTCTCAATCGTGGAAACCGTATTCATGGCAGCTCAGAATTCGCATCAGCGCGCGGCAGTTGTGGGAGAGAGCCGCGAAGCATACGCGGCACGGCGAGTGGCGAAAACAAATCGGCGCAATCGACATTTTCCGGGTGGCGAGGCCACCGCCGAGCCGCAACTCCCTTTGCGGTTCAGAACAGTTCCCGGATCGGCCGGCCTTCCGGCAGGATGTGGATCGGCCGGCCGGCGGTGTTCGGGAATGTGCCCGAGGTGTCGATTCCGAAACGCTCGTAGATTGACGCGAGCAGGCAGTTGCTGTTCATGATTCTGGCGACGGGCTCTTCGGCTTTTGCGTTCGTCGCGCCGATGACCTGTCCCATGTGGAATCCACCGCCGGCCAGGAAAACGCTCATCGCGCGAGGCCAGTGATCGCGGCCGGGTCGGCCGCTCGAATCCTGGTGAGCGATGCGCGGCGTGCGTCCGAACTCACCGCAGAAAACGAACAGCACTTTCCGATCGAGGCCTCGCCGATAAATGTCCTCAACGATGGCCGAGACAGACTGGTCGAACGACGGCAGTTTCTCGCGGTACGCTTTGAAAATGTCAGAGTTCACCGAGTGGTCGTCCCAGTTGCTTGTCCGGCCGATTTCCGGACTCAGGCGGAACGTTGCCTGGCACTGCACGAACCTTGCTCCGGCTTCGACCAGCCGTCGGCAGGTCAGCAGGCTTTTGCCCCAGTGAGTCTCGCCGTACCGCCGGCGGGTCGAATCGTTTTCCTGCGAGAGATCAAACGCCGATCGCATCCGGGTGCCGGCCAGCATCTCAACGGCCTGCCTTTGAAATGTGTCGACGGCGGGGATCGTGCCGCTCTGATCGATCCGCCGCGGCAGAACGTCGAGGGCGCTCAGCAGATTCTGTCGACGGCGCAGCGTGAGGACTCCGGCCTCGTCCAGGTTGAGCGTGTCGGCCGCGTCGCTTTCACCCTCAGACCGATAGATTGGCACGGGGTCGTATTCGTTGTTGCCACTCGACGAAACCGGATTGGGCGTCGGCATGAACGGAGCGAATGCCGGCCCGAGATACGCCGGTCCGCTGCCGTACGCCTTTGTGTTGGCAATAAACGGCGGCACGTCGGGAACGCGGTTGCCGAGCCGCTTTGAAATGACCGAGCCGATATCGGGGAACTCGGAATCGGCGAGGTTGGCCGCGATCGAGGCGTGTCCGGTGAGAAACCGGTTCGTCCCGCCCGAGTGTTCACCGCGTTCGTGGTGCAGACTGCGAACGAGAGTAAACCGGTCGGCCATCCCGGCGAGCAGCGGCAGTTCCTCGGTGATCTCGACGCCGGAAACGTTTGTGGCGATCGGCCGGAACGGCCCGCGGTACTCGGTCGGAGCTTCCGGTTTTAAATCGAACAGATCGAGATGGCTCGGTCCGCCGTTCGCCCAGAACAGGATCACAGAGAAATCGGAGTCGACCTCGCGCGTTTGTTGCGACGAGCTTTCCGCCGCGAGCAGTCTCGCCAGATTCGGAGCCGCTCCCGTCGTGAATGCACCGAGACTCAGCCCGCCGACTTTCAACCAGAACCGGCGATTCTGCGGACCCTGACAATGGTGAAGAGTTCGGAGCGACATCAGAGTCCCAGGCAGATCCGTTGAGCAAACTGTGCGCGGTCAGTTTACCATGCCGTTCCGCCCGCCCGGAATCCGAGGTCGTTTGAGAAAGGACACCGCGATGAAATGGTCGCGCGTATTTTTGGCAGTTGTCTTATGTCTTAATGGTCAGTTGCCTCACCGCAGAGTTTTGCCAGGCGGACGAAGGGCTCTTTGATGCCGATCCGAAGCACCCGTGGAACCGTCTGCACGAGCAGCTTCACACTCGACGGACGCCCGAGGGAGAGGTCTATCGAAAGCTCAGTCTGGAACCGCTTCTCGTCCGGCAGTCGACGTTTCTGATTCAGGGTGAGTCTCACCGGCAGGCGCTGCAGGTCCTCGACGATTTTCTGGAGCACCACGCCGAAAAGCGGATCACCGATCCACGGAAGCAGGCGATTCTACAGCGAGACCCTGTGGGCGATTTTTGTGGCGGTGTCAGACTCGAAGTTTGCTCACGATTCAAAGCGTCGCGAGCTGCAGCAGCGACTGGCGCAGGTCATGCGCCGCGTCGCGCTCACGGAGAAGGAGCTCCAGAGCCTGCCGGATAACCTCGCCCTGGCGGTGGACGGTCAGACGTATCCAGCAAAGTGGAACCCGGAAAAGCCGCCGCGTCCATTCCTGCCAGGCGACCTTTTGAAACCGGACGGACCGTGGGTCTCCGTCAGAAACCGACTCCGGTCGGACGACCTTGTCGTGCCGATTCACTCTGAAGCCACTCCCGGTCGGTCTGCATTCTTTCTGCTGCTCAACCTGCCCGGCGGTCGCCAGGCAACGCTCGCCTACCTGAAGAAACTGGAAAGCCTGCCGCCAAATACCGAGGTGCCTCAGATTCCGGACGGAACTCAGGTTGCACTGTTGAGGCGGATGCTGCTCATCGATGAGACCGCAACGCTTCGCCTCACGCCCGTGACGGAGAGTCTTCAGATTCGCAGCTACCGGGAAATTCGTGAGCAGGACCTGTCCGAGTTCACTCTGCACCGAAAAGAATTCCTGGCGGGCCTCGCCGAGGGGCTGGAGCTGACGGCCGCGGACGAATCGAACCGATTCGACCTGGGATTTCTCGGCTTCGAACTGCACCGCAAGCCGGACCCGTTCGACAGGCGATTTGAGGCTCGCCGCAGCCCGGTCATCATGAAAACGTGCATCGACTGCCACGCCGGACCAGGCATCTTCGGCTTTCAGAGCATGTTCGCCGGCCACCACGATCACCCGCCACTTGGCGAGGGCTCTCCGGAAGATCAGGTCACGTCCACAATCGAACGCGCCCGAGAGACGTACACCTGGGGCCTGCTCCAGGGACTATGGGAATCGCAGCCGTAACGCATTGTTCGTAAGTGAAAACGGTCCTACTCGACCGAGTCGGCGAGTTTCTCGTACTCAGCCAGTAACGGCCGGTACGCGAACTTGTTCAGGACAGCGATGACGCCGCGGTCGCTCTGGTCCTGAGCCACGTCGGCCAGCGTGTTGATGCAGTTGTAGGTGGACTCGAGCGCTGCTTCGAGGTGTTCGAGAGCGGCTTCTGTGTCGCCGGCTTTCTTTGCGATCGCCGCTTCTCGAACGGCCTTCACCGCGGCGAGATATTCCAGGACGTACTCGCCCCGCTTGGCATAGTAAAAGAGGATCGGCTTCGCGCCGCCGTCGATCGCTCCGTGAGCCCGGTAGAGCTCGATCATGTACTGCGTGTAAGCCTCGTTGGCTTCCGCCCACCACTCGGGGATCGGTTCCGGCGAGTAGTGCTTCATCAGGAGATCCGGCACGGGGAACGTAAAGCCGAGGTTGTTTTCATCGATCAGATTTGTGGCTTTCTCCAGGTGCTGCCAGGCCAGCCACAGTCGATCGGCGGCGGCCTCGTTGTTTGTGGCTGACGTCCAGAGTTCTTTAAACGAGGCCTCGGCAGTGAGGTCCTTTTCCCAGGAGGCTCTCGACAGAAAATAGACAGCCGGGTCGAGCTCGCCCGGTACCCAGTACCTCGTCGAGAAACCGTCCCAGCCGTGTTTCTTAATGTCGGTCGTCAGTGTTCCCAGGCTCGCCAGAGCCGACTGCGGGAGCACACCAACGTTGTCATCGGCCAGTGTCATGATCAGCCGGCTGTGAACTTTCTTCGCCGGAACTGTGGCGAGTAGCTCGCGATTCTCCGCGACGCGCCGCGCGGTGTAGTCAACGAAGTTGAGCGTTGAGGCTCCCTTCGGCACGACCTGATCGAGCACGGGGAACAGCGCGGGATCGACCGACGTGATGACCAGCTCGACCGGCTTGCCTCGTTTCCGTTGCAGCAGCGAACCATCCGCAAACAGCTCGCCGAAAAACGCGAGGCCGACCAGGTTACCTTTGATTGCCCGCTCGCCGCGATCACCGGACGCGATCAGCTTGCGGTCGCGAGCCACTTTGACGAGTCCTTCGACGGTCAGCTCCTGGGGAGCTCCGCGTTTCTTAAGCAGCGCGAGCGATTCCTCGGCGTGCTGATCCCACTCAGGAAACTCGGGCAGCCTCAGGTACAGCTCATCGAGCGTCGGGTACATCTTGAGGTAAGCCCGGATTTTCGTGGCGACGAGTTTTTTGAGAGTCTCATCCGTCGGCCCTTGCGCCACGTCGGGTGTGATGGCCAGGTTGTTGAGCTGCCGCGCGGGTTTTGATCCGGGCAACACTGTTTGAAATTCGAGCGGAAACTCCAGCGGAGAAATACTCACGCCGACGGTCATGCCGAGTTTCTGTGCAGCGTCGATGATCCCCAGCATGTGTCTCTGCCCGACTTCGTGCCGCACGCTGGGCAGCTTCAGTCCGGCAAAGTCAGGATTCTCAAAAACCTTCGCCCCACGAAACACTTTCTTTCCGACCGTGTCGCCGTCGACGCGGAATTCCTCGCCAAACCAGTGCAGCGCCGTCGTTTTCTCGACGCCGCCGAATTCGTAGTGGACGTAAGGCTGCCACGGATAGACGCTGAGCATCAGCCGGTTGTATTTCATTTTGGCGAGCTGTTTCAGGAACCGCTTGTGTTCCTCGACCCCCCACGATTCCGGGCCGATGGCGAAGTCATTGATTGTTCGCCAGGTGCGCGAACGAAGCTGCGGCTCCATGACCGTGTCGTATTTCCACAGGTCGAGCGGCTTCTTCTCCAGAGGGTCGATGTCACCTCGCGGCAGAAACCGAAAGCCGATGCGGTGCCCGAATTCGTAAACCGCCCACAAGGTCGCCGCCGGACTGCCGCCCCCAATTGCGACGTGCCCCGTCTCTTTGTTGGATCGGATGACGATGCCCTGGTCGGAAATCTCGGGCCATTTCGGAACGACCACACGCACCGCAGGATTGGTCTCCGGTGTTCCAATAAGGATCGTCGCCGTGACTGGCCGCCGACCCTGGTCAGACACCACGACGTCCACGTCTTCGAAGGCTCGCTCAAGCAGACTGCCCAGCTCCTTCGCGGCGAGTTTTTCAAGCGGCGGCGCGTGAAAGCCGTGCAGGACCTGCACCAGTTGCCCGGCACTGGCCTGTTGCGATGAAGAAATCAGGATCACAGCCAGGATTGCAGGAAGGCTCACACACAAACCCTTCCACGCCAGTCGCCCGGAAGTAACCCGACGCGTAAGTTTTGATTTTACGTGTTCTGATGATGGCAGTTTTGAGCCGCGAAGGCTGTACTCGGATCGATCATTTCTCATCGCGTTTCCTCTTGCTCACACTTCAAAATGTTCGGGTTCGCAAACGTCGTCGGGACAGTCGCCCGGTTCGCGTTTGCCCTCGGCAATCTCCTGCTGACATTCTTCGGAAGGATTTTCGCACAGATCGCAGGTTGATCCATCCTGGCCGGGCATGGTGGCGAGGCCACCGCAACTGCCTTTGATTCGGCGGTTGCTGAAGATCACTCCCACCGCCATCCCGGTTAGGGCGATGACGAAGAGAATTCCCGCCGCGACAAATGTCCGCAGCCACGATGGAGGCTCGGCGGGATCCTCGACAGTGACGTCGACCGGAACCCAGTTGTCCGTTGAGAGCACGTCGAACTTCGGCTCGCCGCGAACAAGAATCAGCACGGCCAGGCCTTGTGCCTTAGCCAGTTCCATCCCCTTCTCCGCGCCGAGCACAGTGAACGCCGTCGCCCAGCCGTCGGCCGCCATGCACGTTTCGGTGAGCACGGAAACGGACGCGACGTCGTGCGTGATCGACCGGCCGGCCACCGGGTCAATCGTGTGTGAGTAGCGTTTTCCATCGACTTCAAAATAGTTCTGGTAGTCGCCCGAAGTCGCGATGGACCGATCGTTCAGTTCGACAATCTGAAAGATCGGTCCGAGTGTCTGCTCCTGAGGCATTCCGGCTGGCGCCTGAATTCCGACTCGCCACACTGAGCCGTCCGCCTTGGTTCCTCGGGCCCGATCCTCGCCGCCGATTTCGACGAGGTGATTTGCCTCGCCCTGCTCGATGAGCCAGTCAGAAACGGCATCGACTCCGTAACCTTTCGCGATGGCGGACAGGTTGAGCTGAATCTCCGGTTGTGATTTTTTCAGCGCGGGCGGATCGGATCTCACCGTCACTTTCTGCCAGCCGGTTTTCTGTTTCGCCGCGGAGATTTCCTCATCAGTCGGAATTCGCGGTTCGCCCCGCTCGGCCCCGAAGCTCCACAGATCGATCAGCGGCCCCACCGTCGGGTCAAACGCGCCACCACTGAGTTCGGCGATCCGAAGCGACTCGACCACGACGAGCACCGTTTCCGGCGAGACTTTCAACCAGTCGGTGCTTTCTGATTTGTTGAATCGAGACAGTTCCGACTCCGGCCGCCACGTCGACATCTGATCTTCGATCCGGTTGAGCAGGCCGTTGACCCCGGTTTGAATTTCGTTTTTCTTCTGCCCGTCCCGCCGCGTAAGAAGGACGCGATAATAAGTCCCCATCGTGTCGCCGGTCAGTTCGACGAGCGTCGGATCAGCCGCCCGGACGGGCTCGGCATTTCGCGCCGCAAACAGGCACAAAACAACAGCGATCAAAAACGGACGTCGAGAAAGCACGGCAAACTCTTGCGGTTAATGTGGCACTCATTGGGAAATCGGCGATGTGTCCAGTGCTCTGTCAGGGCTGAATTTACGGGTCGCAGTTTCCGTGGCGTAAGCTTCCAGCTTGCGATGTTCGCACACTGAACGTCGGCAAGCAGGATGCTGACCCCACCTTTTCGCTCTGACACTTTTTCACTCTGAACTGAGCATCAGGCTCGTTTTTACTGACCCGGGACGGTGTGTCGAGGCTCAGGAGCGAGATTCTCCCGAATGCGCTTCCGGATACTCAACAAAGACTCGGCTCGACTCGACTCGTTCCGAGTTCGCCTGACAGAGTTCATTCGGTTCGGATTTCCGTCTCATGGAGATTTCCGCTTTCCTGCTACGATCCTCGCGGCTGAGCCATCGCGGGCCCGATTCGCCCGCTGGAGAATCATATTTTTCAAGGAGGAATTCATGAATCTATTTTTACTCGCCGCGGACGGCGATGAACTGAACTCGACTCAGCAGATGCTCGACGATGTGTCGAAAGTGGTCACCGAAAAAGGAGTGACGCTCGGCCTTAACATTCTGGCGGCGATCGCTGTTTACTACGTCGGAAAATGGGTCGCCGGAGTCGCGCTGTCGCTGCTTGGCAAGGTGCTTGAGCGGGCGAAGGTGGACGAGACGCTGTCGCAATTTCTGACGGCCCTCGCCCGAGCTCTGCTGATGACGTTGATCGTGCTGCTCGCCGTGAACCGCCTGGGAGTCGATACGACATCGCTCGCCGCAATCGTCGCTGCAGCAGGTGTCGCTGTCGGATTTGCTCTGCAGGATTCGCTGTCCAACTTCGCGGCCGGCGTCATGATCATCCTGTTCAAGCCGTTCAAAGTCGGCGACTTCGTCGAGGCGTCCGGAATCTCCGGCACGGTCGAAGCGATCAGCATCTTCAGCACGCTGATGAGGACCGGCGACAACAAACAGATCATCGTCCCGAACGGATCGATCATCGGCGGCAACATTGTGAACTACTCTGCCAAGCTGACGCGGCGGGTCGATCTGGTCGTCGGCTGTGGTTACGGAGACGACCTGCGAGCAGTGAAAGCATTTCTCAACGAGCTGGTCCGCACGGACAGCCGCATCCTGGTCGACCCGGAACCCGTTGTCGCCGTCAGCGAGCTCGGTGACAGCAGCGTCAACTTCGTCGTCAGGCCGTGGGTCAAAACTGAGGACTACTGGGCGGTCAAGTGGGATCTCAACGAGCGGATCAAGCTGGGCTTCGACCAGCGCGGCTTCAGCATCCCGTACCCGTCGAGCGACGTCTACATGCACCAGCAGAGAGCCGCGTAGCGCGAGGCTCCCGCCGAGCCGCAAACGCGTAACAGACCTCCGTTGAACAGCGTCGAACCGGGGAATAGCTTCGAACCGGGTTGCCGGTTACGCTGAGGTCTTTCGCGATCCCTCGCTTTTCAGTCACTTCAAAATTCAAAATCCGATGCTGCATCACCTTGGAATTACGCTGCAGATTGCCGCGATGACGTTTCTGCCGCTGCTGATTCTTTATCAGTTGAACTTTGGCTTCAAGCTGATCGTCATGCCGATCTGCACGGTCATTGGGATCGTCATTTTCTTCGTCGGCACGCGGCTTCGCGACATGAAATGAGGAGCGTTCGGTGAGCAGATCGAAGTCCTCTCTGATTCGCGTTTGCCTGGCAGGACTCCTGCTGAGTTCCGTGCTTCCGGGTCGGCCGGTGTCCCGGGTCTCCGCGCAGGACGGCGGTCCGGCTCGACGAATCTTCCGTGAGTCCGTGTCGATCGCGACCGACTCGCAGGTCATGAAGCGGCTCGGGACGGCTCAGGATCATCTCGCCGCACAGGAATGGGGTGAGGCCGTCCCGATTCTGCAGCAGCTCATTGAAACCAGCGGCGACACGCTGCTGCCGGTTGAAACTGGTCGCTACTGGAATGCCGCAGACTTCTGCCATCTGCTGATCTCGCGCCTTCCGGCGGAGGGCCTCGCGGTTTACCGGGCGCGCATTGATCCCCAGGCGGCGGAGTGGTTCGAGCAGGCGGACAAGTCGTTCGACCCGGAACTGTTTGAGCGAGTTGTTTCGGTCGCCTTCAACAGCTCGACCGGAGACGACGCGTTGTGGCGACTGGGCAGCCTCGCCTTTGAGCAGGGTCGATATGCGGTCGCACGGCAGCACTGGCAACTACTTGTCGCGCCGGCTCGACCGCAGCAGGATGCCGGTCAGCAGCCCGCCGAGTCGCCGTACCTGACTTACCCCGATTCGTCGTTTGCGGCCGACATCGTGCAGGCTCGGCTGATTTTGTGCACGGTTTTCGAAGGCGATGGCGAACGGGCCAGCCGCGAACTCGCCATCTTCAAACAGCTTCATCCAGAGGCCGAAGGAACGCTCGCCGGACAGACCGGGCGGCTGTCCGAGATTCTTAACGCGACCCTCAATGAAAGCCGAGGCTGGCACCTGGGCCGAGCAGTCCCCGACGAAGTTCGCACGTTTGCCGGCGAGCCGGGACGCAACCCGCTTCCAGCGAGCGAGCACTCGCCCGGCCCGCGATTGTGGAGCCGTCGTCTTCCGCCAATCCGGTTCCGCGGCCCGGCTTCTCCCGCAATCCGCGGATCCCAGCGACTGCTGAACTACTTTCCGGTCGTGTATCGCGACACGGTTTACCTTTGCACGTCCCATTCGATTTTCGCTCTCGATCTGGCCACCGGAGGCAGCCCGAACTGGCCGCTTGATTCAGGCGGTGAGGCGACGCCCGCACCCGCAAATCCTGATAAAGAGAAAGAAGAGAAGCCGGACGGTTCGATTGACCCACCCGTCGAGCCGCCTGGCCCTGTCGAACTGCCCGGCCCTGTCGAACTGCCCGGACTCGACGGCGAGCGGCGAATCGTGTTTCCCGATGCCGACCAGGAAAGCACGCGGATTTTCACGAACTCGACGGACGACGCTTACCGGATCATCCGGAACCCCGTCGGAATCGCGCGGTACACAATGACCGTTGCCGAAGGGCGACTTTACGCTCGGATGGGGCCGCCCATTTCACGCCGCTCGCCGCACGAGGGCAGCGCGATTTCAGAGATCGTCGGGCTCGACATCGAGAGCGGGCAGGGGTTGCTGGTCTTTCGAGTCACCTCGGACATCCTCGGCCCGGACGCGTCCTCACCCGAAGCGACTGCCTGGTCGTTCGAAGGCACGCCAGTCGTCGACAACGGCCGCGTGTATGTCAGCGCGCGGCGAGGAACTCCGGAAGATGAGATTTCCGTAGCGTGTTTCGATGCGGCCTCGAGCCAACTGCTCTGGCAGCAGCGAGTCTGCTCGAACCTCAGTCCGGGTTTTGACGCGTCAAGCCTGCTGGACCATCGGCTGCTGACGCTCGGCGATGGCCGGCTGTTTCTTGCCACCGGCACCGGAGCCATCGCGAGCCTCGACGCGGACACCGGCCGGATCCTCTGGGTTGTCACCTACGACAGCGATGCCAGCGCCGCACAGCCGGCGAGCTCTCTGATCGATGTCAATCATCCATCCAGAAACGGTCTGCTGCCGTGCGTCTATTACGGCGGGATGGTCTTTGCCGCGACAACCGACGCGAACCGCCTGTTCGCTCTCGACGCGACGACCGGACAGCTTGTCTGGCAGATCGAGAACAGTCCTGACGAACCGGTGAGGCATCTGCTGGGTGTCGTGCGAGGCCGACTGATCGTCAGCGGAAACCACCTGGCAGCGCTCGACATTTTCACCGGTGGGACCGCCTGGAAAATCGCGCACCCGAATCCGGACGCGTGGACTCATGGTCGAGGAGTCATCACGGCCGACTCCGTCTACTGGCCGAGACGAAGCGAGATCGTTCGTGTCTCGATCCGGTCGGGTGAGATTCTGCGGCGGTTCCAGTTGACCCGGTCCGACGGCCTGGAAGGCGGAAATCTGTTGATCGCCGGCGGTCGGATGCTCGTCGTCACACACGATCAGATCTCCGCGTTGAAAAATCTCGACGCACCGGGACCAGCACCGGAACAAAATGAAGACGCCGAGTTCGGAGAGGTTTCGCCCGACGAGTCCATTCAGCGGGCACTTCACAGTGCCCGTCAGGCGGAAGACAATTTTCAGCCGCATGTGGCTGCTGCGCAGTTCCGGTCTGCTTTAAGGCTGGCCACCTCGCCGCAACTTCTTCCCGAACGTCGGGCTCAGTTCGAGCACGTTTCCGCGCGAGGCCTGGTCCGATCCAGTCTCGCCCTGGCTGGCGTGAGTCCCGAACCGGCGAAGCCGCCGTACTTTCAAACTGCCTGGCTGACGACCGCCGCGCATCCTCGCGCGTTTTCTCCAGCCGAGCGAATTCGAGCGATCATCGACTTCGCCGGATCGGAACCGGATCAGCGGACGGTCGAGCGTGCCGTTCGCGTTTTCGCCGAACAGACCGGCCTCGTCGAGGAACCCTGGCTGCTGCCACTTCAGTACGGCGAGCCGGTTCGGGAAACAGTCACCGAGGTGCTGCGGCAGGCCACAGATCAAAAACTTGTTGATGGCGGCCCGCGGCCGATTCGACAGCCGGCGCCGCCGATCGCGAATCGTCCCGGACGCCTGTTGCAAAGATCGTGGACTCGGTCGATCAGCGAGAACGCGAAAGTCGTCGTTCGGGCGAGCGGGCAGAAAGGTGGCCCGCCTCGATTGCTGATTCAGGACTCAACGTTGACCTGCTTCGACGCCGCGACGGGGACTCCCCTCTGGAAGACCGCTGCCGGTGATATCGGCTTACACGTGTTTCTGATTTCCGGCGAGCAGACTCAGTCGGTGACGTCTTCTGATGGCCTGATCCTTGTTGGAGAAAATTCCGCGCAGTCCCGGGACGCGGACACCGGTCAGGCTCTCTGGTCAATTCGCTGTCCCGAACCGATGAAGTTTTACGTCACAGAATTCGAAGCCGGCTCACCGCGACTGCTGTGCGTGGCGGACGAGTCGGTCTCGGCCCTCGATGTTGGATCGGGTGAGGAGCTGTGGCGATTTCCGCCGCGGCACCAGCAGCCGGGCATTCCGAGTTCGGCCACTCGACATTCGCACTCGGTGTTTCTTCACTCGGGAACCACCGGTTTTTTTCAGCCTCACGGGCTGGCCGATTCGTTCCTGCTCGATCTCCGAACGGGATTCCCGCAGGCCCGTTTGGCCGTGGCCCAGCCGCTGCCGAACAGTGGGCGGCTGATTTTCGATGAAGACGAGGCGAGCGTCACGACCGGTCTCGGCATCGCGTCACCGGGAGTCCGCTGGACGGTCGCAGGAATTTCTGAAAACAACCGGCTCAACCTGCGCCGTTTCGCGAGCGACAAATCCTCGCAACGTTCGTCGCTCCGGGAACTCGGAATTGGCCTGAACTCGCCGGTGTTGCTGGCCGACGGCTCGCCGTTCACGGTGCTGATCGAAAATGGTTTCATGGCTGAACGCATCGACGTCCGTTCGGGCACGCCTCTCTGGCGAGTCCGTCTTGGAACGCCGCTCGACGACCCGCGCCGGATGACGGCGCTCACCACGACCGCGCTCTTCGCAACAGCAGACGGATTCCTGAAACGTTTTGCACTCCTTGATGGCACGGCCGATTGGCAGCGCGACCTGGGCGAAGGCTCATGGCGAATTGTTGAGGCCACAGAGCAAAGTCTTTTCGCGCTCGGCACAACCGAAGACTCCGCCAGTCCGCACAGCGACCTGCTCCTCTGCGACGCTGGGACTGGAGACTTCGTCCAGCGAATTCGATTCTCCGGTCGCGTCGAATTCGACGACGTCCAGATCGGCTCTGGCTTCCTGATCGTTCGGGCCGGCAACACGCTGCACGGACTGACGGAGCGATGACCCTGCGACTGCCTGACCGCTCGTGCGGATCAGTCGCCGATACAGACGACTTCTTTCAAGCTGCGGTGAAAGAGCCGTCCGTTGGCGTAGTTCGGCGAACTCAGGCTCCACGTCTTTCCCGCCTCGCCAAGGTCGCTGACCGAAACGAGGGCTGCCTCGTCAAATTCCTCAACCGAAGAATCGATGACGTAAACCGTGCCGATCATCGTTGAGAAGAAAACCAGATCGTTGATCGCGATCGGACTTGCCGATGTGACGTGCCCCCAGCCGTCACCCTTTCCACGCTTGTCGGGCGAGACATCCATGCCACGAGAATTGGCCGAGTCGCTCGCGATGTGACGGCCCCAGAGGAATTCGTCCGGAATACCTGGTTTTCGAACAACCTGAACGGGGACCTCCAGGTACTCGACCTTTCTCGATTCGATGTCGACGCGGCCGATGCTGTGGCCGCTGTAGCTCATGAACAGGCACTTGCCATTGACGATGATGTTCGTCTGGTTTGTGGGGTACGGCTTGTTTCGCTTTCCAGTTGCGGCAGGAGAAAACGTCGTGTCCCGTTTCGGCCGCCACAGCATCGCTTCCTCATCGAACGTCCGGACGTCAACGTGCTCGTTGAGCGGAATCATCTTCTGGACGTTTCCTGTTTCGAGGTTGAGCACGCAAAGGCGGCCGGGCTCAAAGCAGTACGCGTTCTGCTCATCAAACTGCGTCACATAAAATGCGTAGCCGCTGGGCGAGTC
>ERZ891418.296-NODE-296-length-17734-cov-4.312970_pt1 | contig 17734 bp, 7 predicted proteins | sample MGYA00521236_ERZ891418 | MGnify/ENA primary metagenome ERZ891418 (study PRJEB32303, sample SAMEA104408696) | aquatic metagenome | biome: Brackish water; feature: Chemocline; material: water | place: Baltic Sea | collected 2014-10-18T10:34:00 | depth 100 m ... | reverse complement strand
GCTGGAGATAATGTAAATAAGGTAACCCCTGTGCCGTTCTGTGCTAGGGTGTAATCACCGAATGCCCCTAATAGAATAGCAGCATCTCCATTTCCTTCATTTGTTATAGTAAAAGCATTGGTAAGTGTGTGAGTAAATCCTACATCCACCATGCCAAAATCAACTGAAGACTCTGCAGTAGTTACGTTAGCTACATTCTGTCTGGTAGTTGCAGTAATTGGTATGAGTACTGGACTAACTCTAGACGCATTATGTACTAATTGAATCTCCCCAGTGTGTACAGTATCTCCAGAAAGAGAAGAAGCTAATGGTGTAAACTCTACCTCATAACTGACAGAATCATTTGATAGAGTCTGCATAGAAGCCCACGAGGCAGGAGAAATTATAGTAAATACCCCTCCAGCCGTGTTTGTTATAGAAGCTGTTATGTAAGCGTCTGCATTCGAGCTTCCTAGATGAGTCACCACTATATTGTCTGATACAGTAGCTGATCCTGGATCAACAGTCCCAAAAGCTATATTCAATGGACTTACGTCTATGTTAATAACTTCCTTAACAGAAGTACCAGTACATTCTATTAAAGCATTAGTAAATCCAGTCTCCCCAGTAGTTGATATGGATACATATTCAATAGGAGTCAGATCTTCATTAAGCATGAAGAATTCAACGTCTACCGAAGCTGTCTGTCCTTTTTCTAAATCAATAGCTTGAGATGTAAGTCCACCGACTAAGCTAAAGTGGGCATCTATTGCTGATACTGACCCAAGCAATCTACCTCCTCCTGTATTTTTTATTACAAAAGATTTTGTTGGATTAGCTGTTCCATATACAGCAGATCCAAAACTCAAGTAATCATTCATAGTCTGAGAATACCTACCACTACTATTCTTGGATGAACTGCCTGAAGCAACTGGTGGTGATGTCTCTTCTATAGTGTATATGGAGAAGCTAGGGCTATACATGCTAAGTACTGGTCCCCACACTGGTTCAACGCTCATTGATATAACAGAGAATTGAGATACAGTAGTTGTTGCGCTAGATGTCTCTCCTAATACATCTATAACAGCTGTGGTAGCGGCTGAATACGTGGTAGTACTTAGAAGAATATAGTTACTAGTCGTGTCTCCTAACGTAGCTAAATAAATCGACGGAGAGGCACTTAGAGATGCAGCAAGACTAGTTATGCTCGCTGTTCCAGAGATATCTATACTACCAGTACTACTCTCGTTATAGAACTCTATGTATGCAGAGTATGTGTTTATTGTTGAAACACCACTAGCATATAGGAAACTGTCTGCGGAGGATCCTGAGAAATTAAAGTAATCAAGAGAAGCCGGACTAGATACCATAGCTGCAACTAGTTCAGTAGATGCATAAGCCTGTAAACTTAAGTAATAAGGTGAACCTAATACAGCATCATTGTGGTTTATTGCAAAGTCTACAGTTTTCTGTCCCTCTGGAGCTGTGGCATTGAAAGAGCCATCAACACCTATAGAAGACCCTCCAGGTATAGTAGCAACACTTGAGCCTCCATTGAAGGTTAATGTGAAGTTATTTGAAGGAGCTTGTAGGCTTACTATTAGATCCTCTATGCCTGTGTTGGTTATAGTAGCAACATCACTTAAGCTCTTGGTATATCCTATATCCACTGTACCAAAATCATCCACATTCACTGCCATGTTGAAAATAGGAGAAGTATTTATAGTAGTAGCAGTAATGGGTACAAACCCGCCACTAAAACTAACTTCTCCTACATCAAACAAAATAATATCAAGAGTATTACTATCTACTAGAGTAGGATTAAATCTTACTTTAGCAACGTAAGAACCCCCCGGTATTACTGCAGTACTAATACCTGATACTACATTATCTAAATTATCTAGCAGTTCGAAGTCTGTTCCTGAATAGGCAGCGCCTCCTGTAGTCTTTAGTTGTATAACTAAGTTAGCTGGTATAGTAGACGTAATTAAGTTATGTATAATAACTAGATTAGTTACTGATAAGGCTGTTTCATTAACCTCACCAAAAGCTATTGTATTTCCTCCATTAACAGTGCCTGCTAAGATGTCCTGTAAAACTTCTCCAACTATAGGTACTATTTTTGTTACTGCATTTGTTGTTAGTGTAATATCTTGACCAGATAATAAACCTACTCCAGCCACGCTGGGATCAAGTACGTATTCATATGACTCAGAAGCAGCTGGATCAATGGACAATACGGTAGATGCAGAGGTTGTCAAAGTGATCCCGGGTCTCAAACTGTCTGTAATATTACCAGTTAGTTTAACTGTTCCTGTGTTAGTTACAATTATAGTACGACTGCTTGTATCCGCACTCTCATAAGCAGCTCCAAAATTAAGATCATTTACATTGGTTGTCATGCCAGCTGATCCTGCATTAGTTATATCAATAATAACTGACGCAGGTACTAATACGAACCCTGATCCTGCTTCATTGCCATCAGGGCCTACTCCTATGATACTTCCAGTATAGTTTGACACATCTTCTGATGGAGTGAATAAAAGATTAAAAGATTTACTTGCGCCTCCAAATAACTCAAAAAAGATAGACGGAATTCCCTCAAGTAAAGTATACCCAGCATCATTTGGGTCTAGCGACAACTGAGACATGGTATCAGGACTTAATGTAAAATAACCCGTAATAGCTGTCTGTGAGTTATTAGTGGCGTTTAATGAAGTTGTATATGTAGTACCTGGCTGGAATACACCACCTGTGACTGGAGGTGACCAAGTCTCTCCTCCACCAATTGTTCCTGGATCTATTCCAACTTTGGGATCTCCCGGTTCTTCCTCTGAGCAGCAGGGGCCTGCATTTAATATACCAGGACAGTAATAAGTAGAATCACTACATCTCTCCCCAGCAAAGAATACTCCATTTAAGCATTCGCAATACTCTTGATAATGAGTAGCACATCTATGGCCATTATGGGTAGCGCAGGAGCCAGGAGGTTGATTACAATGCTTGCCGTCTAGACAGCATTTCTCTTTAATTACGTCACATCCCCCACTAGAGCACAAACTTCCAGGACCTTGCCATATACCACTAACTGCTGCACATTGATTTTTGGTAACTCCATCAACACATGTGTAGTCTTCTGCACATCCTATAGACATGCCATAAGTATCAGTAATAGGAGGAGTACACGTAAGTGCTGTGCCACATATAGAGCCAACAGGTTTACAGCAAGCTCCTATGTCTTCTGGAGGGGGATCAATAATCCCTAAGTCAACTTCTCCAGAGAGCTCCAGAATAATACCTTTAGATCTAGGCTTAACTCTAGTCAGTACGGTAAGACCGTCAGATAGAGATACTGTATTAGTAGTTTTTCCTAATACAGATCTAATCTGTAAATCCTTAACATCGTAATCTACCTGAGGATATTCAAAGTGTCTATTTCTAGCCTGTACTCCAGTATCTCCATACATAGAGGCCATCCATTCCCCATTACCTGAAGACTCAAAGTGAGAGAAGAAATGTAAATCAGAAGCAGATGATTGCCAAGATACTAAGTTATCTTTTCCAATGTTCTGAGCATCTGCGGCTGTTAGCAAGTAATCAAAAGAACCTGCCCCGTGCTTCAGTTGATCTGAATCGCTGTAAGAGGGTTTAAACTTGAATAATCTAGCAGCAGCTTTTTTTATTCTATCAAAACCTAAAGTAAATCCTGAACGAGAACCATCTTTCAGTCCTTGCTTACCTAGGGACGCATATACATTACTGTCAGCCTCTACAGTTTCTCCTGTATTTAATACCTTATATTTCTGTCCTTGTGTTCTTCCTTCATCTGGATTATAACTAGATCTTTCTGCTGCTTCCTGTGATATAGTGAGATAAGGCGCAACATGAGCAGGGTCAGCTTTTCTATCAATTAATACCCAATCACTACCGGAGTGCATATAGTTGAAGATATTATGATCAAACGTAGGCTCTAATTCAAGAGACAACTGTAAATCTGGCTTAGGCTCTTTTAGCAACACCTCTTCTACTGGCCGCTGAGCTATCAGTAATTGGAATGAATGGTACTGCCCTCTGACTAGTTCGATTATCTTTATAATATCATCGAACATCTCACTTCTGTCTCCCCACCCTAATTTAGTATATAAATCACCTATCTTATCTATGTTGTTTGCGTCTAGCTCGCCAACGGTGGTGTTGTACATGCCGATTCTCTTTCTCTTTAATACCTTAGCTAGAGACTCTATTCTAGTAGGGTTAGTTTTTCTATCATATACTTCGAAAGCATTAGTAGCAGGGGCCAGAGAGAACATATCAATCCCTACTAGGTCTCTTATGTTTGTTACTGATATCTGTGTTTTTAATCCAGTTCTTACTATTATAGGACGCTCTGTAGATGGTATGAAGGATGCAGGTAACTGAACAGATCTCTCGTTACCAAATTGATCCTCTATTATTAAAGAGAATACCGTATTAGATACATTTACAAATTTAACTTTACCTCTATAAGGTATGATAGGGAAACCAGACAATGCATCACATAACAGCTTGAACACATTTAATGTATGTCCATTCCATAGCCCATATAACCCAGCTATCACTGCATTTCTATACTGATCTGATTCAGGTTTTCTTAAATCTAAGAAATGACCAAAACTCTGATATATCATAGATTCATCATATGATATCCAAGGAGCAAACAGTGTTGTTATGCTGTTAGTATCTAGTAGTCCTTCTTTGAAGTAGATAGACCCATCTACGATCTCAAAATCCTCTATCTCATCATAGGAAAGTCCAGTATCATCTAATCTACTCTTTAGTACAGGAATAGAATCAACAGAGTCAGCTACGAAGTAATTAGACGACGACTCTGTTCCAGTGGCGAAGTTATAATCTGATTCGGTATAGTATGTACTATTCTCAAAAGGGAATGCTTCGTTACTTGATATTATTCTATAAGGTGTAGTATGTACTCCCTTAGATAAGTCATACTGATATAAATTAGCCAGCATGTTTGCAGATACATCAGCTATGCCAGCCCACATAGAGGAAATAGCTTTTGTGTCTTCGAAGTGAGTAGTCCAGAAGTCTGGTAACATTGCCCACATATGATCCCAATTAGCACTTGTCTGTGTCTCTAGAGGAGCCGATGGCTCTCCTTTAAATATCCTTACCTTACCTTCCTCTAACGTTACTGTGTACTCTACGTCATCGGTAGAGACTCCTAGTGAGCCTTCTATACCATCATAAGTAAAGACTGTAATAGAAAACGATGAAGATATACCAGAAAATACTGTATTAGTTAAAGAGTCCTCCGCTGACCATATCATATCTAATGTGTTACCATGAGCATCTGATATACTTCTTGTCTCTATGTTAGTATTTGGATTGTCATCAAATACAGTAATGGCATTTTCAGTGCCGCCGTAAATGAATCCTCTGTTAACATCAAACTGAAGAGGTACTGTAGTATAAGCTGGATAGGAACGTTGACCTCCGGTTACTAAACTATACTCAGCAAAGTTTAGGTATTCTGAGGCACCGCTAATTATAGCTCCATTAACTATATTACTGTTTCCTGTATACACTACTGATTTTCTAACATAATCATAAGATAGAAGACCAGAAGAGAAAGGCTCTGGCAGATGAATAGGAAAGTGAGTCTGCGATGTGCCTATTACAGATTTAGGTGTTACATAGAAACCTACTGTAGAGTCAGGCCCGCTACCTGTGCTATTATAATACTTGTTCCAATGTTTAGAGAACATCCAAAAATCAGTACCGAAGTACTCCTCTGATGTATTCATATTACCTGCATCTTGTACAGAAACAGTTACCGACGACCCATCCCACTTAAGAGATGAGACAATTGAATATACATTAGACATTGGATACTCATGACTTGTGGATGAATTTTTATTAGGATCATACCCACAGTACAGGCCTATTTCAGATATACTGTCTAGTACCTCATCTACCCAGTTCTTGTTAATACTATATTCGTCTTTATCTGCAATCCCACTTACATCAGTGGAGAATAACTGATCTGTAGCAGTCTCTGCCCATATTTTTAAGTTATGCGCTGATCCCTTATTACTAGAATCATTGAAGTTTATTGTTTGATATTCACCTATATCAAATTGGGATATCAATTTATTCTCTGCCCCAGTCTCAGGGTAGAATACATTATATTGATTAAGGTAGCTTCCAGTATCTAATCCCCACTGAATAGCTGAGGAAACAGGGTGTGGTCTAAACTTAGTCCACACTAAAGAATTGAACTCAGGTAGAGAAGGAGTCTGTACCAGTTTATCAGGAGCAGTGAATAATATAGGAGACGTACCAGACACCATTAACGAGTCATTGCCGTAGGAGGCATGTGCTTTTATCTCAGTTATAGTTTTTTGTATGAAATTAAAAGTACAAGCTGATTCTCTAGGGGAATACATAGCTCTGTTGACTGAGAATGGATATTCAAATACATCTATAGCCTGTATATTTAAGTTATGGCTAGTCTTTACTTCCCCTATAACGGTTAGGATATCATCTATATATAGAGAAGCTCCATTTATGTCTAAGTTACTAACATCGCTGGTAGATACAGAAGCTGCAAATACATCCTCGAAAGTAGAGGAGAAGAACTCCTCGTAATTATTTATCCGGTACATACCTGGGTTTGGTAATTTCACCGGGTTCCTGGCTGACTCAAATGGAGGTATTATTTCATCTACTATTGTAGGTTGTCCCTTATAACCATGAAGGCTAGTAATCATCTGGCTAGGGGTATCAAATCCAGCATCATTTAAGTTTCTAGGGCTGAAGTAATTCCTTACATCTGGTTCGCTACCTGGCATGTATAACTCTATCGAGTTGATCATGAGCTGAGCCTCAGTAGTAGTACCCTGAGGAAGTACTTTAAAACCATATGTGTTGTCCAGAGAGCCTTGCATGGTCTCAAACCACACAGTAACGAATTGTCTATCAGCGTTGCTTATCTGCCGTCTCAGGGCCGTCTGCACAACTGTCCACTCCTTACCATTCCAATAATAAGTAGCAGAAGCTGCTCCTACAGTAGTTATTTCGAAGTCATAAGCATGAAACACACCTGCAGCAGCGTTGTTTTTACAATGCAGTACAAACTGAGCCGGTACCTTAGGAGGCAGCTCTATTAAGGAGGTGAATAGAGAAGATATAGAAGGAGTGACTGAGTTAGTGTCGTAGCCAACAGGAGCAGTAGGATCCACTGTAGCTATGTAATTAGAGCTAAAGTCAGATACTCCCCAGTTAGCATTACTTGATATTGTTATATGAGATCCAGTCCAGTAATTATATCCAGCGTACAGGAAGCCTCTATCAGTGGTCTGTCCATCTTGTCCGTCCATCCATTCAAATATGCCTCTATCTACAACAGCTTCATGGTTTATCCCCTCGTGAGCACAAGCTGCCATTGTCAGCATTGGATAGTAATACCCAGATAGGTTAGTCTTATTAGACCAAATAACAGGAGTCACAGCTAGATTAGCATCCGCCAGTGTTTCTAATATTCTTCCAAGTCTATACTTATATAATCTACTGGAATTTACTATTACACCCCCATAAGAGCCAGTTGTGTAGTCATGTTCCCAAGCTACCCATGACATTGGTAACCTTACTCCTGACACCCCGTCTACCTGAGACAGATGCTCAGCGTAAGGTCTAATATAGTTTTCTAGGTATTCATCAAATGTGTCTGCTTTGTCAATCCCGTTGAAAGAGTAATTTAATCCATCTATCCCAAAAAATAATCTTTCTGGGCTCTTGGCCAAGGGAGGGATGAAAGTGGTGGTGAAATCAGACGTAGCCATGCTTAAGGCTATTATAGCAATAGTGCAAATTCTAAGAAAGTCATGGAATAATATCATATGACGACTACTAGAAAGGTAAGAAATGAGTATGCTTGGGATATAGATAAAAATATTAACTATCTATTCAATATTGAAAAAGGAACTAATCCTGAGATACGTGAAAAATTAGTAGAATTGGCTGATATGCTCCCAAAAGCCAAGGAGATAATTGAAATAGCTAATACAATTATACTTCAAGAAATAGTGGAAAGCATGTATGATCAACATGTTGCGGCATGTCTACTAACCTTTGCCTCTCAATATAAGATAGAGATAAAAGGAAATAAATTCACCATTCCTATGTTAAACAGATCTTTTAATGAAGCTAAGACATTCACAAATAACTCCAATGTTCTCCCTAGATTAGTAAAAATACATAGTGATCGTGAACCTATTATATCACCTACATTACTTAATCTTGACTCGGTAGTAAGTAGAATACCCGAAGAATATACTCATTATAGAGAATGGGTGAAATTATATCTTGAATTAATAATGCATAGGCAAGAACGTGGTGAGTATGTAGATTACATACAAGAAAAAGGTGGGCCAGGAATTCAAGCAACAGGGAATACTCCAAGATTTTACAAACATTACGGTTCAGTTGTTGCAAAAGAATATAACTCGTACAATGCTAATATACCTGGCACAAATAGTGAAATAAAAAAAAGATTTTACCCATACTATCATTACTATGGAGAAGCTGCTCTGTCTTATTACCCTCTTTCTTCCTTATTAACAACAGGAGTTATACGTTCTGGTCTTAGGGAAATATCGTTTAGTGGTATTAGATTCATTACTAATGATGTTAAATTTAATATACTCAAGAAAGTAATAACACCTACTTTATTTGCTTGCTCTATCTATGGGTTAGAGGCCTATCTTAAGCCACTAAGAAATACTCACACTCATATGGACATACTTGATGATGCATTGTCTCTACGGGGTTTCATTAATACGGCAGTAATAGAGCCAATTGGGATATCCACAGTAATAAGTAAACTGAGTGAGGTAAAAGAATATGCAACATGTCTCGATATCCGAAGAGCTTCCTACAAAGCATTAGTAAAAAATGATGTAGATGAAATTATATTTACAAAAGATAGACTAAAAGGATTTGAAGACTGTAGTCTACTCTCCAGAGTATTGGCCACTTCTTTAGCTTTCCCTATCTCTTAAACTATATTAACAGTAATACCATCTGGTATAAAGTACTGAGATTTACCTGCTGTTATCTCGTCTTCAACGCCGGTCACAACACTTCGTCTGAACTGTATATTTCTAGACGTGAATGTAATAGCATTCAAGGGTAATCTAAGCCCTTGGATGCCTACGTCAAACATGTAGTTAACTAGACTAGCAACAGAAAAAGTCCCCCCTACTGGAATACTATGAATATAATTATTAACTTCAACAGCTAGCTCTTCCGCTGTGATTATAGCATTGGTTGAGATATTAACAGATCCTCCAACATAGATAGGGAATACATGTTTTGCTATGATATCGGCGTTAGCTGGTCTAGTATCATTAAGATCCACATAGTCTTGTATGTCTTGTATTTTTAACCCTGCATCATATAAGGCAGTTATACCAACTCCTATCAGTATCTCCCCATTATCTGATACTCCGCCAGAGGCATTTATAATCTCACCAGTAACGCTGGTAGTCCTAGCTCCTAAAGTACCAACATTTAGGGGGTATGGAGTTAATGCATACCTATCCCCATTCTTAATTTTTGTAACTGGAGTGCTACCCGTCCCTACTATTGTCATAGTGAGAGGCCCTCCACTGCCAAAATAAGAAGAAGCACTAGTGATTACAAACTCAGAACCTGCGGCAGCGCCCGTGGTCATTAATAATCTACCTCCTGCTATTATATTATCATCAGGATTTTCGGCTATCAAGGTAGCCAACGCATCTAGTATGGATGACTTCTCAACACCATGTATAGTTGCTGTATTTTGATTTTTTCTTATTGTTTCAATGTAAGCCATCGATAACGAAGAAAAATAAATCTGTAAACCATCTATCAATCCATCAAATGATTCATTTGCATTATTTTCCTGATCTCCAGAGGTTCCTATCAACATTTCTGCATCTGGATAATCTGCATCTATCTTACTTATACTATAAGAAGGTATATCTAGAACAGCTTCCTTAAGCTCAGTATCAGATATGCCAGCATAGTAAATGCTTTTCTTTTGTGCCGGGGGGTCATAAGTAAAGGCTAAGAATACCCAGTTATCTTCTGAATTATCTATGTTAACGAAATCAAGCATTATTGCTCTCTCCGTTAGATTCTCTTGTGAGAAGAAACCTTCAGTACTTCTTGTATTGAATACTATCTTACCTTCTGAATCTACGTAGATATGAAGAACATGTTCTTTGTTCTGTATGCCATCACCGATATCTACAAAGGTATTGAATAATGTTCTCTTCTCAGTAGGTCCTGGAAGACTAGATAAATTATACCAGCCCATTAAAGTGAACTCGCCATAATTAGTATTATATATATCAGAAGTGAGGCTTGATCCGATCCCTGTAGTTAAGTGGAGAACCCTAGTCATCAACGTTTGTTCTCCTAGCTCTATCTCAAGCTGGCCTTGGCTAGGCAATACTCTAAAAGATCTAGAACCATCTACTGTTCCCTGACCATGATTAAATAGACCATAGCTAGATACCTCTTCTACAGACACCCCTAGTAACTGCAGGTTTCTTCCTTCTCTAATATCAGGGGTTTCTAGTGCAACTCCTAACTCATGCGTATCTAATGGATAGTACACTCCGCCTTCGGGGGTCTCTACATACAAATTATTTATAGATAGATTCTCTACTTCTCCTGTGCCTCTAACAAATCTTAGCTCTTTCCTATCATCCATACTGTTGCTTAGTCCTGGGGATTGAGAGATAAATACATAATCTCTTTCTTCTATTAAAGAAGCATTAGCTAATTCGGGGACTGCAGCTATCGACGCATCATCTATAGACACACCTTTAATGTCTACTATAGGCTTTACAGTAGTCCCACACTCTCCTGTGCCTTCGTATAGGATATTAGGATCGGAACCGGCTGTGTAGAATGCTATTTTATTAAATCCGAAGTTATTCTCTCCAGATATAGTATTTGTTAAGTTAGGACAAGTAACTGTTTTTGTCTCTATGCCTACTTGAGCATAGATATCGATCTTACCTCCTAAATGAACTCCTTCAGCTTCGGGGTAGGTAATTCCGTCTATAGTAATGTCTGGATAGTGTATCAAGTCTCTTATCATATCCTCATCACCGAACCCTACTACATTCACATTAATTACCTCTTTAAATGCATTTGTTAAGATGTCAATTGCTCCCCTCTTAGTTGAGAGGTCTCTGGACCCTAGACTATTTCTGGCTCTATCCAAAAGTGTTGTACTGGACTCTTTCTCGGCACCACCAGTGAACGCTGTCTTGTTAGTAGCACCTATTATATTTGGGTCCGTTAATATTATGCCAGTAATCTCCCCTATATTTATATTATATTCAGAACCTTTCTCTGCGGCTTCTACGGGAACAGGGACTTCATATCTTCCTGTAATTATGTTTAAAGTAAACGCTTCTGGACCCCTTATAATTGCTGTTGTAGTGTAGAATTTAAGGCCACCTTTAGCGAATAGAACAGTACCAGCTGGTACGCTGAGAACAACTGGATTGACAACAATCAAGTAAGCAGTGCCACTGGCCTTACTTCCTACTTCTCTATCTATAAAAATATTAGCTAAAATAGCATCTATATCCTCGTCTGATAAAGACTCAGCATTTAATAGACTTTGAGACTTTTTAATCCTGTGAATTTCATTAGCCACGGGCTGTAGGATAGTAACTAGAGGTGTAACCAATAAATCCCTCACGCCACTTCCTGGCTCTGTGTTTACATCAGGAGCAACTTCCTTAACTCGCTGTATGATGTATTCTTCTATATTCAGTAGATTAATAGCCATTAGTATTACTCGTCGTCTTCGTCTAGTTGATTAAGTACGAATTGTGTAGCATAGTTATTGGCTATATCACGATCTGATATACCAGTCACCGCCTCTACTGCATCATTGCCATGGGCCATGTACATGCTATCAGCGAAGTCTAGAGTACGCTCAAGGCGTCCAGATAGGTGATCGGACATGTCATTTAAGGCTTCAGAGAAACCTATGAATTTTATTTTGTTATTTTCAGTCATCTTATAGTTTAATAGCCACATCGGAGGCTATTCGTTCAACTGTTAATATTCTAAGCAATAGAGTAACTTTATCAAAATCAGTTAGCTCAACATCCATGACCTCTAAAGACATTAATGTCTCACTAGCTGGTGGTGGATTCACTATTTGAGAATTCTTTATATCCTGCTCCACTTTGGAAACAGCGAACATAATAGAATTTAGATACGAGGATTGAATCTCTTCTGTATCATGCATAATTGGAGGGATGCTCTCGGCTCCTCCACCCCAATGAGGGAATCTAAGATCTGTACCTGGTGTTGTTAATAAAGACTTAGCAACCTGCTGAGAAAGTCTATCTATACCAGACACTAGCCCATTCCCTTTCGGCAATTTAAACCTATACTTGCCCTCATCATTTGAGTATTCTAATTCATACAATTTTATATCTACTGTCATTTTAAACATCCTCCTAAAGTAGGCGGGACCTCTGCATCTGTTGTTCCATTATCTGCTCCTCCTAAGGAGGCATTATAGGAGTCTGAATACAGGTCCATAGAACTCTGAGATGCTATACTTGTGCCATAGATACCTGGACTCTGTAGGGCTGTATTACCATCACAGAACTTAAGTAGACCAGCCAGGGCTGCTATAAATTCAGCAACGTCTGAATCTACTCCATCTAAATAACCAAACACTGAATTCATTATCTCAGCTATGTTTTGTGATAGTTTCTCTATGGATGTAGTCATACCTTCTAAGCCAGTTTTTACTTCCATAGACTTATTAAGTGTATCAGCACCTAGTAACTCATCAGATACTCCTAAACAGGTAGCTACTGTTAATAGCATCCGACCTATTGGTGTCATGTTAAGGAACTCTTCAAATGTATCAAGAGTGAACACTCTAGCTCCTAGTATCATACCTAAGGCTGAGTTAGTAGAATCTCCCATGTCTGCCATATCGCCTAGAACACCTAACATCCCCTCTCCTGCTTCAGAGGAGGAATCATTCCAACTATTAAAAACACCTTCTGCACTATCTGAAAAGGATCTGCATAAGGTTTTATTCTCTTGGGTAGAAGTATATGCAGAATTCATTACATTCTTAGAGTGCTCTGTTCCTTTTACAGCATATACAACAGCAGCATCTAAGAAAGCCCTCTGCTCTGCTGCCATCCTATCTATATCAGGCACCATTCTTTGAAGTAATTCTAAATCATCTAGGTATGCTTTGTACCTGACCAGTAAGCAATCAGAATCAACTGTTATGTTATTTAGATTGAAATCTCCTAATTTGTTATCAAACCTTGATTTATCTAGGGCTATTAATGCAGCATCTGATTTACTTAGTGCCACCCCCAGTCCATTAAATACTTTATTAGGGTCGTCTCTACATCCGGACTTTAAGCTTGATAATATATCCTTACCATCTTTAGTGTTTAGAGTAGAAATAGATAATGCTCTCTTTAGCATATTCTTTAATCTAGTTCCCTCCTTTATATTATCAAGTAACAGGCCACTATCTGCCATACTACTATTAAGCGTTTCCCATAAAGGACCCATTCCTTCAACTTTTCTTTTGGCCCCATTTACAGCATTAGATAACTTTCTAAAATTCAATAGTAAGTCATCTGTTTCCCCATTCCCATAACTTATCTCCTCTAGTATTTTCTCGCCATCTTTCCAATCATCATCAACGAACCCTGAATCTTCATCATAGGCATTACCTAGTATGATATTAGCTCTCTTAAATCTATCCTCGAAATCGTCTACTAAAAAATCTAAATTGTTATCAGCTCCAAAAGAATCAGCTATAGCCTGTATGTTGCTATTAAGATCTTCTAAATCCCCACAAGCGTTTCTGATAGCTCCGAGAGTGTAATTCATTCTATAATTCTGAACTCTCTGCATTTGATAAATAACCATCCTATCTAAGGCTATTAATGAAGATAGGAAATCCTGTATACCTCTACCAAATAACTCTGCGTACTCAAATTGTGTTTTTATCGCATTGAAAGCACCAGCTGGATTCAGTACCGAATTAATAGAGGTCATAGCAGCCCTTGCATATACTCTTATTATATTAAGAGGACTCTCTCTAGTTCCGAAGTTATTTATACTCTCTGCCCAGCTTTTTTGATACTGTTGGTTTTTATCTTCATGAGTAACCCTTAACAAAGCGGCTGCTCTTTCCGCTTTTATCTTCTCTTCTATAACTATAGATGTTGTGTCTGATGCCATTAGATTCTAGAAATGTTCCCTGCCTCAAATGATACTTTTAATTTATCTGCTATTTTATTTTTAATATGACTAACCTGTGCAGGGGATACCTTTAGCTGCTTAGCTATATCTCCTGCTTTCATTTTCTCTGCTCCGTTGTACCCAGTAGAACCATCGAACACGATCATCTCCTGTGGAGTAAATTCAAATTTACGTGTGTAATCAACAAAATCTTCTATAATTGTTGAGTAGTGTTTTCCTACATCAAAACCCATGTCAATCTGAACATTTTTAATCTGGGGTAATACACGCTTGACTTGCTCTTCTGACATTTTTAGTTTAGCTGACAGTTCAAGATTACTAGGCTCTCTGCCTAGTTTGTCCCTAAGCGATCTCTGACCTTCTTTAACTCTACTTACCATTCCAAATACCTCCTCACTCTGCCTTACTGTATGTCCATAAGTATTTACATATCTACTCATTTTATGTAGATAGTTAAAAGCATGTGTACTAAAGGAGGCTCCCATGTCGGGATCATAATTATCTATTGCTTTTATAATCTGAGCGATACCTTCACTTTCTATGGCAGTCTTAGGTATTATAGTTCCTGATCCGAATCTTCTGTTTATCTGAGAGCGTATCATAGGAATATACTTACTAACAAGCTGATTCCTAGCTTGTATATTTCCTGTCTCTTTATACTCTTTGATTAAATCATTATCATTCATTGTACTATGTCCTCATCGAACAAATCTCTATAGATTGTCCTTAATGTAGGGGCCAAAGGAGGATCCATCCCTTCCTTCTCCCCTTCAGTCTTAGGGCATATTGTATCACTAAACATAGCTATTACGGAATTCTCTATATTAACTAGACTTTTAACCTCTGGATGGGAAGAGTTAACAGCCGCAGCTAATTTCTCAGCGGCCTCTCTTCTAACTCTATACTTTTTCTGCCTAGCATCAGTAGTAGGTCTATTAAACCAATATCCTCTACCCTTCCCTTCTTGAGTTATTACTTCTCCAGCCCAATCAACTCCATTTTCTTTTATGTTACCAATAACTGGAGCACGTCCGTGTATGTTATTTAAGTGAGATTCTAGAGCTTCATTAGACATGCCAACACTTCTTATTTTATCTAAAAGAACTTCTATACCTAATACGTTAGCGATACCTTCATCCATTTTAGATGAATATGTACTTTCACTAGGTATCTTGTGCTTATTTATTGAAGATATAATCTCAGGTGCTGCTACCTTAACTGTTTCTGCCTCTTCTTTTCTATTTTCTCTTTCAAGAGTATTGATTATAGAGTTTACTATACGATCACCATCAAAACCCCCTTCTCCTGCATGAGCTTTTGAGAAGTCATAAAAAGAATCACCTAACCCAGCCGCTATATATTGCTTTCCTATGTTTTCACTATATATAGTAGGGGACATACCACTGGCTTCTCTAAGATCAGGATTTAAATAATCAAGAGGAAGAGTAACGTGGGAACCTCTCATGCTTGTTACTGAGCTGCCACCTCTATTAAAAGAGTGTGTTACAGAAGCTACTAATGTAAAGTAGGGTTGTAAAGTATCTAATACACAAGCAGGTAAACCAGCACATAGTTTAGGATTGAATACGGTAGATACCGAGCAGCCTCTATTAGAATATTTAGCATTCAAATAAAATAAATTAGAATACTTAGCTATATAGCTAGAACCCTTCTCACTAAAGTCACCTAACTTTTCTCTTGCCGTGTACCATACAGGTAATGTCTGATAAAAACCTTTAGTACCTAAAAACAGCTCAGAATTACCATAGGATTCATCCAGCTCTGAGGAGTCAGATAAAAACTTACCCTCTAATTGTCTATTGAGATCATAGAACTGAGATGAAGGGGATGGATATAGATGCCCTATAAGTTTACCTTCTGGGCTAAAGAACGTGCCACTTACTAAAGAAGCTCTTGTTATCTCGTTACTGTAATCTACTTGATAATCAGAGGCTAGGATAATATCTGGTAATATAATATTACATGTAGGTGGATTCAAGAAAGCCGAAGTAGGGTGAAGAAGAAACCTAGATGAGTTATCTAAACTTTTAGTAGTTTCATCAACATACTTCTCATGTCCCACCTTCAAGTGAGGTACTCCTAGATCAGTTAACGTGTAATTGAAACTAGTATAAAAAGAGGACATGAATGTATAGTAATCAGGATTACTCAACCCATCTAAGGAATGAATACCTTGAATAACGGCATTGAAATTAGCAGACTCTCTGAAGGTTCCCCACTCATTATCGTTTGTTAGCATATCAATAACTTCAAAGGAATCCATATAATTGTATAAACTCTCATGGCTTCCAATAGTTGTTTCTTCCCTTGTGTCTAAGCTTTTAGCTCTAAGGGTACTTTTTATAACCTCATGTATAGCAGCAGGGAAGGGCCTCTTAGTGTCTTTAAGTACCTCTAGAAGTGTAGTACTAGAAGCATCTCCTTCAGCTATTGTTCCGTCACTGCCCACTAACTGCTCCCTTATTTTTGAGTCTGGATTCAAGAATATCTCACCAGCAGATAAGATAGGAGCTGATACACTATGATCAATATACTTTCTATACTTTCTTAAAGACGCTAAAGGGGAGGTAGCTGTTAATGTACATTCTCTACTTCCAGAAGAACCCGAAGTTCTTACTGACACGAAGTCACCTTCGAATAAAATATACTCCTTAACCGACCCGTCTGTGTTCTTATCATCTCCATAAGAATATGTAATTGTTACTATAGATCTAGGTCTTAGTTGTGTACAGTATTTTGAGAAAGGTATTGAAATAGAAGCAGACGCCACAGATCCAGCAGCAATGTTAACACTACCGCTTATGAATTTAATAGCCACTCCCTCTATATATAGTCTAAAAGATAATTTTCTTGCTTTCAAGAGTCAAATAAAAACCTTACTGTTCCATCATTAGATACAGAAAAGGCTCCTCCATTTATACTTTCATTACCAGCTTTCTTAGAAGCGTCATCTACTATATGTTTTGCTGTTATGCTATCTGATTTGTGATAAGTTCCACTATTCACGACTAACATAGCAAATGAGAATGGAACCTCTCCCATAGTAGCTGTGTTGAATGAAGAGTTAAAGTTGAGTAAATAGCCCTGACTCCATCTCCAATCATAACTGACTCTTACTTGCAGTCCCAGCTCAGCACATTTACTTCCTTTCATTAAATTTTCATAAGCATATTTAAAACTATCATACCAATTAGAATCAACAGTCCCATCCGGGGTTGGTTCTATCATGGAAGTTAATACATTACTCTTAGAATCTAAATGCAATAAAGAACCTGAGAATTGATACATTCTAGGATTCTCTCCATAAAAAGTAATATGTAGATCGTTTCCTTCTAGAGAAGGTGAGAATGTCTTAAGGATCTGAGCAGACTCACCAACAGTCTCATTTACAGCATTGAAAATTAGC
>ERZ891418.293-NODE-293-length-17786-cov-6.880548_pt1 | contig 17786 bp, 15 predicted proteins | sample MGYA00521236_ERZ891418 | MGnify/ENA primary metagenome ERZ891418 (study PRJEB32303, sample SAMEA104408696) | aquatic metagenome | biome: Brackish water; feature: Chemocline; material: water | place: Baltic Sea | collected 2014-10-18T10:34:00 | depth 100 m ... | reverse complement strand
ATGTGAATATTGTTCATGAAAATGTCGGGCGACTTATGTATAAACGACAGACGCCCACGTCCGTCCGTCCCGTTTTTCGAGAGTCGTCCTCAGTCCGGGGACCTCACTGTCATCGTCGGAAGGGCTCTGACGGACGTGGGCGTCCGTCCTACGGAGCAGGATCGAAGCGGTCTTGATGGAGTAACGCCATGTCGCAGTTCGGCCTCCTCCTGGTCACTGGAAATCAGACTCACCAGGAAAACTACGCGCGAGCTTTTGCCGCCGACCCGCGCTGCCGCCTGGTCGGCCTCACCGATGAGCCGACCGACGAACGCCGAGCCGCGCTCAACCGAAAGCTGGCCGAGGAACTCGACATTCCGTTTCTCGAAAACTTTTCGGAAGCGGTGCGGCGAGAGGATGTTGACTTCGTTTCGATCTGCTCTGAACCGGAACGCCGGCTGAGGCTGACGCTCGAATGTGTCGAAGCGGGCAAGCACATTTACTTCGACAAAGATCCCGCGCCGACTGTCGCCGCGGCCCGGCAGATCGCCGAAGCGGTTTCGAAACGCGGTCTGCTCAGCCAGGCCTTCAGTCTGGTTCGAGTTCCCGCAGCCGCGCAGGCGAAAGCGGCGTTCGAATCCGGCGAACTGGGAGACCTCATCGGCCTGCACTGTGACATCACGTTTGCCAAGGGCCTTGCCGGAACAGCGACGCTCGGCCCGCGTGAAGAGAAGCCGCACCCGACACAGTTTTCGTTCTTCGACTCGAAGCGGGAATTCCTTTGCGTTGGCTATTACGCCGTCGCGTTTTTTCAGTGGCTCACCGGACAGCGATTCGCGACGGTTGACGCGACGACCAGCAACTACTTTTTCACCGAGCATCAGAAAAACGACGTCGAAGATTGTTCGTGTGCGATGCTCGGCCTGGAGAACGGCGTCGAGGCAACGATCACGGCCGGCCGCTGCGGCTGGAAGAGCCACCCGACGCACGGCATTCACGATATCCGTTTAATCGGAACGAAAGGCAGCCTCACGCTGGACGCGTACGCCCCGCGGCTGGTGACGTTTTGCGATGCCGAGCCGTGGTCGCCTCCGGCTGAGCCTCACCCCGAAGACCCGATGGGCTTCTGGTCGAGCACGACAAAGGCGAGCGGCGTCGCACCGAAAACCGACTGGCAGCCGATCCAGGACGCCGCAAAGTCGGACGCCGCGTGTTTTCTCGACTGCCTGGAAAGTGGCAAACAAAGCGACATGTCGGTCGTGCTGGCGGCTCACAGCGTCGAAGTCGTCCACGCCGTTTACGAGTCGGCGTCAACCGGCGAAACTGTGCAGCTGGCGTAGGTCAGGCTCTGCTTGACGAAGTATTCTCAATCAGGTTCGGCAAACCAGACGCATCCGATTTCGTCAGGCGAAGCCTGGCCGGCATTCAGACCGCAGATTCATGACCGATTCCGAACAACACCCTCGCAACGAACTCATCGCCGTCCAGGAAACCCTCATGCACCAGCAAAGGGACCTGCAGCAGATGCACGAAGTCCTGCTTGCTCAGCAGAACGAGATCGAGGGACTGCGGAAAGAACTGGCGCAGCTTCGCGGCGACGTTCAGACGCAACTCGGTGAAGATCGGTTGCCGAGCCCGGACGACGAAAAGCCGCCTCATTACTGAGCCTCGGTCGCCGGAAATCTGGTCGAGCAGGAACGGGAGGGCGAGGCTCCTGCCGAGCCGCTGAGAGATGACGCCCGGTGGTCCTTGCGGCTCAGCAGGAGCTTCGCCCTCCCGGCTCATTTTCAAGTCACACGCTTTTCAGTTGTGAAATCACCTCGTCGTGTTCGGGAAAAACTCCGGTGTCGTGTTTCGAGTAGATCTTTTTTCCATCGGCGATGACATCAAAGATGCCTCCGCCGCCTTTGATCAGCTCGCACTCGATTCCGGTTGCTGCCCGCACTGCATCCGCCAGACCGACGGCTTTGGGCGTGTAGTCTCATTGGACGCAGTACGTGATGGAAACGTGCATGGGGGTCTCCTTGTTGAGGTTTCGTGAAGATGCCAACGCCGGAGGTTGTCCCATCGTCGCGGCGAGGTCAACGTTGAGTCGCTGGTGCGGACCTGTGAGGCGACTTAGATTGAGCACGCTGCAGCGACGTGAGTCGGACAGCGCACAGGTAACTCGACGCGTGAGTGAGGGCGAATGAGTTGCGAGGACGACTCGACGTTCGCCCGCGCTCACGCGTCGGGTTACCTGCGAGGTGATTCGCTCCACGTTGGCCGGAGGGTCATCGTACAGAAAGGACGACCATGCAACGCTCGCTCTGCTTTCTCGTCGGAATCTCTCTTGCCGTTTCGACCGTCGTGACGGCTCAGGCTCAACAGACGGAAAGCGCAAAGCCGTACGGCATCGCGAAGCGAGTTCCCTGGACGACTTCGAAAATGATCGGCTCGCCCGAGCCGCCGGTACCGTACCTTGTCGAGCGGGTGTTTCCGAAACTGCAGTTTAAGAACCCCGTCGAGATGGTCGCCGTGCCGGGCACGGATCAGCTGGCGATCCTGGAGCTGGACGGCAAGCTGCAGGTCTTTCGGAATGCGACGGGTTCCGAGTCGCTGCACGTCGCGGCGGATGTGAAAACGATCGAGGGAGTCACACGGGCTTACGGCGTCGCGTTTCATCCGGACTTTGAAAAGAACAGAGAAGTCTTCCTCTGCTTTATTACGGCGGCCGGCCTCGAAGACGGCTCGCGCGTTTCGAGGTTTCGTGCGACGAGCGTGGACCCGCTCACGATCGACCTGACGGAGGAAGAGGTCGTCGTCACCTGGCCGGCCGGCGGGCATAACGGCGGTTCGATCCAGTTCGGGCCTCACGACGGGATGCTTTACATCTCGACCGGCGACAGCGGACCGGCGTTTCCGCCCGATCCGAAAATGACCGGACAGGACGTCGGTGATCTGCTGGCCTCGGTGTTGAGGATCAACGTCGATGAGCCCGCCGGCGAACTCGCTTACTCGATTCCGAAAGACAATCCGTTTGTCGGACTGAAGGGAGCTCGCGGCGAGGTCTGGTCCTACGGGCACCGCAATCCGTGGCGGATGAGCTTCGACGCGAAGACGAACGATCTGTGGGTCGGCGATGTTGGCTGGGAATTGTGGGAGATGATTTACCGAGTGAAGCCCGGCGACAATTACGGCTGGAGCATCATCGAGCACACGCAGGCTGTGCACCCGGAACGACCGCACGGGCCGACGCCGGTTGTTCCGCCCGCCGTCGCGCACTCGCACACCGAGTCGCGATCGATCACTGGCGGCTACGTTTACCGCGGCGAGCGATTGAAGGGGCTCGCCGGAACCTACGTCTACGGCGACTACGTGACCGGCAAACTGTGGGGTGTCACGGTCAAGGATGAAAAAGTCAGCCCGCCGCGCGAGATCGCGAACTCGTCGATCCAGGTCATCTGCTTCGGCGTCGATCATCAGAACGAGCTCTACGTCGTTGGCTATGACGGCACGCTCAACCGGCTTGTCTCGAACCCGGAACCGGACACCAGCCGGCAGTTTCCGAAGCGGCTCAGTGCGAGCGGCCTGCTGGCTTCCGCCGCCGATCACACGCTCGCCGCGGGCGTGATTCCGTACTCGATTAACGCTCAACCGTGGGCAGACGGCACGCTGGCTTCGCGGTTCATCGCTTTGCCTGGCGAGTCCACCGTTGGCGTCCACACGGAAAACAACGTTCAGAAAGGTGACCTGCGAGGAGAATGGAACTACCCCGACGGAACGGTCATCGGCAAAACGATCTCGATCGACCTCGATGCGGGCGAGCCGGAAAAACTGGTGCGGCTGGAGACTCAGATTCTGCATCGCGATTCCGGAAGCTGGCGGAGCTATTCCTACACCTGGAACGAGGATCAGACGGACGCGACGCTGGCAGGTGTCCCCGGTTTTGACAAAACGCTGTCCATCGCCGACGCCGATGCACCGGGCGGGATTCGTCAACAGACCTGGCACTTTGCCGGCCGGACCGAGTGTCTGCTGTGCCACACGACGCGCGGCGGTTCGGTTTATGGATTCAACATCGGGCAGCTCAATCGCGACTTTGATTACGGCTCGGCGAGCGACAATCAGCTCCGCACGCTGGCTCACATTGGCATTTTCAAAGAACCGCTCGCGACCGGCGCGAAGCCGACTGAGGCCCCGCTGGACCAACTCGCAAAAACGACCGACCCGTCGGACTTCGGCGCCGAGCTGCAGTCCCGGGCGAAGTCGTACCTCCACGTCAACTGTGCTCACTGCCATCGTCGAGGCGGCGGCGGGACGGCGGCGATCGAAGTGCCGTTGGAGATCAAGCTGGAAAAATCCAATCTGGTTTCGCGTCCGACTCAGGGCACGTTCGGTCTGGCGGACTCGTGGGTTGTTGCTCAGGGCGATCCCTACTCGTCGACTCTTTACTACCGCATGGCGAAAGTTGGCCGAGGCCGCATGCCGCACTTCGGGTCGCAGGTCGTTGACGAGGGCGGAATCCGGCTCATCCATGACTGGATCAAGCAGCTCTCTGCCGATCCCGCCGGGCCGGACATTCGCGAGGCGACTCCGGAAGAAGCGGCTGCCGCTCGGAAACTGAAAACGGCGAATGAGTCCTCGCTGCTGCTGCTCACCGGAGGCCTGGGTGTGAAGAGCTCGCTGCAGGACGCGGCGATTGACCGGCTCCTGTCGTCGACTCAGGGAGCTCTCATGCTGTCGAGTTTTCTGCGAGGCTTCGGTCGTGACCTTTCGGCGGCGATCCAGAAAAACGCGATCGCCCGCGGAGTCGCTCATTCCGACCCGCAGGTCCGAGACCTCTTTGAGCCATTCATCCCCGAAGAAAAACGAGTCCGACGGCTCGGCAATACGATCAACGCGGAGGAGATCCTCGTCCTGCGAGGCGATGCCGATCGGGGCCGCGAGTTCTACCTGAAAGCTCCCGGTGTCCAGTGCCGCAACTGCCACCAGACGGGCTCGGAAGGCAAAGAGCTCGGCCCGAAGTTCGACGGCATCGGCAAACGACTCAGCCGGGCGGAAATCCTCGTCAACATCCTCGAACCGTCCAGAAAGGTCGAAGAGAAATACCGCACCTGGCTCGTCGAGACTGACGCCGGCAAGGTTTATTCCGGGTTGCTTGCCTTGAAGACAGACAAAGAGGTGCGTCTGCGAGACGCGACCGGCAAGGAAATCGTCATCCCCGCAGGCGAGGTGGACCTGCTGCTCGAACAGCGAAAGTCGATCATGCCGGAGCTCCAGCTGAAAGACATGACGGCCCAGGAAGTGGCCGATCTGCTGGCGTTTCTGGAGTCGCTGAAATAACGGACGTTGCAGATGCGCCGCCCCGTTCCAGACGCTTTCCGCAATTGGCGTTTCACGGATGGTTCGTCGGGACGCACCCGAAGGTGACTGTTTACGCGAAGGAGTGCCCGCAGGGCCTCTGCTGTGTTAGATGCCGAAAGAAGTTACATCCCACAGCTTCACGGTCCCACCTCTATCTCCGGATGCCAAGCACTTTCCGTCGGGTGCGAAGGCGACACAGTTTACGAGATCGTCGTGCCCGGTGAGCGTCGCAAGCGAATTACCTGCCTCGATGTCCCAAAGCTGAATAGTCTTGTCCCAGCTGGCAGATGCAAGCACGTTACCGTCTGGAGCGAAATCAACGCACCACACTCGCTCGGAATGGCCCTTCAAGTGTTTCAGTTCCTCGCTGTCCTCCATGCCCCAAATCTTGATCGTGTTGTCGTAGCTGCCCGACGCCAGAAGGCTGCCGTCAGGCGAAATCTTGACCGACTTTATCCTCGCCCGATGCCGTCGCAAGACATGGAGTTCTTGACGGGAGTCGGTGGACCTTAGGCGAATCATCGAACCCGTTGCGAACGCCAGCCAACGACCGTCAGGTGAATATTGAACCGATTCAGAGAATTGGGGCAATCGGTTCGACGTAAACTCGCATGCGCCGGAATTCACATTCCACAACTTCAGGCGGCTATCATTCCCAACGGTTGCCAGCTTTTTGCCGTCGGGAGATGTCGCGACGCAGTACACCCAACTATGGTGTGCCACAATGCTCGTAGTGTGAACCTGCGAATCAACATCCCAAATGTGAATCGACTTCAGATCTGTGGAGGCAAGGGTGTTGCCCGGCAACACCGCAAGCCAACAGCCTCGCGCTCATGGGGCTCGAACGTTGCCAGACCTTTCCCAGTGGCCACTTCCCAGAGGCGGACCGTTCCGTCGCCGCTTGCCGTCGCAAGCATCTCACCCGATGGCAAGAACACCGCGCAGTTGATCGAACCGGAGTGCGCCGTGAGACTTCGCAGTTCGCGTGACAAGTGATGAGCCTTGTGTATCTGACTTGATTTCATGCGACAACGTGTCGCCAGGGAAAGGAGTCGCCCATAGTCTGCGGTGAGTCTGTTTGCTGATCAAGGTTTCCGATTGAATCGACCCGCTCGGCGCTTCGGGATTGCCGCCGCCAGATCCGGTGTTGTGGCGTTTCCGGGCTCGCGGCTACGATTCCGTTGCTTTACGGCAGTTGCGGTGATTGGAGGAACCGCAGGAAACCAAGGGAGGGAACCCGATGCGAGTTGTACTTCTCGCGGGCGGAATGGGCACGCGTCTCCAGGAAGAGACCACCGTTCGCCCCAAACCGATGGTCGAGATTGGCGGTAAGCCGATTCTCTGGCACATTATGAAACATTACGCCCACCACGGGTGCGACGATTTTTACGTCGCCCTGGGCTACATGGGCGACTACATCAAGAGCTACTTTCTTGATCGCTACAACCTCAGCGGCAATCTGACGATCGACTTTGCCAAAGGCATGGTCCGCCGCGAGGACGTCGACACGGAAGAGTGGACGGTCAACCTGATCGACACGGGCCTGCACTCGCTGACCGGCGGACGTCTGCTGCGGCTGAAACGGTGGCTCGACGGCGACACCTTCATGCTCACCTACGGCGACGGGGTGAGCAATATCGACATCACGAAGTTGCTGGCCTTTCATAAGAGCCAGGGAAAGCTCGCGACGATGTCGGCTGTGCGTCCGCCAGCGCGGTTCGGCGGGCTCATTCTGAACGGAGACAGTGTCGAGGATTTCACAGAGAAGCCGGTCGCTGGCGAAGGCTGGATCAATGGCGGATTTCTGGTGCTCGAACCAGGCGTGTTTGATTTTCTCACCGACGATTCCTGCAGCCTGGAATCGCACGCACTCGACCAGATCGCCGCGGCCGGCCAGTTGGCCGCGTATCGGCATGCAGACTTCTGGCAGTGCATGGACACGCTGCGGGACAAGCATTACCTGGAGAGTCTGTGGCAGTCCGGTGAGGCTCCGTGGAAGACCTGGGAAGAAAACACCGAGGCCCGACTGCAACTGATGCCTCAACAGAAAGCGGCTTAGCGTGGGCCGGTTCCGACCGGCCGAACAATTTGCGATATGAGTCGGCCGGTGGGAACCGGCCCTACGGAGGGGCACCATGGACGGAACATTCAACCGGGACTTCTGGCGCGATCGCCGCGTTTTCATCACCGGAGCCACCGGCCTCGTCGGCGGCTGGCTGGTGAGGCGACTGCTCGAGGCCGAAGCCGACGTCGTCTGCCTGATTCGCGACTGGACGCCGCAATGCGAGCTCGTCAAGAGCCACTTGATTGATCAGGTCACCGTCGTGCGAGGTGACATCTGCGATCAGGACGTGCTGGAGCGGGCTCTGGGTGAGTTCGAAATTCAAACCGTCATGCACCTGGCGGCTCAGTCGATCGTCGGGATTGCCAACCGGAATCCCGGCTCGACATTTGAAGCCAATATCGGCGGCACCTGGAAGCTTCTCGAAGCGTGCCGCCGCAGTCCGAAGGTCGAGCAGATCGTCACGGCCTCTTCCGACAAAGCCTACGGCGACTGCCCGACGCTGCCGTACACCGAGGACTCGCCGCTGAACGGGCAGCACCCGTACGACGTCAGCAAGTCGTGCAGCGACCTCATCGCCCAGACTTATGCCAACACGTATGGGCTGCCGGTCTGCATCACTCGCTGCGGAAACTTTTTCGGCGGCGGCGATCTCAACTGGAACCGCATTGTGCCCGGCACAATCCGCTCGCTGCTGCGAGGTCAGCGTCCGCTCATCCGTTCGGACGGCTCGTTTATTCGCGATTACTTTTTTGTCGAGGACGGGGCCGCGGCCTACATGCACCTTGCCGAGCAGATGGCACTCAAGCCGGAGCTCGCCGGGGAAGCGTTCAATCTGTCGAACGAGATTCAGCTTTCCGTGCTGGACCTCGTCGACAAAATTCTCGACGTGATGGACACGAAGCTGGAGCCGGAAGTGCTCGGCGAGGCCTCGAACGAAATCAAACATCAGTATCTTGACGCCGCCAAAGCGAGAAACCTGCTCGACTGGCAGCCGCTTTTCACTCTGGAAGAAGGACTTTCCAGGACAATCGCATGGTACAGAAACTACTTCGAAGCGAATCAGCAGACTGTGAAACCGTTGCGTGTCGTGCCTGTGGCAAAGTCGGCCTGACGCCGGTTCTGTCGCTGGGCGAGACGCCGCTGGCGAATCGGCTGCTGACTGACGAGCAACTCAACGAACCGGAACCCGCGTGGCCACTGGAGCTGGCGTGGTGCCCGGACTGCTCGCTGGTGCAGATCACCGAGACGGTGCCGCCGGAGACGCTGTTTCGCGACTACGCGTACTTCTCGTCGTTTTCGGACACGATGGTCGCTCACGCAAAAACGATCGCGCAGCGGCTGACGTCGGAACGGGAACTCGGTGAGGACAGTCTCGTCGTCGAGGTGGCCAGCAATGACGGTTACCTTCTGCAGTGGTACCGCGAGGCTGGCGTGCCGGTGCTCGGCATCGAGCCCGCTCAGAACATCGCCAAAGTCGCGACCGAAGAGCGAGGCATCCCGACGATCTCGGAATTCTTCGGCAAAGTCCTCGCAACGCAACTGGCCGCGGATGGCCAGCATGCGGACATCATCCACGCGAATAATGTGCTGGCCCATGTCGCGGATCTGAACGGAGTCGTCGCCGGTTTCCGTGCGATGCTCAAGCCAAATGGTGTTGCCGTTGTCGAGTGCCCGTACCTCAAGGATCTGATTGATCATGTCGAGTTTGACACGATCTACCACGAACATCTCTGCTATTTCAGCCTGACCGCTCTCGACCGTTTGTTTCGCAGTCACGACCTGGAGATAGTCCACGTCGAGCGGCTTGCGATCCACGGCGGCTCAATTCGAATTCACGCCATGCCGCTCGGAGCGGAACCGATCCGGGAATCTGTGAAGGCGCTTCTTGCCGAAGAAGCCGAGTGGGTTGACGACGCCGCTTCGTACGCGAGCTTCGGGCAGCGAGTCGAGAAGCTTCGAGACGATCTCGTCGGGCTGCTGGATCGACTCAAATCGGAAAACAAACGAGTCGCCGTCTATGGAGCCTCGGCCAAGGGCAGCACTCTGCTGAACTTTTTCGGAATCGGCAAAGACCAGATCGACTACGTCGTCGACCGCAGCACGGTCAAACAGGGCCACTACACGCCGGGAACTCACCTGAAAATCTACGATCCGGAGCGTCTGTCCGAAGACCAGCCGGACTACTGCCTGCTGCTGACCTGGAATTTCGCCGACGAGATTCTGGCTCAGCAGAAAAAATACAGAGACCAGGGCGGCAAGTTCATCATCCCCATTCCCGAAGTCAAAGTCGCGTAGCGACGATCGGGAGGGCGAGGCTCCTGCCGAGCCACCAGCGCAACAGAACCAGCGTGTGGCTCGGCGGGAGCCTCGCTTTCCCGGTGGCACTTTTCTGCAAGGTTGCCCGGTGAAATTCGTCCCGACGAAATTCGATTCCGCGTGGCTCATTGAGCCCGATCGTCACGAAGACGAGCGGGGGTTCTTTGCGCGGACGTGGTGTCAGCGCGAATTTGAAGACCGCGGCCTCAATGCGGGGCTTGTCCAGTGCAGCGTCTCCTTCAACACGGCGAGTGGCACGCTGCGTGGCATGCACTTTCAGGCGGCGCCGCACGAAGAAGCGAAGCTCGTTCGCTGCACTCGCGGATCGATCTTTGACGTGATCGTTGATGTCCGCAGGCAGTCTCCGACTTTTGGCCAGTGGCAGGGCTTCGAGCTGAGTGCGGTGAATCACAGGACGCTCTACATCCCCGAGGGATTTGCTCACGGATTTCAGACCCTCGAAGCCGATACGGAAGTTTCGTATCAGATGAGCGAATTCTTTCATCCGGAGTCGGCGTGCGGATTTCACCATGCGGACTCACAGATCGGCATCCAGTGGCCATTGCCTGTCGAGGTGATTTCGCAAAAGGACAGCGAGCTGCCTTCGCTGCTTCCGGTCGGAAAGCAGGCCGCCGCATGACCGGTCACCCACACCTCATTCAGATCCCGCGTTACGATTCGTTGACCGGCCACGATCGAACGAAAGCGGCTGGCAATGGATCGGGCGACGCGGACGATTCGCTTCAGCCAGCAATCATCTGGGGAGCGCGAGGCCACGCGAAGGTCCTCAACGAATTCCTTCCGCAGCTTGGATATCAGGTTGTCGCAGTGTTCGACAATGACCCGCAGGCGACATCTCCGATTGCTGGCGTGCCGGTTTTTCATGGTGCCGCCGGGCTGGATGTCTGGTTGAACTCACATCGGGAGACGCAGATTACAGGGCTGGTGGCAATCGGCGGCCAGCATGGAGGAGCGCGGGGCGAGGTCCTCTCGCTGCTTCGTTCGCGCGGCGTCCGTGTGCCAGCTGTCGCTCATCCCACCGCGTTTGTGGCGAGGGATGCTCAGATCGCTGACGGATGTCAGATTCTCGCGACCGCGGCCGTCTGTACCGAAGTCCGGATTGGCGAAGGCAGCATCGTCAACACGGGAGCGAGCATTGATCACGAATGCGTGGTGGGAGCCGGCGTTCACGTGGCTCCCGGAGCGACCATTGCCGGCTGTGTGAAGATTGGTGATCGAGCTTTTATTGGAGCCGGCGCTGTCGTGCTGCCGTGGCTCGCGATCGGAAGTGATGTTGTCATCGGAGCCGGATCGGTTGTCACAAAGGACGTGCCGGACGGTGTCGTGGCGTATGGAAACCCGGCTCAAGTGGTACGCAGAGCTGCGTAACGGAATGAGAAATCAATCCGTCGTGTCGCGGTCGAACCGGATGCGGCGAAAAATGGAACGGATGAAACTCATGGCGAATCACGACCCTTTGGATTCGGAACAGATTGCGGCGATGGCTGCCGATCCGCAGGTGCAGGAGCTGAAGCGGGGCCTCTTCAACAAAGCCTGCGACTATCGCTACTCGTACAACTTTAAGTGGCTGGGCCGGCCCATCATTCAGTTTCCCCAGGACATGGTCGCCATTCAGGAAGTGATCTGGGACACGAAACCGCAGCTCATCATTGAGACCGGGATTGCCCATGGCGGCTCGCTGATTCTGTCGGCGTCGCTGCTCGAACTGCTGGGCGGAGACGGTCGAGTGCTCGGCATCGATATCGACATTCGCCCGCACAACCGCAAGGCCATCGAGGCTCACCCGCTGGCAAAACGCATCGACATGATCGAGGGCTCGTCGACTGACGATTCGACAGCCGACCAGGTGCGCGCGGCGGCCGAAGGCAAGTCGCCGGTCATGGTCATTCTCGATTCCAACCACACGCACGAGCATGTCCTGCGGGAGCTGCAGCTTTACGCGCCGCTTGTGACAAAGGGCTGCTGGCTGCTGGTCTTCGACACCGTCGTGGAGGAAATGGACCCCGACGCATTCCCCGATCGTCCGTGGGGAGTCGGCGACAACCCGCTGACGGCGGTGCATGAGTTTCTGAAAACGACGGATCGTTTCGAGCTCGACCGCGAGATTGAAAACAAACTCCTGTTGACCGTCGCGCCAGGTGGCTGGCTGCGATGCGTCAAGGATTGATCAGGCTTCATTGACGAGAAAATCATGGAACGGATTCCAGTCGCGGGGCCGTCGATCACGCAGCGGGAAATTGACTACGTGACCGATGCGGTCACAACCTGCTGGTACGGCGAGGCGAACAAATATCACGCGAAGTTCGAGCAGGCGTTTGCCGAGTACATCGGCGTCCGTCACGCCGTATCGCTGCCGTCGTGTACATCGGCGATCCATCTCTCGCTGGCAGCACTGGGTGTCGGACCGGGCGACGAGGTCATCGTTCCAGACGTGACATGGATCGCATCCGCCGCGCCGATCAGTTACGTCGGCGCGACGGCCGTTTTCGCGGACATTGACGAGCGATCGTGGTGCCTCTCGCCGCAGTCGTTCGAGACGTGCATCACAAAAAACACGAAGGCGGTCATCGTCGTCGACCTGTACGGCAGCATGCCGGAGATGGCTCGCATTCGTGAGATCGCCGCCCGGCATGGCATCGCCGTTGTCGAAGATGCGGCCGAGGCGTTTGGTTCGCAGATCGGCGACAGAATGGCCGGCAGTTTCGGTGACACGGGGGTCTTCAGTTTTCACGGGTCAAAGACGATGACGACCGGCGAGGGCGGAATGCTGGTCACCGATCGCGACGACCTGTTCGAGCGGGCGTGCTTCCTGCGCGATCACGGCCGCGTGCCAGGCGATGTGAATTTCTTCAACCACGAGGTAGCGTTCAAATACAAAATGAGCAGCATGCAGGCGGCTCTCGGGCTGGCTCAGGTTGAGCGGGCTGAGGAACTGGTCGGCCGCAAGCGAGAGATCTTCTCGTGGTACGAGGCATCGCTCGCGGCACTGCCAGGCGTGTCGCTCAATGCGACGCTGCCGGGTACGACGAATTCCTACTGGATGTCGACGATTGTGCTCGACTCGTCGATCGGTCTCGACAAGGTTGAGTTCGGTCGAGCGCTGGCCGCGAGAGGCGTCGACACAAGGCCGTTTTTCCATCCGCTCAGTTCCATTCCAGCCTATCAGCACGACGCCGAGGCGGCGAAAGCGCGCACGCGGAATGTTGCTTCGTACCAGCTCAGTCCGTGCGGAGTGAATCTGCCGTGCGGGTTGAGCCTGACTCGCGAGCAGGCGGATTTTGTCTGTGATCAGGTTCGAGCCGTGCTCGCAGAGTGCGGAATCAGCGCGGCTGTTTCTGGAGCGGCGTGAGACTGGATAATTAGTTCTCTTAAGGATGCTGGCATGTCGGACAATCTCCATGACAGGCTGACCCTGGTCATTCCAACTCACAATCGGCCGGCGTTTCTGCGCCGCTTGTTTGTTTATCTGGCACAGGTTCGGGACGGCAGTCAGATTCAGATCGTCGATTCCAGTGCGCCGCAGGCTCGCGCACAGAACGAGGACATGGTGCGCGAGTTTTCCTCGAAGCTGCGTATCCGCTACCGCCACATCGACGCCGGCATGATCTCCAAATGTCGAACGATCATGGAAGAAGACGTCACGACTCCGTTCTGCGTGTTCTGCGCGGACGACGATTTCCTCATGCCGGACGCGGTTCTGGGATCACTGGAGTTTCTGGAACGCTCGCCGGACTACTCATGTGCCCAGGGGATCATGGTCAGCCTCTGCACCGGCAAAGACAACAAGTGCTACGCGCTGCCTTGTTACAGCCTGAAGAATGACAGTGCCGTTCGGCGGTTTCGTCGGCTCGCCGGCAACTGGTATTCGACATTCTATTCCGTGTACCGGACTCCGTTGTTGACGCGCGCCTGGCAGGTGACCGATGAGAATTCTGACGACAGGCGAGCCCGAATCTTTCCGGAGATTCTGCTGTCTCAGCTGAGTGTCACGCAGGGAAAAGTGAAATACCTGCCCGGGATCTACAATCTGCGCGAGGAGCACACTCTCAACGAGAGTGCTGTGACGCCGGAGATTGCCGACGAAGAACACTGCGTCGAGCTTTACAACCAGTTCCGCGAAGTCATGGCGAGCGAGCTGGCCGAGTCGTCCGGGGCGACGCTGGATCACGCCAGAGCGATCGTGGATTCGTGCTACGGCTACCTTCGCGACGGCGGAGCAAAGCGGTCTCGCAAGAAACGCACGGCGAAATTCAAGATCCGCCGGGAGATCGTTCGCCACTTTCGCCGTCTGATGGACGCTCTCCGCGGCGACAGAGTCCTGCAACGTCGGCGAATCAGCATGTCGGATTCCGCGTGCAGCAGCGAAGCCTGCCAACTGGCCTTTGAGCTGATGTTGAAATATCCGCACGGGATCGAACGCGAATCCGCAGCGAAGGCCGCATAGCGGCCAGTTCGGGACTCGGATCGCGTCGGCTCGGCAGGAGCCTCGCCTCCCGTAACCAGCTCCCTGGCCTTGGTGTGCGTGCTCAGTCAAGCGGGAGTTCGACGGATTTCTCGACGAAGCCGGACGGCAACGGTGTCGGCGATGCGATCAGAATTGTTGAGTCGGGCAGCGCGGCGAGTGCCTGCCGGACGCAGTCGATCCCGGCCGCATCGAGCTCGGCCAGCGGCTCATCGAGCAGCAGCAGTTGCGGCTTCAGCACGCACGCGCGAGCGACCGCCACTCGACGAGCCTCGCCGCCGGAAAGGCCGTTGACCTGCCGGTCTGCCAGTGCGGCGATCCCGAATCGTTTCAGCCAGTCCAGCGCGAGAGTACGTCGATCGGAGCGCGAAACGGATCTCGCTGCCAGCCCGTATTCGACGTTGCTCAAGACTGTGCCGCGGAAGAGAAACGGAGACTGGTGAACGAAAACGGTCTCGTTGCGCGGCGAGGTGATGCGGCAATCTCCGGCGAAGTCCGGTTCGAAGCCGGCCATCACGCGGAGCAGCGTCGACTTGCCGCTTCCGTTCGGACCGACGATTCCAAGTCGTTCGCCGCGCATCGCGGTGACTGCGGACGCACGGCAGATTGTGTGCTCGCCTTTCGTGACCGTCAGATTTGTGATCTGAATCACGGCACGATCTGCGGGAGTTGCGGTTGCGATGCTCACGATGACTTCTCGCGTTCAGAGCGGTCGAACATCGCGATGGCCAGCGCGAGCAGCAGCGCGATCAGCAGGAGAATCAGGCTCATCGCCACTCCACGTGCGAACTCTCCGCGAGAAGTTTCGAGGGCAGTGGCAGTCGTTAACGTGCGAGTGCGGCCCGGCATGTTGCCTCCGACCATCATCGCGATCCCGAGCTCCGTGAAGCATCGTGAAAACGCCGTCAAGACGGCCAGCCCCAGAGCCAGGCGGGTTTCACGCAGGCAGGTGATTGTCCTTTGGACGGGGCCAGCTCCGAGGGTTCGTGCGGTTTCGACGACACGCGGGTCAAGCCGCTGGAACGCGCCGTGCGAAAGGGTTGTCACGATCGGCAGTGCGAGAAAGAACTCGCCAATGACGATGGCCCATGTCGTATACAGAAGCTCCAGACTGCCGAACGGGCCTCGCCGGGAAAGCATACCGAAGCAAAGTAATCCAATCAGGACGGTCGGAACCGACATCCCGACCCGGGACAGGACGATCATCGATCGTCGGCCGGGAAACGTCTTTCGGGACAGTAGCAGGCCGAGTTCAATGCCGATCAGGGATGCCAGACTCACGGCGAGTGCCGAGACCCACAGACTGCGTATGGCCGCGTCGATGACGGACGAGTCACGCTGCAGAAGCAGCTGCAGCGCTTCGCTGATGCCGTCGCGGATCACTCAACGATCTCCGCGTTCAACCGGTCGGCGTGAAACAGTTTCTGGCCATTGACTTTGTAACCGTCGATCAGTTTCTGAGCCTCATCGGAAATCAGAAAGTCGACGAACGCGGCGGCCAGCTTTGAGTTGATGGCTTTGCTTTTCTTTGGGTTGATGACGATGGCCGAGTACGGATTCAGCAGGTCCGGGCCTTCCGTCACGATCGGAACCAGTTCGAGTTTCTCTTTCTGCTTCAGCCAGGTTCCCTGGTCGACCAGCGTGTAGGCCTGCATTTCGTCGGCCATGACCAGAGTCGGTCCCATTCCCTGTCCGGTCTCCAGGTACTCTTTTCCGTCCGGCTTGCCGCCCGCGAGTTCCCACAGAGCCAGCTCTCGCATGTGAGTTCCGCTGTCGTCTCCCCGTGACAGAAACTTGTGCCCCTGATCTTTGATCTTCTTCAGGCAAGGTGTGAGTTCTGAACCGACCACATCGGCCGGATCGGCGGCAGGCCCCACAATTAAGAACGAATTGTGCATGACTGCTTCGTGCCGAATACCGTGCCCGGCCTTCATGAAGGCCTCCGCGGCAGACGGGGCGTGGATCACGAGCACGTCGACATCACCCGCCTCACCGAGCCTTAAAGCGGATCCCGTTCCGACGGCAATCAGGTAAACACGGCAGTTGTGTGACTTTTCGAAGACAGGCAGCAGGACCTCGAACAGACCGGAATCGCGAGTGCTTGTTGTCGAGGCAAGTCGGATGACAGAACTGCTGGTTGAATCTGCCGCAGTTTCGCCGCCGGCGGCCGGGAGTTCCTGCGGAGTCGAACTGGCATCCGGATCCGGGCCACATCCTGCCGACAGAAAAAGAAGAGCCGACAGGAAAAGAAGAGCTGTGACGATTGTCAGTCGGGAGACATTGGCAAAGTGCGCTGCCATCGTTTCGTCCTGCTGTGGAAAGTTGATTTCGGAAGGTCAAGTGAAGCGAGCCACGTCGAGCGGCACTCTCGCAAAGACCTCGAACGATAGCGACGACCCAGGCCGGTCGACAGAGATCGACACACTCAGCTTTCGGACGACGACTCCTGATCCTGGCCTCGCCAGGTCATCGCGCGTTCAATCGGCTCAATTCGCAGAACCACCATTCCGTCCCGGAAAATCCGAACGGTGCCGGTTGATTCTGACACGGCAATTGCGATCGCACTGGTCGTTTTGGAAATCGCAGCGGCAGCCCAGTGACGGGCACCGAGGCCTTTTGAAAGGGTCAATCCCTGCGCCGGAGCATCGAGGATTCGCCCGGCCGCTTCACAGTGGCCGTCGGAAGAGATGACGAACGCTCCGTCAATCTGTGCGAGCTCTTTGACGCTCTCCCGAACTCGCGCTGACCGCAGTGAACGTTCTTTTTTCGGGTAACCCTTGAACGGGTCGTGAATCTGTTCGTGCGACTGGGCGAGCACTTTGCGGTGGTTGCCGACGACGAACAGGGCTCCGACAGCTTTCCCTTCGCGACCCTCCTTGCCGATGTCGACAGCAAGATTGACGACGAGCTGCAGCGTGTCCAGCGGGACTGTCGTCTCCAGTCGCTGCAAATCCCGTGAGGTCAGCCGTGTCAGGTGTTCCGCCAGCGGTATGATGCTGATCGAGTCGATCTGCTGATGCTCGAACGCTGCGTAGAGAGCGATGATGGTGTCGCCCGTCTTCAACAGTTCATCGGCGAGCGCTTCCAGCAACCCCTGAACGAGCTGCATCTGTCGTGTTTCGGGTTCTTCCAGCAGTGCGACGCGGTTCACGTCGTCCTTCTTTGCCGCTTCAATCACGTCTTCCACATCAGATGCGACGATGAGCGGCACTTCTCCCAGCGTTTTCTGAATCTCCGCGAAGTTGTAGGACAGCTCGGCCAGCAGGACGACGGCGGACGCTTTCTGCTGTTCGGCAAGGACACGTGCTGATTCGACAAGGACTTCCGCGTTCTTGTTGAGCTGGTGGCGTGCCACAGGCGGTGCTTTCTGTGGATGAAGTCCGGAAGGGAAGCGGGCGGAGTTTAGGTAAAGATTCCGTTTGATCAAGGACCGCTGGAGTGAATCGAGCGAAGTGACCGTTACGATTGGCGTCGGGCCGACGATCGGAGGTGGGGCTCGCTTCGCTCGGCCAACCCCACGTATTCTGTGACGCACTTGACGGTCGCTCTGCCGCGATCCATTGCGGCGTGACAATCACCAATCAGGATTTTCGATGC